>Ga0268262_10006104_pt1 | contig 11681 bp, 12 predicted proteins | sample TergutNc150P3_FD_190354 | JGI IMG/M metagenome (GOLD analysis project Ga0268262, IMG submission 190354) | Nasutitermes corniger P3 segment gut microbial community from laboratory colony in Florida, USA - Nc150 P3 (SPAdes) (version 2) | ecosystem: Host-associated > Arthropoda: Insects >... | reverse complement strand
CAGCGTCTTATAATTGAGATTCCGCGCCATCCAAGTCTGTTGCCCAATCTTCACCGTCTTGTACGTCTGTCCGTCTCTTGTGTCGGTGAAAGTTCCGAGTGCCGTCTCACCTGCGACCGCCCCCGCAATCGCCGCCGCGACCACCGCCGTAGTCAGTAAGAGTTTGCGCATTGGGTTGATCCTTTCGACTAATCGATAGAGTGTGTTAGCGGTCGTTTGGTATAAATATACATCATTCCGCAGTCCAAATACCCATTTCCTTTAATTTTTCCTGCGCGGTTACGGTAAATTTATACTTGGGTAACTTGGTTACCGCAAACGCGAGAGCGTCTACATTATTTTGGTCCAACCATAAAAGAACTATTGTACGTTTCATGGTTATGAACTTAAATACTTTATGATGTAATCTTCCAGTATCGTTTTTTCCATAATCGATGTGGCAGATTTTGACCCACGGTATTAAGGTAGATTCTTTGTGGACAGTAAAAAATAAGAAATAAATTTTGGCTTTTACCGTTATGCCGTCATCATTGAACGTATGTTTGATGTTAAGCACGCCGAAGAGCGTCGGCGCACATATTACGACTATAAGAAGGTCAACATTTCTTTTATTCCAAACAAAAACACCTCTATTAATCTCGTCAACCGCAACATATACGCCGCAAACTACAAGCATTGCGCATAATGCAAAAAAAATCTTTATCCACATCGGACAAACCGCCGCCGTAACGGGGCGCAACGGTTTCTCCGAATCGTTTGAAGCGGGTTGTTCTTTTGCGGGTTCTGATTCTGACGCGCCACCCTTGTCTTTTTCACCGCGTCCTACCATATTTGCAATAAGATATATAACAGCAAAACCGCCTATGACGACCGCTGTGCATATAATAGAATCCGTTATAGTATCCCTCGCTCCGAATGACTCAACCGATTGGGCGGCGCTAGCCGAACAGATAGATGTAGCCATCATCGCCACCGCGACCGTGGTCAGTAAGAGTTTGCGCATTGGGTTGATCCTTTGGGTTAAGGGGTAAGTAGTAATATACATCATGGGCTGTCGGCGACGCAACGCACCGATAAGCCGTCGCTCTTGTCGTAGTCGAACCCGTTTAGATCATCGTCGCCATCGATGGTCTTGATGTAGGCGTTGCTGTTGGTGGCCTCCGCCGCCGTCCACCAGTAACCGGCGTTACCGGCAAGGCCGAAACGGCCATTAGGGTTGCGGCTGCCGCCGGGCAGAGCAGAAAAACCGAATTCATCTGTTCCAAGCCCCTTTTTACCTCTATAGTTTTTCCAGCCGCTTATCGCTTTCAACTTCCTGCCGGCGTCTGACCAATAATAAGAACCAAACCCGTTGTCCGATTGTTCGCCTCCCGCCGCCTTCCCCAAAGCGTCCCATTCCTTATTAGACGGCAAATGATATCCGGCGGGGCAGACTTTCTTCGCCGCGCTCCAATTGTATAATCTGCCGTATTTGACGCAATTGGAATCAACGTTGTCATAACACCAAGAATTATCTTCTGCCGACCTATAATTGAGATTCTCCGCCATCCACGTCTTGCCGCCCATCGCCACCGCCCTATATTTCCTGCCGTCTCTTGAATCGGTGAAATAACCGGATATTTCTTCAAGTTTTTTTCTCCATTCTTTTTCGCGCTCTATAAGCGCCGTCCGCACGCTGTCGTCATGGCGCTTATCGTCGGCGACGCAACGGACGGAACAGGCGTCAGCCCATTGGCACATACCATAATCCACGTCGTCGCTAAAGTTGTGCATATACCTGAAGTAGGCGCCGTATGCCTCCTCCGACGCCGCCCACCAGCAGCCGTATTTGCCGGCGCCGCCGAGATAGCTGGGGAGGCTGCCGTATACACCGCCGGGCAGCGCCGAAAAACCGTACTCATCCGTTCCGTTGCCGTCTCCCGCGCGGCAATTTTTATCATCCGATATATCTTCCTCATCCTCCGCGTCTTCTGCTTTACAATCGTTGAACACCCAGCCGCTCTTCGCTTTCAACTTCTTTCCAGCGCCTAACCAATGAATCGGTTTATCCTCATCTGGCTCATCCTCATCATAAATTTTCTTTCGTTCGCCTCCTACGACTGTCAACAACTCATCCCATTCCTTATTAGACGGCAAGTGATATCCGGCGGGGCAAACCTCAACCGCCGTGCTCCAGCTGTACAACATGCCGTATTTTTTGCAACTATCGGCGCTGTGCCCATAGCACCAACAACCGTTATAGGCGCTGTCTCCGTAGTTCCGACAAGACCAGCCCCCGCCCTCTTCCGGCAGATAATTAAGATTCTCCGCCATCCATGTTTGATTGCCGATCGTCACTGTCCGATACCTCTTCCAGTCCCGCTCGTCGGTGAGCGTGTTGGGAGTTTCGGATATCGGTTCCGGCGTCAATTTCTTCGAGCACCCCGCCAATCCAATCGCCGCCGCGACCGCCGCCGTAGTCAGTAAGAGTTTGCGCATTGGGTTGATCCTTTCGAGTAATCGAGGATTTGGTCGGCAAAACCCGGTCTATATAAATATACATAAATGCCTCGGCAAAAGAGGGCGGATAAACTCGGCGGCGAAACAAATTGATGCTTCCGGACAGCAAATGATTTATATTTCTTCTTAATTTTGATTTTGACTAAGGCAATATCTATATTTAGCTGTACGCGGCACATATCGTGCGGCGGGCGTCAATCCAAAAGCAAAAAGGACGGTTTATGGGACTGATTAAAGCGGCGTTAGGGGCGGCGGGCGGCGTTTTGGCCGACCAGTGGCTGGAATTCTTTGTCTGCGAGAGCATGGAGGCGGACGTTCTGGCCGCCAAGGGTCAGAAAAGAACGAGCAAAAGGAGCAGCAACACCAAGGGGGAGGATAACGTCATCTCCAACGGGTCGGGGGTTGTTGTGAACAAGGGTCAGGCGGCCATGATCGTGGACAACGGCCGAATCGCCGAGTTCTGCGCCGACGAGGGGCGCTACACCTACGACCAATCGTCTGAACCGAGCGTCTTCCACGGCGGGCTCGGCAAGGGCATCATTGATTCGCTCAAAAGCATGGGGGATCGGTTTAAATACGGCGGCAGCCCGGGTAAGGATCAGCGGGTCTATTACTTCAATACAAAAGAGATCATAGGGAACAAGTACGGTACGCCAAGCCCCGTTCCCTACCTCGTGGTCGATCCCAACATAAATCTGCGCCTGACAATAAGTTTGCGGGCCAACGGGGAGTACTCGTACCGCATGGTCAATCCGGCGCTATTTTACGCGAATGTGTGCGGCAATGTCGAGTCTAATTATACACGGGACAAAATAGACAGTCAGCTTAAGTCTGAGATAATCACGGTGTTAGGCCCCTCGCTGGCTAAGCTCGGCACGGGTCTGGAGTATCACGAAATAACGTTCCATACCGACAAACTGGCGGAGATACTCAACGAGGCCCTAAGCGCTAAATGGAGAGACGGCAGGGGCTTAGAGATCGTAAACTTCGGTATTACGTGCGTAGCCTCGCCGGAAGATGACAAGCGTATAAAGGACTTGCAGGCTTCGGCCGTTATGCGCGACCCCACTATGGCGGCGGCAAGCCTAGTGAGCGCGCAAGGCGACGCGATGCGCGCCGCCGCAAGCAATCAAGGCGGGGCGATGATGGGCTTTATGGGGCTGGGGATGGCGAACCAAGCCGGCGGCATGAATCCGCAAGCCTTGTTCCAAATGGGTCAGGCGCAACCTCAAGCGAATCAAGCGGTTAGCGCCGGTGCGGCCCAAGCGCCGGCCGCCTCGTGGACCTGCTCCTGCGGACACGCCGGAAACACCGGGAAATTCTGCGGCGAGTGCGGATCTCCGGCTCCGGCAACGAGTTGGGCTTGTTCCTGCGGACACGCGGGCAACTCCGGAAAGTTCTGCGCCGAGTGCGGGAAACCCAGGCCTTAGTTTTTAAAAATCAGGATCGGTCGTTATGCAGATAAAAGATGTTTTTAAAATCAGATTAAGGTAGGCCATGGTAACAATCGACGAATACAAATGCCCCAACTGCGCCGGGGCTGTCAAGTTCGACAGCTCTGTCCAAAAGATGAAGTGCCCTTACTGCGACGCGGAGTTTGAAACTTCGGTCATCGTAGAGTACCAAAAGAACGCGGCGGCAGAGGCGCAGGCGACTGACAGCTTCAAATGGACGGACGAGGCGGTCATAGATTGGAAAGAGGACGAGCTTGACGGCCTAAGCACAGGTTCCTGCCCCTCCTGCGGCGCGGAGCTTGTGGGCGACCAGAACACTGTCGCGATGGTCTGCCCCTGTTGCGGAAACGCGCAAATCGTAAGCAAGCGGCTTGTCGGGTTGATGAAGCCGAACTACGTGATTCCATTCAAGTTAGACAAAAAAGTGGCGGTCGCGGCCCTGAAAGATTTTTGCAAGGACAAGCGGCTTCTTCCGGACTTCTTTGTCGAACATAACCACATCAACCGCATACAAGGTTTGTACGTGCCTTTTTGGCTCTTCGACGCCAAGGCAAGCGGGAACATCCGCTTCAAAGCGACAAAGGTCAAGCATTGGATGGATAGCAATTACAACTATATAAAAACAGATCATTACTCGATAATAAGGGACGGCGCTCTCAATTTTGAAAAAGTTCCGGTAGACGGCTCAGAAAAGATGGACGACGACTACATGGATTCCATAGAGCCGTTCTACTACGCGGATATCAAAGATTTCCACAGCACTTTTCTCGCCGGTTACACGGCGGAGAAATACGATGTGGACGCGAGCAAAAGCCGAGATCGGGCGGCGCGGCGGATCAAGTCCTCATTAGAGAGGGCGTTCGCCAAATCTGTAACCGGATACGCAACCGTCACGCCCGAACACTCCATAGTAAACGTCCACGACGGCAAGGTGAATTACGCATTTTTTCCGGTGTGGGTTCTCAACACCAAATACAATGACGCAAATTACACTTTCATGATGAACGGTCAAACGGGCCGCCTTGTGGGAAGGCTGCCTGTCGATTCCGGGAAAGCGTGGAAATACAGATTGTTAATCGCCGGTATCTTAGGCCTTGTCTCTACCGGCGTAATTCTACTGACGCAAATGCTGCGATAACGCGGCGGGAGGAGTTTTTATGATAGCGATACTGATAGCGTGGGTTGCCGCCATAGCGATAGGGGTCGGTGTGGTGGAGTTTTGGAAATACAAAATGAGCACGGTCTTCACAAAGAAAGAGGCCGATACCTACATCGTTCCCGACAGCCTTGTCTTCAGGGTGAAAAAAGATACTTTTCTATACAGCCATGTCACGAAAATCAGGCGGCAGACTAAGAGCCGTCGTTGATAAAACATAGGGCGGCCACACGGGGCCGCCCCTACCGTTATTAATGACTGACGATTATAATCAACTATACCGCGCTATTTTCATCATCCGCGTCATCCTCTACGACATCAACATCATCATCGTCAACAACATCCCCGTCCTCTCCGGCATCGTCTTCCTCTTCCTCCGCCGTATCGGCGATACCCGCGTCTTCCGGCGCCGTTTCAACCGGAGCTTGCGCCGTTATTACCGCCGCGCTTGTCATGCCGTCGTCCTCGCTGCTGTCGCAGTGATCGCATAGGGCGATGTCTATCACGCTGTCGCCCTCATCGAGGTTGATCAACTTGAGGCCCTGGGTATATCTGCCTAATTGCGATATCAGGTCTACGTCCATACGGATGATTATTCCGTTTTTCGTAATCAGCATCACGTCTAGGCCGGTATGAACTCTTTTAAGCGCCACCACATGGCCGTTCTTATTTGTCAAGCGGATATTTCTTGTCCCGTAGCCGCCGCGTTTTAATGTCTTGCGGTATTCGGCAACGAGGGTGCGTTTGCCGTAACCCCTATCGGTTACCGTCAGGATGTCATTTTCCTCACTAGCGATGATCATGCCGACAACTTTATCGTCCGGACGCAGCCTTATGCCCCTTGTGCCGCCTGTGCCGCGCCCGTGATTGCGGACAGCGCTCTCGTGAAACCTCAATGCCTGCCCCATCGCCGTACCGAGGATCACATCATCGCCGCCCGAAGTCAACTTTACCTCTATGAGCGAGTCGCATTCGTTCAGCCTATATGCCTTTATGCCGAGGCGGTTGACGTTTGCGTAGGCGGTGAGCAGTTGCTTGTTGATTACGCCGCGTTCCGTTACGGCGATGATGGAGTGCGTGTCGTCGAACTCCCTCACCGGCACCAATGCAGCGACCTTTTCGCCCTCCTGCAACTCTATCAAGTTGACAATGGGGCGCCCCCGCGAGGCGCGTCCCGCCTCAGGAATTTTATACACCTTGAGCCTATAGCACCTTCCCTTATTCGTAAAGAAGAGAATATACGCGTGCGTTGACGCGACAAACAGCGTGGAGATAAAGTCGTTCTCCTTTGAGTCCATGCCCTTAACGCCCTTGCCGCCGCGCCCTTGCGAACGGTACTCGGTGGTCGCCGTGCGTTTGATGTAACCCTCGTGGGTCATCGTGATCACCATGTCCTCCTCGGCGATCATGTCCTCTATGTCAACATCGCCCACCGCGTCGGTTATCTCCGTCCGCCGAGCGTCGCCGTAACGCTCCCTCATCTCCTCAAGCTCGCCCTTGATGATCTGCATACGACGGTCGCGGCTCGCCAATATCGCGGTCAATTCTTCTATCAACTTCACTAATTCTTGATACTCCTGCTCGATCTTCTCACGCTCCAACCCCGTAAGCTGCTTCAACCTCATGTCGGTAATGGCCTTCGCCTGTATCTCGCTCAGCCCGAAGCGCTGCATCAGTTTCTCATTGGCCTCTTCCGTAGTAGACGAGGCGCGAATCAATGACACAATCTCGTCAATGTGGTCAAGCGCGATACGCAGTCCCTCAAGGATGTGAGCGCGATCTTGGGCCTTCTTTAAATCGAACTGCGTTCTGCGCACCACGACGTTATGGCGATGATCTAAGAAATGGGCCATTAACTCTTTGAGGCTGAGTATCTGCGGACGCATGTTGACAAGGGCGAGATTTATTATGCCGAACGTGGTTTGCAAATCGGTAAACTTGTAGAGTTTATTCAGCACCGCTTCGCCGAAGTCGTCTTTCTTTATGCCGATGACGATGCGCATTCCCCGTCTATCCGATTCATCCCTAGTAAAAGAGATACCTTCTATTATCTTGTTACGCGCCAAGTCGCATATCCTCTGGTAGAGGACGCTCTTGTTTATCTGATACGGAATCTCCGTGATGATAATCTCCTCGCGGTCATTCGCCTTTTTAATCACCTCGGCGCGGCCGCGAACAATCATTCTGCCCTTGCCGCTCCTATAGGCCGCGTAGATGCCGCTGCGCCCGAACACCACCCCGCCCGTGGGAAAGTCGGGGCCGGGGATAACGCTTATCAATTCATCGACAGTAACGTCTGGATTGTCGATCATCATAATCAACCCCGTGGCGATCTCTCGTAAGTTGTGCGGCGCCATATTGGTAGCCATGCCCACCGCAATGCCCGATGTCCCGTTCAAGAGTAGGAACGGCAGTTTTGACGGGAGCACCGTCGGCTCTTTCAAGCTATCGTCGTAGTTGGGGGCGAAGTCCACGGTGTCTTTGTCGAGATCGGCGAGCATCTCCTCCGCGAATGCGGTCATACGGCACTCCGTATACCTCATAGCCGCCGGCGGGTCGCCGTCCACGGAACCGAAGTTCCCCTGCCCGTTGACCATCGGGTAGCGCATAGAAAAATCCTGCGCCATACGCACAAGCGCGAAGTAGACCGAGCTGTCGCCGTGCGGGTGGTACTTACCGATCACGTCGCCCACAACACGGGCGCACTTCTTGGGCGGCTTGTTGTGCTGTAGGCTAAGCTCCTCCATGCCGAACAAGACGCGGCGGTGCACTGGCTTCAGCCCGTCCCGCACGTCCGGCAGGGCGCGCGAGGTTATCATGCTCATGGAGTAATCGAGATAAGACTTCTGCATCTCGTCTTCGATAAAGACCGGCAGAATTCTCTCCGACGGCGTACCCGGTGCTGCTATCTCGTCCATATTTATTCCTTGCCCTCCTCAATCCTTTGCCTTAAAAACGGCACCATCCAATGCGCCGTGGAATCGTAGTTCAGCGGCGTTACCGCGATGTACCCGTTCATCACCGCGCGAGAATCAAACGCGTCGGACTCCTCTATCGCCATCCTGTCCCCATATACGTTGTAACCGCCGCAAGCCGGGTCGGCCTTGTCGTCTATCCTCCGATACTCGTCCTCGTAGTTGGCCATACTCTGCCACGTGACCTTGAATCCTTTAGAATCCGCCGGATCGCACGCCGGAAAGTTTATGTTATAAAACACCCGCATATCAAGCGGCGGGTGCGGCGTGTTCAGTATTTCGTCTATCAGCATAGGCGCCATCTCCGCGTACATCGGCATGAACGGGCTGTGCCTATTGAACATAGAAAACGCGAAACTCGGTATCCCGTAGAACGCGCCCTCCCGCGCCGCGGAGACCGTGCCGGAGTAAAAAGCGGCAAGCCCGGAGTTGTCGCCGTCGTTTATACCGGAAACCACAATGTCAGGCTTCTTCTTCATGAGGCTGCTTATAGCGAACTTCACGCAATCCGCCGGAGACCCGTTTATGATGTACCCCGGCATCTGGTCTGAACCCACGACTGCCTCGCGGTAAAAGAGCGGCTTCATGAAGGTGAACGTGTGGCTGACCCCGCTCTGCTCCTTCTCCGGCGCGGCGGCCACCACATCGTAATGCGGCGAGAGCGCGTCGTACAAGAGTTTGATCCCGCGAGCGTGGAAGCCGTCGTCGTTGGTCAGTAATATGGTCTTCTTTTTTGACATTGCATCTCCGCGGTACATTAGCCGCCGATTAATTAATTAACCGATTCTTAAAATTTAATTTCCCTTTACGACACTTCGGAAACCTTTCGTTCTACGTTTTATCTCATTGACCCGCCGTGCAACACAACAACTGCGGGATACGCCTATCTTCCACTTTCTTGATACATTACACCGAAACATTTTTCCTTATCAACCGGATGCATAATTGCCATAGAGAAGCCATGTTCTTTTGCCATAACAATACATTCTTTTGTCTTATTAACCGTGCCTAAGTATTCGTAGCGCCCAGAACCGGAACACCTGCTATCCCCCTCTTCGTAATAGTACCACATATATCCAGCGTCCCACACTAACACTCTGCAATCGCTCTCTGTATTCGCGTCACCGACATAAACCGCGTGCGAGATATTGCTTTTCATTTCACAGATACATGATTTATTTCCTACACGAACAATCATCTCTTCTTTGGATAAACCCCTTCGCTTACATTCATCATTACACTTGGAGACACATTCGTTATACGTCGCCTTGTCATTTAAAGCGATGTCCGTTATTTCATACATCACGCCCGCCGTCGCTTCGCCTCTTTCAAAAGCTCTTCGCATAAAATAGGCTTCCACGCATGTATAACACAACATGGCGATAGTCAACAGTGTTAAGAACAGTACGACCTTTTTCATTCACTCTCCCCGCGTTATCCTCATCAAACAACTTCCGCGGCTTAACATCCCCCGACTAGCCGATGAACCGCCGGTCATCGTGGTACGGACTAAGCGCCGAATCCATGATTTTGGCGTCCATTTTACGACATTGCGCCAAGGATATTAAATATATATTTTGCCACCCCCAAATGTCAAAAATATCGCATTTTTTTTGGACATATACCCCCATCGGCGGTCCCAGTGCTACCCATGCCGCAAACGCCCAATGTTTTCACCCGGAATCCGGAGCTTCGCGGGGGCGGTGGATGGGTGGTTTTGACCGTAAAAACAGGCTCAATGTGGGTCAAAAGGCTTGATTTAACCATGAATTTAGGCTTCCGGTGGGGCTAACAGTCTAATTTGATCACGAATTTAGAGTTTTGGTGGGTTATGCGGTTTAATTTGGTCATGAAATTAGGTTTCTAGTGGGATGGACGGCTTGCTTTGACCGCGAATTGTGGCTTCGGGCGGTGGGCGGACGGGGCTATTTGTGGGCGTGAATTAAGGCGTCAATTGAGCATAATTACGTGTCACTCCTCAAATCGGCAACACCTAAACTATCATCACTCATATAGCACAACTCCATTCCTCAAAATATCACGTTGAAATCCCGGCTTTTCAGCACACGATAGAAAAAAATCCTGATTATAGGCTAATAAATCCAATGCCCTTTTCTTTTGCCGTATTCTAAACAATTTTACCCGCAATTCCACCATAATATCAAAACACCGTTCCTCCTCTATCGGTGTCAAAACACACAAATCAATATCGCTATCGGATGTGTTTTCGCCTCTTGCGTATGAACCGAATAAAATGATTTTGGTTACAATTCCTGTACTGACCAATGTATTTACGATTTTATCAAGTTCTATCTTAAGTGTTTCATCCATTTCGATTTTATCCTCCGTATTTTCAATCACCTAATTTGATGGGTTAAATTGATACAGTTGTATATTCGGAATATATCTAAAATCAGATATATTGTATGTTATCAATTCTGTACCCATCTCTATTGATGTTGCGGCTATTAGCGCGTCATCTATTTGTAAATTATGGCTTTTTGAGTACTGAATTACTAGGCGTTCCGCCAATTTAGAGATTTTTTCGTTTATATAGATTATGTTTATCCTCTTAAATGCCTTTTGGATATAATTTACTTCTCGTTTATTTAACGCTCCAAGCATCAATTCCATCATCGTGACTGTGGACATTGACAACTTAATTCTTTCATCTGTTGCAAAGAGTTCGTAAACGTTGGGATCTCCACGTAAATAATCAATCAATATACACGTATCCAATAAATAATTCAGCTTTTCATCCATGCTTTTCTCCGCAATGTTTCTTTTGTAATATTCCTATCTTTCCATAATCCAAAAACAGATTCGATAGGAATATCGCTGTTTTCCGTGTTGTCAGAGGAATTATCAAAGATTTCCTCTATTTTATGGAAAAAGAGAATCTTTTCGTTTTCTTCTAAGTCATTAACTTCTGAAATAATTCTATCAATCTGTGCCGTATTAATCATAAAAGCTCCTTACAAGAAAATTTTTGTTTCTTATATATCTACGATACAATTCACAATATCAATTAAATACGATAGGTCATTTTCGTTAAGTGGCATATATTATTTCCCGCGTTGATAATATCCTGTTTTTTCGAATAGGATTTTTAAGAGATTCTTTTTCCACAATAGCCACACTTTTTTTCAACAACAGAGAAAACTCCTTTTCCAAGTCCATTATATCAAATAGCGTAATTTCTGAATTATTGCCGAATGAAACAAGAATATCCACATCGCTATTTTGTGTAAAATCATCCCTAATGGATGAGCCGAATATTGACAGCTCATTTATACCGGATTTTTCGCACAATGGCGCAATGTCCTTATAGTCGAGAAAAATACCGTTTTCCCGTAACTTTTCTATTGTTTCCATAAATAGTTCCTTTGGTGTTATTGTGTCCAGTGTTGTTTTGGTCATAATCGTTTGCCCCATCCCAATGGTGAAAACCGTTACAAATCCCTTATGTGCCATTACCCTATTTAAATTTATTCATTATCATCTTCGACATCTATAAATTCTTTTGTGGTTCCAAATGATTCGCCATCAGAAAAATAGCCAGTTGTTTTACCTTTAGACAATGCGTCTTCTAGTCTT
>Ga0268262_10006103_pt1 | contig 11681 bp, 11 predicted proteins | sample TergutNc150P3_FD_190354 | JGI IMG/M metagenome (GOLD analysis project Ga0268262, IMG submission 190354) | Nasutitermes corniger P3 segment gut microbial community from laboratory colony in Florida, USA - Nc150 P3 (SPAdes) (version 2) | ecosystem: Host-associated > Arthropoda: Insects >... | reverse complement strand
ATGAGTTGAAAAAATTGCGTAGCAATTTTGACCTTATTATTCTTAACCATTCGGGCGAAGCCCGACCGCCGAAGGCGGTAATCCGAAGCGAATTCAAGATGCCGTTATGCGCTACATATTTGAAAATGCAAAAACGGCTTTAGAAGGGCTTTTAATGCTTTAAAGGTGAAATGATACGGCAACGGTTATTGGCGCGGTTCTACGGGCTTCTATGAGCGTTTTGGAAGGGTTTTAAGATGGGGTATGCAAGGCAAAAAAATCTGGTTTTGATAAAGCGTTATGTGCAATGACATAAAATTGACATCAGGAATGACATCATATTTTTTGAGTAAGTGTGAGTAAGTATGATTAAATAAAAATAAGTATGAGAAAATTTATTGACTTAATTCCTTATGTGGTATAGACTTATGAGTAATAAAGCATACATATGAGTAAGTAAATGAAAACTGTAACGCTGTACCTGACAGCGTTACCAGCATTGGGAGAACACCTTTTTACAAGTGCACAAGCCTTACCGTAATAAATGTTGATGCCGCTAATACAGCGTACAGTTCAGCAGACGGCGTTTTGTATAACAAGAGTAAAACCACTTTAGTTGCATATCCATTTGGAAAAACAGACATCTTTACCATACCGGACAGCGTTACTAGCATTGGGAATTACGCTTTTTATGAATGCAACAACCTTACCAGCGTAATCATAGGAAACGGCGTTACCAGTATTGGGGAATCGGCTTTTTACAAATGCGAAAGCCTTAACAACATAATCATAGGAAACGGCGTTAAAAGCATTGGGGATTACGCTTTTGACCGCTGCAAGGGTCTTACAAGCGTAACCATACCGGACAGCGTTACCAGCATTGGGAATTCCACTTTTTACGAATGTAACAACCTTACCAGCGTAATCATAGGAAACGGCGTTACCAGTATTGGAAATAACGCTTTTGGCTACTGCGCTTTTACCAGTATAACCATACCCAATAGCGTTACCAGCATTGGTGGGAGGGCTTTTTACGGCTCCCGTCTTACCAGCGTAACCTTTGAAGGCAAAATTGCTTCAGCCAATTTTAAATCTGATGATTCATTCCCCGGCAATTTGCAAGCCAATTACCTTGCCATTGGCGGTGGCATAGGGACGTATACGAGACCAAATGGAAAAAATACATGGACAAAGCATTCTTCATATCCAAACTCAGAAACGGACTTTAGCGTTGGCCTTACCGTCGATGGCAAAGGTGCGATTATTACAGAATACAAAGGTAAAATAACAACAGTCCGTATCCCCGCAACGATACAGGGTTTGCCGGTCAGGGAAATAGGGGAAAGGGCATTTTTCTATGATAGCAATGGTAGTCTTAACCAAAAAATTATCAGTGTGATTATCCCCGAAGGGGTTACTACAATCGGCGTACAGGCATTTTATGGATGTGAAAACTTATATATCATAAGCCTGCCAGACTCGCTTACAAGCATAGGAAATTCTGCATTTGCTGGTTGCAGTACCCTTGGTTCTATTACACTACCATCTAGCCTTAAGAAGATAGGTAAAGAGGCTTTTAAATCATCAGGCCTTACTTCAATAAGCTTGCCGACTGGGTTAACCACTATCTCTAAACTTGCGTTCGCTTACACAAAATTATACAGAGTGGAAATTCCCAGAGGTGTTACGGAAATGGAAGATGGGGTATTTTATGAATGTACAAGTTTAACCAGCGTTACCCTGCCCTCAACTATAAAGAAAATAGCTTATATGGCATTTTACAATTGTTCATCTTTAACCACAATAAGCATCCCCGAAACAGTAACAAAGATAGCATTTGTTAATGAATATGGTGGTGAATATGTTGGGATGAGTTATGCATTTTATGGATGCCATAAACTCAACCTTGAAAGCCAAGCCGCTTTGAGGCGAGTCGGCTATAAGGATTCATTTTAAGGAAAGCTTGAAATCGGGGTTATCCAGGAAATTGCGGCGAGTTAGTTGCTGTGTTAATTTCTGGACAGCCGTTGATGGATATGTTGTAAGAAAAAGGAGAGGATTATGAAATTGAGTGATTTTCAGTATCCAATGGCAAAAGAGTTATTAAAATATTCACATTGGGTTCCTAATACAATTGCTTCGTTTAATAAGGACTATTCGTCGCTAATTGGAACAATTTCCCAAGTTCCTTGTTGTGGGCAGTCTTCAAAAGAAGATCGGATGGAATACTGGGATTTAAGCAAAGACACTACCTATGGCCGGTATCTACTGTTTAAAAACACCAAATGGGAAATAATCCCATTCTGGACAGGATTTAGTGCATCCCAGAAGAAAAGATTTTATTGTATCTGGTTCAAAGAAGATGATATATCACAATATATCGGAAAACTCAAAAATAAAAAAATCCCCAATGTTAAATTTGGAAACAAAGAGGTATGGATTCAAATGTCAGGTATAGACATTACCGACACAACAGTTAAAGACTTATGGCATAAAGTTTTTGATGTGTTAAAATAAAAAAGTTCAACCTTGCTATTATCACAAGTTTTCTGTGAACAATAGCAATGAACAATGGAAAAAGCAAATAACAAAAACTATAAAAAAGGGAGTTAAAAAATGAGTGATGAGAAAAAAGAGCTTGAAAAGAATAATGAGTCGATTGATGAGGATTTGCAGAATATCCCAAAAGTAAGCAAAGTTCTTTTCGACGAAAAGACAGGGACGTTTACACTGCAAATAGCAAAGGAGGATAAACAATTAAAAAAGTAACAATGAACAAAGAAAAGAGCAAGGTTAGTAGACAATAGCACTAACTAAAGAGAAAAGGCTACTAACGACTTTGTCGGCGGCCAAAACAAATTAAGGAGGCTTTTATGAAAGCGAAAAGATTTTTGTTTGTGTTGTTTTTTGGATTATTAAGTGTTTATTATGTTTTTTCGATGGCTGCACCTGCCGGTGCTGAAGGTCCGGGCATCTCTCCAGTCCCGTTTTTGCTATTATTGCTCATTATTGCAATAATATTTTTAAGAAAAAAATTATTGGTTCTGTCTATTTTATTAATTATTCTTTGTTTGCTTGTATTTTTCTTAGTTTTGAATCTGCGAGACAGTGAGTTATTTGCCGGATTTTTATTACAATATATTTTTGTTATACCATACGCTATTGTTTCTCTTTGGCAAAGTATAAAGCGAAAAAATAATGGTTTAATAATTATGACAAGTATTGGTTTTGCTCTATATATATGTGGCTTATTTACTGCTATTCAGGGTCTTACTTCTTATGATGCAGGGTTGCTATTAGGCTATGGTGTGTATATTTTGAGCTTTTTATTTTCCCTGTCGTTGGCTATTGTATGGATTGTTTTATCTGTGATGTTTCTTAAAAAGAAACCAAAAGAACAAGTTGAAGTGGTGGAAACAAACAGTTAATAGGAAAAAATACAAATAGGGTAAATTGGCTAATTTCCCTATTTGTATAATCACAATGTTATTCTCAAATAGTGATAATTGATTTTGTTGTAAAGCAGTAATATATATTTCATTAGTGCAGGGGGCGTTTTATGAAATTGCGTGAAAGAATCTGTTTGCAAATGGGGTGCATTTTAGTTTTATGCTTCATATCAGTGGGTTTATATGGAGAGGAACTTACTTTATTCAAAGGCAGTTATTTATCGGTTAATGCATTTTTAGGCACACAAAATGTCGCTCTTGAAATGAGGTTTGCTACTGATGAAAATATGTATTACTTGTTTTATCAGATTGCTGTTACCGGAACGCCTGTTTGGATAGCTTTAACTGAAAATGATTTGGCAATTTTCAGAAACAACATGAAAAAATTTATTGAGTGGGAAGCCATTGCGAGAAAGGAAAACGCAAATATTTCCAGGGAATTGCCAGAGTCGGCCATAAACGAGGTAAATGTTATACAAGGCTCCGGCTCCCAAAGGGCTGAAAGCGGCAATCTTAGTGATTTGTTCTTTAGGTTTGATACAAACACACAGGCAACCAGAATGGCGGGTATGCCTTTGCTACTTATCGCTTCTAATCAGGTTACATCAAGGAATACATATAACATGGTTACAATACAGGTTATGATTAACCTAACAAGCGCACAAGCACAGGCTTTATTGACAGAAATAGAACCAGCTAATATTAAAAGAAATATTGAAAAGGCCAAGAGCCAAAGCAATTTGTTTCACTAACTGACATCTGCCCAAAAATTTTATAAATTCTTCGTCTTTCTTTGTGTCCTTCGTGAAGCTCTGTGCCTTTGTGAGAGCTATTTGGGTATAAGTTCTAACCACAGTCCTTCGCGTCTTCGCGAGGGCTTTTTAGAAAAAATGCCCTGCTACATCGCTTCCAAAAAAGGAATACACACCAAACCCATAGCATTCCTCAGCACAACCAGCACCGCCTTACAAAGTGCCAGCCTTGCCCCGGCAAGATCCGGCTCCTCGGCGCCCAGAATCGGGCAGTCGTGGTAAAAGCGGCTGAACGCTTTGGCAAGCTCGTAAAGGTAAGCGGCTACAACAATTCGTCTTTTCAGGGCGAGTGGGGCGGAAAAGTCATCGGCTTCCGTGTTGCGCGGAATGGGTAGTAGAAAGCGGGGAGCAGAGAGCAAAGAGAATATTCACAAGGTCATAACTATGGACGGACAATTTCCGTAAGGGATAATTCCCTGCGGATCATGTTGCTGATAATCTCTGTGGGAGAAAGCTTTGTCTCCAGCATTTTCGATGCAAGGAATATAGTATAAGCATGGGCGAGGGTGTAGAGTTTAATGACTCTGCTTTTGGCACGGTATCACACAGGAATTTAAGTTTAAGGATTCACGGCTATTTTTTCCCGAATCATTTCACTGATAAGTTCCGTAGGTGATTTTTTTGTCGCGAGTGCCATTGTCAAAAGATAATCTTCCGACAGGCGATCCAATGCTATCATGCGAAAACCCTGGCGTGTAGTAACGCCGCCTTTTGTGGGATCAACCTTTGGCAAATGCGTAGTAAAGTATTCATCCAAAGCATCGGCTTCTTCTTCAGTCATGTCATTCATATATTATTCTCCTGTTCCAATAACGAAAGCAACGCATTACGGCACGGCATAGCGTGAAATACGCTCACTTTATCCTCACCAAGATCATTATACATCACTTCAAGCAGATTGCCACTGGTACTGAAACCAAGAAGCAGATATTTGTTATCGAATCCTTCCACAAGGCGATCATATTTTGCGGTATTGAATGCCCATACAATATCAGACTTTGTAATATCATGCTTGAAAGCAGATTGTTTATAAACAATCTCAAGATACATATTTTTACTATATCACAGATCACAACAGTATCATGCACTATTACCCTACATCGCTTCCAAAAACGGAATACACACCAAACCCATCGCATTCCTCAGCACAACCAGCACAGCGCGGCAAAGGGCCAGCCTTGCCCCGGCAAGCTCCGGCTCCTCGGCGCCCAGAATCGGGCAGTCGTGGTAAAAGCGGCTGAAAGCTTTGGCAAGCTCGTAAAGGTAAGCGGCCACAAGGGAAGGATCCATGTTCTCCGCGGCGTTGGCAACGGCGTCGTTGTAGGCGCCCAGGGTTTTAACCATGTCCCATTCGGCGTCGCCTGTAAGGAGCGCGAGCTGCGGCTGGGCGGCGTTGACGCCTGTCTTCTCTTCGGCCTTTCGCAAGAGGGACGAAATACGCGCGCCCATGTACTGTAAGTAGGGCCCTGTGTTTCCGTTAAACGAAAGGGATTCTTTGGGGTCAAAGAGCATATCCCTGGTTGGGGACACTTGCAGGAGAAAGTAATGAAGCGCCCCAAGGGCAATCTTTTCCGCTGTTTCTTCCGGGTCGCTTAACGCCTCTTCTCTTTCCTTATTGCGTATTTCTTCCAGGGCCATATCCCGCAAACTGTCGATTAGATCGTCGGCGTCAACAACGGTGCCCTCACGGCTTTTCATCTTGCCTTCCGGCAGGTTCACCATGCCGTAAGAAAGGTGATAGAGATTCTTGGCCCATTCATAGCCCAGCTTTTCTAAAAGAACGAAAAGCACTTTAAAGTGGTACTGCTGCTCAGAGCCGACCACGTAGACCAGCTTGTCAAAGGGCCAGTCTTTGTGGCGGTTGATGGCGGTTCCCAAGTCCTGGGTTATGTAAATCGAAGTGCCGTCGCTTCGCAGCAGGATTTTTTTGTCCAGCTTCTCCGCCGTAAGATCAACCGCGACAGCGCCGTCTTCCTGGCGGTAGAAAAAGCCTTTTTCAAGACCCTTTAAAATTTCATCTTTGCCAAGCAGGTAGGTCTGACTTTCGTAATAATACTTGTCGAAAGAGACGCCGGTGCGTTTGTAAGTCTCCTTCAAGCCGTCGATGGCCCATGCGTTCATCTTTTTCCAGAGTTCCACAGTTTCGCTGTCCCCGGCTTCCCATTTGCGGAGCAGTTCCTGCGCCCGGAGCATCAAGGGGGCCTGGGCCTCGGCTTCTTTTTTGTCAAGGCCCTTTTCTCTTTCAAGCGCTTCGGCTTCTTCTTTTAAGTCCTGACTGAACCTTACATACCAATCCCCCACAAAGCGATCGCTTTTTATTCTCTCGGATTCCGGGGTTTTGCCCTCGCCATGCTCTTTGTAGGCCAGCATTGATTTGCAGATGTGGACGCCCCTGTCGTTGATTATGCAAACCCTGCGGACTTCAGCGCCGCAGGCGGAGAGGATTCGGGAAATGCTTTCACCAAGAACATCATTACGGAGATGCCCAAGGTGGAGGGGCTTATTGGTGTTGGGGCTAGAATACTCAACCATTACCCTCTTGCCGGAAAGGGTAGTCGGCCTGCCCACCTGCGCTCCGCCTTGGTCGTTGGCGCTGTCCAGCAGCTCTGAAAGAATATCCCCGGCAAGCTCGCTGCGGTTCAGGCGTATGTTTACATATGGCCCGTCCGCTATGGAAGGCGGCAATTTTGCCGCGACCATCTGCGCTATTTGGGCAGGGCTCTTTTTGAAAAGCTTTGCAAAGCCAAACATCGGGAAACCCAGATCGCCCATTTCGCTTTTGGGAGGTATTTCAGCTATAACCTGGGCAGGATCGATGGATTCATCAAAGCCTGACAGAATTTCGACGATCTTTAGTTTCCACGGTTCTTTGTAATCGTACATGCGTTTCTATTTTCCGTTTTCCATAATTTCTATGTCTTCCATTACTTTTACTACAAATTGAAATTTTTGAATTACGTCGCTCACTCCCGAAATGAACTGGGGATTTTTTCCCGAAACTTTCGGAAGATTTATCAGAGGAGAATACTTCCCTTTTGAATCCTTCCCAATGATACCGCTCAGAATATTTATCATGGACAGCGACGCGCTCTTGGTTTGTTCCAGGATCCTGGTTGCATCCTCTTCGGCTTGTCCCACCGCAATCTGTATCTTTCTGCGCTTAACGGGGTATGCAGACATATCCTGCCGCGCCATGGCGTAGTCAGTATAGTAATCTCCAGAAGTGGAAATATTAAATTCCAATTTCTTTATTTCGTCCTCAAGTTTTATAAGGTTATTGTACCCTTCGGCAAATTCCGTGCGATTTTCTTTTTTCTGAAAATCCCCCTCAATAAGAATGGGCTTAAGAATCCAGTTTATATCAGGCATGAAAACAACAGGGTAAAAAGTGTAAAGGAATGAAAGGCAAAAAGCGTTTTTAAGGGGCATTCCGTCAGGATTGGAATCTGTCTGAACATTTTCAATTGGTTTAAGTTCCTTGCCGTTGAAAAACACGCTGAAGGATTCCATCAGTTCTTTCATGCGGCGTTCTTTAAGGTATTCGGCAAAAACAGAATCAATGCGTCTTTTCCAATAATCCCTGTATACAATGTACCAGTCTTCACCGCCGCCCAATTCATGGGGTGCAAGCGACATATTCCGCGTACAGCAGCGAAGCACCAATGTAAGCGGGACATGGCTGTTAAATTCCTGGATTACAGCCAGAGCTTCTTCCGCCCTTGATAAAAGCATGCGAATCTCGCGGTTTATCTCAAATCCATTTTCTGAGACTCTCTCCTGCAGTATGAAAATAAAAAGCGATTCCAAAAGCGTCATCGGCGGAACTACCTTTAGAGACATCAAAATGTTGCTTAAGGTTAAAAGGAGATCCCTTACAATGCCGGCGGAACAGGTTTCCCCGTTTCCTGTCTTGGTGTCAAAGGCCATCAGCACCCTGTCGTACAAAAAGGAAGACAGTTCTTTTAGGCAGTACAGGGAACGGGCATCAGAATACATGGCGTTCCTTTTATCTTCTGATATCATCGCAAAAGCGTCATCCATTGCTTTAAAAGCCATCTGGCGAAGCTCACTTTCAGGTGTTCCCGGATACTTTTGGGCAATATTCGCGGGGTTTGTATCGTTCTGCAAAGCTTTGTGAACATCGGGCATCTCAAGGGAGCCAAGAAAGGCAAAGAAAGCCGCTTTATCGCGGTTAACGCTTGAATCCAGGGCAGAGTAAAAGAAATGCGCCGCTTCTTTTAGCTTTGTCATTTGCCGGTAAAAAAGCGGCTGAAGCATGCTTTTCTGGCAGTCGTATAAACCTGGGGCTATCTCTTCTATTTTGTTTCCCAGCATTGCGATTTTACTTTCTTCAAAGATTTTTATTGGGGGCTTTGACCTGAAAAAGCTCAACAGATTATACCAAAAGTGGTAAATCGCGGGAAGTTTGTTATACTCGGCATCTATGTCACCGGAAGAAATATCGTCATTTTCCCCATCGTAGAGTGTTTTACCGGAAAAATTTGACTGGGACTTTAATCTCTGCAGAAGATTCTGCCGCTCATCAACGGGCAGGCTGGAGACCAATTTATTTAAGCTGCCGCTATCCGCCATTAGTGTACTATAAAACGCCTTTTAACTATGGTCAATGATTCAGAAAGCGTAATCAATCGTATATTTCAGTAGAGCACAAATAAAAATGCCAACGAGAGGGTGTGGGCAGTGCCGGGCATTCTCTTTGCTCCAATTCTTTATTTGACGCTTTCGTGCGCAAGCCTGCGGCTTGCTGGACACGAAGGCGGGGGTTTGTCCAACCCCCATTTCCTCGCATGTCGCAAAAGGTCATGCCCAGCCCTGCCCACGCCCTCCCAAAAGCAGTTTTATTTCCATTGTTATACCCGCTTATGCGGAGTGAGATGCCGCGCCAACGATATTGGCGACCTAAGAACGAAGTAGAACCGTTCGACCGAAGGTAGGCGGTAGATTCCCCTTCACTTTTGGATACCATAAATTATTTCGTTGAATAAAATGGTCTTTTATTTCCGCCGGTATGGGAACGGGCGCCCATAAGGCAGCATTGGTGTGCGAGAGAAAACGCCAGACCAAAGTCTGCGTCAAAAAAGGCCACACCACGAGCTGCCGCATGGGCGGATTCCCATACCGGCGGTTTATAGCAGAAAATGTTTTGTTTCAATGAAATAAATTACCATTTAGCCCCTAGGAGAATTGAACTCCTCTTTTAAGATTGAGAATCTCATGTCCTAACCGATAGACGAAGGGGCCGCTATGCTGAGAAAAGCCAAACGGCATTCTTGACTATATTATTGAGAAAACTCTAAAAAAGTCAAGTTTCCGCCGATGTACCGCGCTTAGCGCTGTATGCGCGCTGAACCGCCTTTGGCAAAAGCCTCTACCTGATCCAGCGTAACCATGGAAGTATCCCCGGGCGTGGTGGTCAACATGGCGCCGTGGGCCCAGCCAAGGCGCAGGGCTTCTTCGTGGCTTTTGCCGGACAAAAGGCCGTAGAACAGCCCGGCGGCAAAACCATCGCCGCCGCCTACCCTGTCGTAGACATCAAGCTCTGTGGTGGGGGCCTGGTATTGTTTGCCGTCAATCCATAGCACGGCGCTCCATGTGTGGCGGTTGGTGGAATGAACCTCGCGCAAAGTGGTTGCCACGGCTTTGATATTGGGGAAGTCCTTGGTAACGTTTTCGATCATTTTAAAAAACGCCGATGGATCGAGAGAGCCTTTGGCTTCCACATCCTGACCTTTTAGCCCAAGCCCTTTTTGAAGATCCTCTTCGTTACCGACCAATATGTCCACATAACCGGCGATTTTACGCAGGGTTTTTGCCGCTTCTTCGCCGGCCTGAGCGGCGCTTTTGCCCTGCTCCGCCGCCGCGACTGCCCAGAGTTTGGCCCTGTAGTTCAGATCGAAGGACACCACAGCGCCGGCCTTCTTCGCGGCCTGCATCGCCTCGATAACGAGCTGTGAGGTTGTGGGCGAAAGGGCGCTGAAGATGCCGCCTGAGTGGAACCAGCGTATTTTTGCCTGTTCCGGGGAGGCGCCAAAAATCACGTTCCAGTCAAAACTGCCGGGGGCAAGCTGTTGGGCCGCTTCGTTACAACGGTTGTAGAATACCACAGGCGCGCGGACACCCTGACCGCGGTCGCTCCACACAGTAGCCATGTTAGGCCCGCGCACCCCGTCATGCTCAAAACGCTTGTAATAGGGAGTAACGCCCATTTTCTGTACCGCGCGCTCTATGCGCTTGCCAATGGGGTAATTCACTATAGCGCTGGCGATTGCGGTCTTCATGCCAAAACAGGAGGACAGATTCGCCGCCACATTGTACTCCCCGCCTGACACGTGAAGACGGTAATCATCCGCCTCCGCAAAGGGAATAATCCCCGGGTCCAGCCGGGTTACCAATGCCCCCAGCGCCAGTAAATCGTAATTTGTACCGGCAGCAGCCGGGATAGTTAATGATGCCATAATACTTCCTCAAATTGTTTAGGATTAAGGTATTTTCAAAAACTGATTTTGAAAGTAACCTGCTTAATAATAGTAGTTTACAATTTTTTGGTAAAGGGAGAGCAATATGAAATTCGCCGGATGGATACACAACGGTAAAGAAGAAGCCGGTATTTTTTCAAAGGATCTGCAAAGCGTTCATTCCTTTGCCAGCCTGCGTATGGACTATTCAAGCGTCCTTGATTTTATAATCCGTCACGGGTTGGTTGCTAGCGCCGACATGGACAAACTGCGGGAAGCCGAAGGAAAAAGCGGAAGGCCCGTGAGCGAAGTAAAACCGGAAGCGCCAATTCCTGTTCCCCATCATGACATCATCTGCCTGGGGCTTAATTACCTGGATCACGCAAAAGAATCGGGCAATTTCGATATCAAATCTGATGAAAGGCGGGAAAAGAGCGTTTATTTTTCCAAACGGACGGTAAGGGCGCTGGGTTCAGACGGAATTATTGAGGGGCATTTTGACATTAACGAGCGGCTGGATTACGAGGCAGAGTTAGCGCTGGTTATCGGCAAGAACGCGCGGCATGTAAAACGGGAGAACGCATGGGATTATGTCTTCGGCCTTTGCTGCTTTAACGATCTCAGCGCGCGCGACACGCAGCGCGATCACAACCAGTGGTTTTTCGGAAAGAGCCTGGACACCTTTACCGCCCTCGGGCCTTACATCGTTACTATGGACGAATTCAAAACGCCTCTTAAACTCGCGGTTCGCTCGCGAGTAAACGGCGAATTGCGTCAAAACGGAAACACCCAGGACATGATCTTTTCCCCTGAATTTATCATAGAGGAACTTTCCACAGCAGCAATTCTAAATTTGACCGATTCATAGTAAAATAAAGGGCATGGAGAGGGGAAAATTAGGCACGCTCGTGGACTGTCTGAGCGTAACAGTGGACAAGCTTCCTGTACGTCCGGAATATTCGGCC
>Ga0268262_10006102_pt1 | contig 11682 bp, 8 predicted proteins | sample TergutNc150P3_FD_190354 | JGI IMG/M metagenome (GOLD analysis project Ga0268262, IMG submission 190354) | Nasutitermes corniger P3 segment gut microbial community from laboratory colony in Florida, USA - Nc150 P3 (SPAdes) (version 2) | ecosystem: Host-associated > Arthropoda: Insects > Digestive... | reverse complement strand
TAGACGGGAAAGATACCTGGTATTTCAGGGTGATGGTTCCCATCATTAATCATCGTAACAACGAAGTAGTGGGAGGCGTGGGTTGTCTTTGTGTTATAGACGCAATACAGCCGACTATAGAGAATACTATAAAAACCAGGGAAGAAATTTCCGCGATTTCAATTTACTCAAGCAACGGGTTTATTATAGCGAGTTATGTACCTGAACGCGTAGGAAAACAGCTTCTTGACGTAGATACTATCTACGGTGAACATATTAAAACAGCCAATCAGGCTGTTAACGACGGCAAAGAATTTTCCTGCTCGAGTTACGCGCCGGTTTTAAAATCAAATGTAGAAGTTACCGTTGTGCCTTTCCCAATGGGTAATTCGGGCAGGTCATGGAGCATAATGATCGCGTCAGAGGATAATTACATTTTAAAAGAAGTAAATCTGCTTACTGAGATTACGATCATTATTGCGGCGATAGCTATTGTAATAGCGGCAGTAATTGTGTACTTTACCCTCAGCCAAACTACCGCTCCAATCGTCAAAGTATCGGAAACGCTCAAGGATATTTCCGAAGGCGAAGGCGACCTGACAGTGAGCATTCCGGTAACTTCCAAAGACGAGGTAGGCAGCCTTGCCGATTACTTCAATAAAACAATTCAAAAAATCAAAAGACTTGTGTTTATTATTAAAAAGCAGTCCATGGTGTTGCAGGATATCGGCAACGACCTGTCCAGTAATATGACCGAGACCGCCGCGGCGATCAATCAAATTACCGCCAATATCCAGAGCATTAAGCAACGCATTATTAACCAGAGCGCCAGCGTTACCGAAACTAACGCGACTATGGAGCAGGTTATCATGAACATCAACAAGCTGAATGGTCATGTAGAAAGCCAAAGCCGCAATGTTTCTCAGGTTTCATCCGCCATTGAGGAAATGGTAGCCAATATCAGTTCGGTAACTCAGACTCTGGTTAATAACACAAATAATGTTAATACATTAAAAGAAGCCTCCGAAGTAGGACGGAACGGATTGCAGGAAGTTTCAACCGACATTCAGGAAATCGCCCGCGAGTCAGAAGGTTTGTTGGAAATTAACGCGGTAATGGAAAACATCGCCAGCCAGACCAACCTGCTTTCAATGAACGCCGCGATAGAAGCGGCGCACGCGGGAGAAGCGGGGAAAGGCTTTGCCGTTGTAGCGGATGAAATCCGTAAACTGGCGGAAAGTTCAAGCGAACAATCCAAGACCATCAGCAATGTTTTGAAGAAAATTAAAACTTCTATCGACAAGATAACCACTTCCACAGAGAGTGTGCTTAAAAGATTCGAGGCGATTGACACAGGCGTCAAAACGGTATCGGATCAGGAAGAAAATATCCGTAACGCAATGGAAGAGCAGAGTGAGGGAAGCAAGCAAATTCTGCAAGGCATCAGTAATTTGAACGAAATTACCCAGCAGGTAACCAGCAGTTCTGAGGAAATGCTCAACGGCAGTCAGGAAGTTGTAAAGGAAAGCCAGAACCTGGAAAAAGCGACGCAGGAGATAACAGGCGGCATGAACGAGATGGCAACCGGCGCGGATGAGATAAACGTAGCGATAAACAATATCAACGGAATGACTACCAAGAACCGCGAAGCTATCGGCGACTTGTTAAACGAGGTTTCACGTTTCAAGGTAGAGTAAGCGGCATCATTTGACTTGTTCAACAACGCGAACCTACGGTTCGCAGGCTACGAAAATACGATTTTTAAGGTAGTTTGTCTATAATGTGTCCACATTATAGACAGACTCTATTTATACTCACCTTCAAAGTTGATATGTTTTCGAAGGATTTCTGTAATTTTCTGCGCGGCTGCTTTTGCGTCATGTTCGGGAACTCTTCTTTGCCTGTTAAGCGATTCTACAAAGAATTCGGCAAGCGATTTATACATATCCGGCATTTGATAGAACACAACTGCGAAGTTAATTCCTGAAGGTTTAAGGATTGTAAAAGAGCCAAAACTTTCTATAGGTTCTTTTGCTATCATTATTTTAGTTTGATTTTTTGCGGTTATAATTTCCAATTCGTTAAAACGTTTTGGAATTCTCTCTCCTTCAGTTCTTGAAACAGGTTCCTGGAATTTTACCTGATATGTGTCAGGTTCAACAAGAACATACAGCTTTTTCCCGCCTGTAACGAATTGTAAACCGGTCTCTGTCATAAAGATTTCTTTAACGCCGGTATAAGATACAACTTCATAAATTGAATAGTAGGATGTTTCGCTGAAGAATGAAGAAACAATATATCCCTTGGAAAACGGAAGTTTTCCTCGGCTGTAAGCGTCAAACAGGTTACGAAACGGGACGTCGCTGATCTCGGCAGTTTGCGCTTCGGGTTTATTGACCGGAACTTTTTTTATTAATTGTTTTTTTTTAATCGTTTTTTTTGAAGCCGCTTCGTTAACAGCTTTCCCGCAGACGGGACATATTACCATACCGTCTTCAAGTTCTTCGCCGCATTTTTTGCATTTTTTCGGCGGTATATGCACTTGTTGTTGGCAATACGGACAAAATTCCCAATGAGGTTTTAAAGGCTTATCGCAATTTTTGCATTTTAATATTTCTTCCATTTTTTGCTCCTTTTTTGAATAAAACCTGAAACATAGACAAGATTTTCCGCAAATTCGGGTTAATCTATATATTTTTAAATTATAACATGATTAGCGGTACATATAAAGATATTTTTCCATGTTTATATTGATAACCATGTTCTTTTAGAAAATAAGTAATTTTACGGAAAATCAAAACAGTTGTCTAAACCTACTATTTTACTAGGTAAAGGATATTTTCTATAATCTATTGACACATAAAATGTTTTAATACATACTAGTCATATATAAAGGGAATTTCCCTATTATATAATAAAAATAAAAGGAAGGATTATTATGAAAGAGAAAGACAGAATAAAAGTGATGGATGGATTAATTGAAATGGAAAAAGCTGAAAAAGCTAAACTTGAAGAAGAATTAAATGGAGTTGAGGAAACTATTAAAAAAGATGAAGAAAAATATAATGCTATGATTAATGAAGTTGAAAATGAAATATTAGAAGAACAAGATAGAGTTGGAACTTTCGGTAAACAAAGTACAAAAAATTAATATGCTAGTTTTAGCATAAATATACACAATTATTCCCTCGCGTATACCTCACAGTAAGTGTTGTCTTTTTAAGGTACCAACAAAATAAATATTCCGTAATAAATATGGAAAATATAGAAATTAAAAGATATGAAGTATTAAATTCCGCTCAATTAAACATAATTCACGAATTATATAATAATTCCTTTGATCTGCTCAAAATATCAAAAGTTAATTTTGACAAGAAGCTTTTTGAAAATGAATACAATAAAATATATTTTTTAGCGGAAATTAATAATGATGTAATAGGTTATTTGATAATAGTTAATAATTCTGTTGTTTTATTAATTGTAGATGAATTATTCAGAAATAAAGGCATTGGAAGTAAATTATTGTCTAATGGCGAACTTGAAATTAAAGAAAAATACGATCAAATTAATTTGGTCGCTCCCGATTTTTTTCTGTGCGGCTGTCCGCTTGACACAAAATCAAGTTTTTATAAATGGTTTGAAAAAAGAGGTTTTATATATGAATGGACGCCTTTTGACATGATAGTAAATTTGGAAGAATTTGATTATAGAGATGAAGATTATTCCTGTTCTCTTGAAGATGTAATTTTTAAAAAATTGGATAAAGAAAGCGATGAAATGGCGTTATGTTGTAATGGGGCAAATAGCGTAGGAGAAGGTTGGGGAAATTACTATTATTATGATAATAATGAAGGAATTATTGCGGTTAAAGACAATGAAGTAATTGGCGGCGCTTTAATAATAAATTCAATTTTATTTGATATGAGCTTAAAAGACACAGGAAGTTTCGGAGTTATTTGGGTATTACCAAAATATGAAAAAAAAGGAATAGGAATAAAGTTATATCAAATGGGATTATCAGAGCTGAAGAACAAAGGATATAAATTTTGTCATATTTATTATACTTATAAACCGTTGGATTCATGGTATGGTAAATTAGGAGCAAAAAAATATATTGAATACTGGATTGGAAGTAAAATGTTATAATATAAGGCGTAAAAATATGAGTAAAAAATGGTTATTGGATAATTCAGATATTCCTATTAAATACATTCTGACAGGAGATAAGGAATACATAGAAAAATTTCTGGAAAATTATGAAGTTCAATACTGGCTTTCTCAATTAAAACCCAGGTGGGAGAATAACGATCTTGGAAAGATACACGGAAGCCATGATTACCGTATGGAAAATATATTGGGGAAATGCTGTATATTGGGGTTATCCAAAACAATTCCGGTTTTTGAATGTTATTTGACATTTATTATTGATTTTTTGAATAAACATATTAATGAACCTGCGGAAGAAAAATTATCTTTTGGCAAGATATACTCATACAGAGATTATGAAACGGTTTTGTCTTGTTTTTTACCCATGTTAGGGTTTTCTGATGAACCGTCTGTAAAGTATATTGCGGAAAAAAGAATTTCCATATTGTATAACTTCGTAAAACAAAAAAGGTATGATATTTACATTGACGCTTCAGGATATAAAGGTATAAAAAAAGAATGGCGGGACTATATAATAAATCCTGAATTATATTCTGATGGAAATATTGCGCTTCCCGCCATGCATGATTTCATACTCTTTGCGGGTATGTATGACAAGTTTGATAAAACAAAAAAGGAAAAAATTGAAAGTATTGTTGCCTGGATATTTAATGTTAAATATACGGAACTTGACGGAAGATACGGATATTTTTATGTTCCCGGCGGGGCTTATAATGCAAAGGCAATTATTTTTAAAGTACAGCTTATTGATTTTAACAAAATGACATTCGATAAAGGGGATCTTGTTTCACTTGTTTTCATATGTTTTATTTTATCGCATTTCAAATCGGCCAGAAAATCGGAATGGTTTAAAAAAGCAATAATATATTTGGAAAATTACAGAACAACCGAAGATAGGTATAATTTTCAGAAACACATGATCATTGAAAAACCGGATTGTTATGTTATCGGAGGCGGACATATGAATATTGGTGAAAACAAAAAATCAAAAAAATATGGTGAAATAATATCTACATATTGGATGAATAGAATTAATGAAAATTTATATAGTAATTAGGAGGTTAAATTTGAGGGACGAAAAAGAAATGATGGATTTAATCATTGGAATAGCGGAAAAAGACGAACGTATTCGGGCTGTTTATATGAACGGCTCACGAACTAATCCTAATGTAAAAAAAGATATTTTCCAAGATTATGATATTGTTTTTGTCGTAACAGAGACAATATCATTTATTAATGATAAAAACTGGATTAATCTTTTTGGAGAAACAGCGATAGTTCAGGAACCTGAATTGAACGATGTAAAGATAGGCATTAGCAATGAAAAGCATGATTTTTCCCGGCGTTATGCCTGGTTAATGTTATTCAAAGACGGAAACAGAATTGATCTTGGAATAGAGATAAAAGAAGAAGCGCAAAAGAATTATTTAGAAGACAAATTGACTGTTTTACTGTCGGATAAAGACGGCTTTCTGCCAAAAATACCGCCGCCAACCGATATAGAATATTATGTCAGAAAACCTGATAAAGATAAATATATCGCTTGTTGTAATGAATTCTGGTGGTGTCAAAACAATGTTGCAAAAGGAATAGCGCGGGATGAATTGCCTTATGCAATGGAAATGTTTAATGTTTATATCAGAAGTATGTTAAATCAAATGATAGACTGGTATATCGGAACTCTGAATAATTTTTCCGTTAATGCCGGAAAAATGGGAAAATTTTATAAAAAATACCTGCCTGTCAATCTTTATGATTTATATTATAAAACATATTCGGACGGAAACTATAAAAATATTTGGGATTCAATATTTACGGCATGTAAACTGTTTAAATTAACAGCTTTAGATGTAGGAAAATATTTTAATTTTGAATATAACCAAAATGAAGAAAATGGTGTGTTAGAATATTTAAAATGGGTTAAAAATATGAAAACGACAGAATATTGTTGAGGTTTTTAATAATAAAAGAAAGATATTTTACCGAAAGATTGGAAAATACAAATACCTGAAAAAAGCTCCAAAAAAAAGTATTTTTCTCCTTGAATTGCCGCTTGGGATATGATAAAAATATCCTATAAGAGTTAAAGGAGTAATGAAATGAGCCTTAAAGTCAAATTAACCGTAATTATCCTTGTGATGATCCTTGTATCCGTTGCGGTTTTATCTGTGTTCAACCTTACACGATCTTCAACTTTGCAGTTGGACACAACTCACACTTACGCCCAGACGCTTGCAAAACTTAACGCAAAAGAAGTCCAACGGCAAATGGAAGTCTTTACGGATTACGGAAATGTGCTTGTACAGATATTCAACAGTTATGAAGATACGGAAATGAGCGGGCGGCGGAAAATGTATGACGATGTTATGCACAGCCTTATCGCGACAGTCGACTCTATTGCCGGTATCTGGACTGCATGGTTTCCCGGAACCATAGACAATTATGATGTCCAACTGGGGCAGTATCAAACGTATTTCCATAGATTGAACGGTCCTGTGGTCAGGGAACCCGCCGGCTTTGAAGGCTGGCAAGGTCAACTGGCGAGAGTAACCGCGCAAGGACTAACTTCTACAACAGGAAGAGAACCTGCTTTTCAGGAACTTGCGGATGTCGTTTGGATGGATGTAACCGGCAAGGGGAATGTCCCTGTTGTTTCCGTTATTTATACTTTTACAAATAATGCAGGCAAAATTGTAGGTCTTGTCGGAGTCAACTTTATCAGCACAGTTCAGCAAATAGTAGATGATTTGATAAAGGAAGTGTACGACGGCGCGGGAATAGCTGCGGTATACAGCGATAACGCTACGGCTATAGCTCATTGGGACAAGGAAAGGGTCGGGGTAAATTTGAAAGACAACTCCAAAGATAAAACGCTTTTTGGAAACGACATTGACCGTTTAGCCGACACGATCTTACATGGAAATGTCTCTATACTGGAAAAGTATTCACAAGTCATGAAAACAGAAGTATACTATATTTTCCAGCCTATTCTCGTTTCCGGTTTTGAAACAACCCCCTGGTCTTTGCAATTAGGCATCCCCGTATCGGAAATAAAGAAGCCGATTAATGCCTTGATATCTTTTTCCATTATATTCGCCGTTATCCTTTTGGCAGTGGCGGCGGTTATTACTTTGCTCGTTGTCGGCAGCATTGTTAAACCGATTATCGGCGTAACCGCTACCTTAAAGGACATATCCGAAGGCGAAGGCGACCTGACGCGGAGCGTTGCTGTCAGTTCAAAAGACGAGGTAGGCGACCTTGCTAAATACTTCAATAAAACACTTGAAAAAATCAAAAATCTGGTTCTTCTTATTAAAAAACAGGCGGGCGTGCTATCGGAAATCGGCGCTGACCTGTCCAGCAATATGACTGAAACAGCGGCAACGGTGAACGAAATTACCTCCAACATTCAAAGCATCAAAGGCCGCGTCATAAACCAAAGCGCCAGCGTTACCGAAACCAATGCGACTATGGATCAAGTTGTCACAAACATCAACAAACTCAACGGCCATGTAGAAAACCAGGTACGCAATATTTCCCAGGCGTCATCCGCCATTGAACAAATGGTAGCCAATATCAATTCTGTTACCAACACGCTTGTCAACAACGCCGCTAATGTAAATACGTTACAAGAAGCCTCCGAAGTAGGAAAGGCAGGATTGCAGGAAGTGGCGACTGACATTCAGGAAATATCCCGCGAATCCGAAGGCCTTTTGGAGATTAACGCGGTAATGGAAAACATCGCAAGCCAGACCAACCTGCTTTCCATGAACGCCGCTATAGAAGCTGCGCACGCCGGGGAAGCCGGCAAAGGCTTCGCCGTAGTCGCCGACGAAATCCGCAAACTGGCGGAAAGCTCCAGCGAACAATCTAAAACGATTGGAACGGTATTGAAAAAGATAGCGGAGTCAATCAAAAAAATTACAAGTTCCACGAACAATGTGCTGACCAAATTCGAAGCGATTGATTCAAGCGTAAAAACGGTATCACAGCAGGAAGAAAATATCCGCAACGCGATGGAGGAGCAGGAACAGGGAAGCAAACAACTGCTGCAAAGCGCGGGAGGTTTGAAAGAAACAACCCAGCAGGTAAAGACCGGTTCCGAAGAAATGCTTGAGGGCAGCAAGGAAGTAATGAAGGAAAGCCATAACCTTGAAAAGGTAACGCAGGAAATAACAAGCGGAATGAACGAGATGGCAAGCGGGGCGGAACAGATGAATGTCGCGGTACACCACGTCAATGAGATAACCGGCAAGAACCGCGATGCCATTCAAACTTTGTTAAAAGAAGTTTCACGCTTTAAGGTAGAATAAAGAAATATTTTTTAGGAGGATTTTATGAGTATTCATAAACCTACGGAACGTATTGCGGATCCAAACGTAGCATTGCAAATGCTCAAGGATGGGAATGAACGTTATTTGAAAGGCAACCTTACCGAAAAGACGGACTATAAGGAAGAGCGGGATGCTCTGGACAATGAGCAAGACCCTTTTGCGGTAATCCTGACTTGTTCAGATTCACGTGTAGCGCCGGAAATCTTTTTTGACTTGAAATTGGGAGATATTTTCGTTATCCGCAATGCCGGTAATGTTGTCGACACGGAAGCTCTTGGCAGTATTGAGTATGCGGTTGAGCATCTTAAAACCAAATTGGTTGTTGTATGCGGACACAGGCATTGCGGCGCGGTAACAGCGGCATACTCAAGCGGAGAATTTCCGAAAAACATAAAACGTATTGTAGAACTTATCAAACCTGCGGTGGAAAAAGGCGGCGATTTGGATAAAGTAATCCATAACAATGTAGAAGTAATGGTAGAAAAAGTAAAGACGGATGAGATAATCAAGCATTTGGGAGTTAAAGTCGTCGGCGCTTACTATGACATACATAGCGGCGCGGTTGAATGGCTTTAATTAGAGTCTGTCTATAATATGGACACATTATTGACAGACACTAATTTAAGCGATTGACTCAGTAGTCAAAACCGTTTCATATCAGATTGTTAAAAGTGTAAAACAAAGGTATCATTTAAATGTAAACATTAGGAAACCATCCAAAATGGGGTACATTTATGCTTAGAAATTTTTCCATCGGAATCCGTCTTTTATTCATTATTATAGTTCTTTTACTTACAATTGCGGCCTTGGTAGTCGCTATATATTTTACATCCCAAACAGTAGATGAAATGGACTTAAAGATAACAGGGGATATAATGTATACAGGGCAGAAGGATAAGATAAAATTAGGCACTCAAACTATGGCGACGGCCCTTGCGCAAGCCCTGCGTGGAGTAGACGACAGACAAAGTCAGCATGATATAATAAAATCTTATATTCAGGATTACCGGTTTGAAGAAGATAAATCGGGATATTATTTTACCTATATCGGCACTACAATTTTTATGCACCCTACTCTTCCTCAGCGCGAAGGAGAAGATTTAGGAAATACCCAGGATAAAAACGGGGTGTATTATGTAAAAGAACTATATGAAGCCGCTCAGAAAGGCGGCGGATTTGTCGAGTTTGTATTCCCCAAGCCGCCGAATATGGATATAGCTCCAAAATTAGGATATGTGGAATATATTTCCGGTACCGATATCTGGATTTCTACCGGTGTTTATATTGACGAAATTGAAACTACATTAAATACTTTGCGTAGCGAAGCTTCATCGGAGTTAAAACAGGTACTCACCGTTATAATCGGTGTTATAGTCGGGATTATATTTCTCATTCTGGCTCCCCTTTGCGTTCTGATCATGAGATCTATTACAATACCTGTTAAAGATATTGCCGACAGCCTCAAAGAAATATCCGAAGGAGAAGGAGATTTGACCAGAACACTGGCTATCAGCGGCAGGGACGAAGTCAGCGATCTGTCAAAGTATTTTAATAAGACTTTAGGTTCTATAAGCGATCTTATTCGTAAAATAAAATACAAGGTTAACGCTTTGACTAATACAGGGCATGAGCTTTCCTCAAATATGGCAAAAACTTCCAAAGCGGTTGACGAGATTTCAGCTAATTTTGACGGAATGAAAGGCAAGATGAGCAAACAGGACGAAAGCGCGGCCGAAGCGGGCAAAGCGGTTAGTACCATAAAAGAAAATATTATCAATATGAACAAGCTGATAGAAGAACAATCTGCCAGTGTTAATACCTCTTCTTCCGCAGTTGAGCAAATGACAGCTAACATTCATTCGGTAACAAACACCCTTATCGAAAACAGCAAAAATGTTAACGAATTAACAGAAGCGTCCGAGAACGGAAAAGCCGGAGTTCAAACGGTGGCGGAAAAAGTACAGGAAATAGCGCGGCAATCCGAAGGACTTTTGGAAATAAACTCGGTAATGGAAAACATAGCCAGTCAGACAAATCTGCTCTCGATGAACGCCGCTATTGAGGCGGCGCACGCCGGAGAAGTGGGAAAAGGGTTTGCCGTCGTCGCCGGTGAAATACGAAAACTTGCCGAATCGTCAAGTAATCAGTCTAAGTCAACCGCAGATATGTTAAAAAAGATAAAAGCGTCAATAGACAGTATAACCGTATCATCAAACGAGGTTCTGTCGCGCTTTAGCGTTATTGACGAGAAGGTAAAAACAGTTTCTGAACACGAAGAAAATATCCGTAACTCAATGGAAGAACAGGAAGCGGGCGGAAAACAAATAATTGAATCAATGGAACGCTTGAAAGAAATCAGCGTAACGGTCAAGAAAGGAGCGGAGGATATGCTGTCCTCAGGCGATCACCTGAACAGGCAGACATCCGAATTTATTAAAATCAGCAATGAAGCGATGAACGGCATGAACGACATAGTAAACGGAGCGATGAAAGAAATAAAAGCCGCAGTAACTTTTGTAGATGAAATGAGCGCGGAAAACACGCGGAATTTTGAAGAGCTGAAAACGGAAACTCAGAAATTTAAAGTCGATTCAAAAGACGAAAAGAAAAAAGTTATCGTAATTGATGATGAGGAAACGGTTCTTACAGTAACCAAAGGTGTACTGGAGCAGGATTACGAAGTTACAACAGTAAATTCAGGCAAGGAGGCGTTAAATTTGTTCTTAAAAGGTTATACTCCCAATTTGATTTTATTGGATTTGAATATGCCTGAAATTGGCGGTTGGGATATGTATATCAGGATACGTGATTTATCTAAATTACACAAAGTTCCGATAGCGATTTACACGACATCGGACGACCCGAAAGACAAGGCAAAAGCGCAGGAACTGGGAGCGGTTGAATACTTACACAAGCCGCTCAAAAAAACTGAAATGTTAGAGAAAGTGGCAAAGCTGGTAAATTGATAAACAACTCTGTTATGGGAATCTCTAAAAAATTGTAAATATAAAGCTGACAAAACTCCGTATTTAAAGACATGACTTTTCCGGTCATATTATTGTAAATTTTACTTATATGGAGAACAGTTTATGAACTGGTTACAAAACATATCAAGAGCCATTCAATATATTGAAAATCACATGACTGACGATATTTCTATAGATGAAATATCAAGTCATGCCAATTCATCAAGTTCTCATTT
>Ga0268262_10006101_pt1 | contig 11683 bp, 7 predicted proteins | sample TergutNc150P3_FD_190354 | JGI IMG/M metagenome (GOLD analysis project Ga0268262, IMG submission 190354) | Nasutitermes corniger P3 segment gut microbial community from laboratory colony in Florida, USA - Nc150 P3 (SPAdes) (version 2) | ecosystem: Host-associated > Arthropoda: Insects > Digestive... | reverse complement strand
CATCCTAAGAGCGGCTTTTCCCGTTGGTGCTGCCAAGAGTATTTTCTCGTTCAATCTGTTTTTTAAAATATTTGCAAGCGATGTAGTTTTGCCAGTCCCTGGACCGCCTGTTATTATGTGGATTTTTTTGTTTGCGAGCAATATTTCAATTTTTTTCAGTATTCTCTTTTGATAGACAAAATACCGTTGAATATATAAATTCTCGCCATCAAAAATTAAAGGACGAATTTCATCATCTTTGCCAACAGCTTGATTTTTTAAGCAATTTGAATTGAAATTTGGGATTTTGCTCAAATCCTTCACAGAAACGCATACGCTTCCTTGCCACAATCTTTGCAGAGCAATTTTCGCAGCATCGTAAAGCGGAGTTTCTCTTTGAATTTGGTATTTATTCTCCAAATAATATAACAGAGCCTTGTCTATTTTTGCAATTTCAGCGTTCATAGATTTCCTCCATTGAAAACCTTGTCCATTTCTGAAATGCCGTCCGCTATGCTATCGCTGCTGGCGAAATAAATTCCATCGGAATTTTCATCGTTTACGCCGCGAATAAAAATATAATACGCTCCGCCGAACTGCTTTTTGAAATTGAAATTCCCGTGTATCTGTTCAAGCCATCGTTTCAACGCAACCGCGTAAATGCAGTACTGCAAATGATAGCCGTGTTGCAGCATAGCCTCTTCCATTCCATTTTGCGAAAAATCGCCTAGGCTATTTGATTTCCAATCCAGAATATAATACCTTTCATCTTTGCCCAAAAAGACCAAATCTATTGCGCCTTTAATATATTTATCGGGTAATTCTTCCGTTTCAAAATCGTAAATTTTTTCATTCATTATTTCCTTTATTTTCTTTAAATTTATTTTTTCTGATTTCATAAAAAAGTTGAGTTCCGCTATTTTATTGTGGGTGTCAATTTCGCATAATTTCCCAGCACTGCCCAGTAAATTTTTGTTCAAAATTTTTTTAACTTGATTTTCAATCCAAGATTTTCTCTCTTTGCCCTCTTCTGTTTTTTCGGAAAACTCCTTAAAACCTCCCAGTTTGTTCTCTACCATGAGCTTAATCTCATCTTCCTTTGCATTGAAATCCAAATTTTCAAAAAGGCTGTGCAGAAGAACCCCCATTCTTTTTCCCGCTGGAATTTTTATCTCGGTTTGCTGCGGAATAGGGATATAGTCTTTATGCTCCAAATTCTGCGAAATTCCGGTGAAACTCGTCTTTTGCCAAGCTGCTTTTATTGAGAAATTTGGTGGCAAAGGCTTAGATTGCTTGGGAATATTTTCCATTTCGCCGATTTTATCGTATTTATATTTTTCCTCCAGAACTTCATCCAAGTTCGCAATTTGAATTTTTGGGCTGGCACTTGAATTGCAGAAATCGTCAAATATTTCGCGGCAATATGAGGTTTTACCTTTGTGGATTTTATTAGCTGTTGTTTTCCTCGGAGCTTTGTAAGCTACATATAGACGAAATTTCGCTCTCGTTAAGGCTACATATAAAAGCCTTGCCGTCTCTTCATTTTCTTCCTTGTCGTTTAATTCTTTTGCATTTTCGTCTTTGGCAAAATACGCTATTGTCTTTTCACTTTCTTGATGAAACATATAAGCATTGGGAAATGTGTGGTTATGCGGTCTTCTGCCGATGTCAGGCACAAAAACTATGTTGAATTGCAAGCCCTTTGATTTATGGATTGTCATAATTTTTAGGGCTTCTTCATCGGTTTCCAGCCTTTCCTCTGCTTCCTCGTTTTTATTTGCGTTGTTGCAAAGTTCGGCAAAATGGCTGTTTATTTTTTTAGGGATTTTTCCAAGTTTAATCTCCGCTTCGTTTAAGAGTTCCATCAACTGGCGGATATTTGTTATATTCCGTTCCCCATTTACATTCGCCGCAATCTGCCCCCATAAATTTTTCTTTGTCATAAAAAAATCTATGGCGTTCATAATTCCATATCTTTCCCATTTTAATTTCGTTTCATAGATTACGCTTGTCCATTCTATTAAAATACCCTCCACATCCTTTGGTTCAAATCCGCAAAGGTTATTTGTGAGCAAAGCCGTGATGTATTTTATATTGTTGCTATGGCAAATAGCGTTGAACAAAATTTTCAAAAACGCAGCCGCTTCGCTTGCAAAAACAGAGCCGCCTTTGACAATAGCAAAGATGCGTTCTTTTGCCAAGGCATTTTTGTAAGCTAGGCAATCGGCATTGCTGTCCAGCAAAATTGCAATATCCTTAGGTTCAAATTTCCCAGTGTCGAGCAGCCGCTTTATCTCTGCGATAACGGCTTGCTGAACTTTGTAGTCAAAATTTTCTTCCCCTCCCTTCCATATCACAAAAGGTTTGTATTTGCCGTCTTTTTCCTCAATCGGCTCCAATTCCGGTTTTCCACATTCAATGCTAGGTATTTCCTCGCTCATCTTTTGCTTAAAGGAGTTATCTTGAAAAAAATAATTCAAAGCATTCAATAAAGTTCCCTCTGAGCGGTAGTTTTTATTCATTGAAAACTGTTTGCAAGCTGAGTTTTTGGCTTCTTTGTAAGCGAAAATATCTCCGCCTCTGAACCTGTAAATTGCTTGCTTGGGGTCGCCTATCATAAAAAAAGGCTTGTCTTTAAAAAGGTAATCAAAAATTTCAAACTGCATTTTATCTGTGTCTTGAAATTCGTCCACCAATATGGCATCGTAATTTTTTCTAACCGCTCTCTGCAATATATTTTTGCTGTCATTTTTTATAGCCTTATGGCAATTCTCAATTAAATCATTGAAATCCATAACTTTTAATTTTCTCTTTTCTTCACGCAATTTCTCGTAAACTTCCTTTGCCAATTTATGCGTTATCGCATATTTCAATTTTTTCTCTTCCGTTGGGTATGGCTCATATTCTTCGCCACAAATCTTAGCCGCAGGATGATTTAAAACGGCATTTATAGATTGCGATAATTCCGCAGGGCTGATGTTTATAGCTTTATCTATATTTTGAACTTCCCTTCTCCAAAAATCTGCCACAACTCTGTCTTTAATATGGCTTTGGTCTGTGATTATTTCCCTCTCCTCGTAAATCCCAATTTCAAAGGCGAATTCGTTTAACAACCTTTCGCAAAATCCGTGGATGGTAAAAACAGGAAGTTCATCTATGCGAGCGATGGCATCCAGCAAATTCGCTTCTTTGATTTGCATTTTTTCCTTTTTTGCATTTTCTATTATGGCGGTTAAATCATTTTTTTCATCTGAGCCGTTTTTCCATATATCATAAGCCTTTATTATTTTTTCCGAGGTTTCTTTTTTGAGTTCCGCTGCCGCCGCCTTTGTAAAAGTCACTAAAATTATCCTTTCAATGGTGAAGAGTTTTTCCAATAGCAAGCGGAGAACAATTAAACCTATGGTATAGGTTTTGCCTGTGCCTGCACTTGCTTCTATTAAGATTTTTTCGTCAAGAGGCAAGGCTTCAATATCAAGGTGCCGCATTTGTTCCTCTGTTTCTTAATGTAGTAAATGCCATTCTTTAAGTTTTCTATCTTAACGAGAAATTTTTCGAGTTTTTATGACCCCAATCCAACCCCTAGACATCATAATAGCTGGCGCGCGCAAACACAATTTAAAAAACATATCTGTTCGCATTCCGCGTCACAAAATAACTGCGATAACGGGCGTCAGCGGCGCAGGCAAAAGCAGCTTGGCTTTTGACACACTTTTTGCGGAGGGGCAACGTAGATTTTTAGAAAGCCTCTCCACTTATGCCCGCAGATTCTTAGGGAAAATAGACAGAGGTAGCGTTGATTACATTCAAGGGCTTGCCCCAGCCATTGCCATAGACCAGCAAAATTCCTCCAAAAGCCCAAGAAGCACGGTTGCAACCCTAACGGAAATTTACGATTATTTTCGCATAATGTGGGCGCGTTTGGGAGTTCCACACTGCCCTACTCACAACAAAGCTCTGCAAAAATACAACCCTGCGGAATTAACGCGGCATCTGTATGAAAAAGGCAAAGACTTAGCGATAATTTATTCAAAAAATGAAATTCTGGATAGAGTTCCTTTAACGGAAAAAAATAAAACGAGGCTGATGGATTCCATAGAAAAAGCCTACGCAGAAAACGGCGGAAAAATAAAAATCAAGATAGGGAATAATACAGCAAGCTATTCAAATTTTCCAAATTGCCCGGATTGTAACTTTAGCTTAAAAAAAGAATTAGACCCAAAAAATTTCAGTTTCAACAGCCATTTTGGAGCTTGCGAAAGTTGCCAAGGTATTGGCGAGATTTATAAAAGAACTTGTCCAAAATGCAAAGGCGAGCGATTAAAACCGGAATTTTTGGCAGTAAAAATTGATGGGAAATCCATAAACGAAGCTTGCAAACTTTCAATAAGCGAAGCCTATGAATGGTTTAGCAACATTCCTTTAGATAAAACGCAAAAAATAATAGCAAATCCATTGCTGAAGGAAATTCTCGGCAGGATGGAATTTATAACAAATGTTGGAATTTCATATTTGAGTTTAAACAGAAGGGGTGATTCCCTAAGCGGCGGAGAGGCGCAAAGATTGCGGCTCGCGGGGCAGATAGGCAGCGGCTTGGAGGGTGTTCTTTACGTTCTGGACGAACCAACCATAGGCTTGCATCAAAGCGATACCAAAAAACTTTTGGATTCTCTTTACAAATTGCGCGATTTGGGGAACACCATTGTTGTTGTTGAGCACGATTTGGAATTTATCAAGGCAAGTGATTATATTGTAGATTTGGGACCAAGAGCGGGAGAATTCGGTGGAGAGGTTGTAGCAACGGGAATTCCAAAAGAATTATCAAATGCAACCACCAAATTTCCACATAGTTTAACAATTCCTTTCTTGACAGGGAAAAAAACTCTTTGTGATATGGAACATAAAACACAAGGGAGCAGTTTTTTTGAACTGAATAACCTCACAAAAAATAATCTTAAAAATATTTCCGTGAAAATTCCGTTTGGAGCTATTACAGCAATTTCGGGGGTTAGCGGTTCTGGCAAAAGCACTCTTATGGAGTGCATTTACGGCTATGCAACAAAGAAGAAAAAGCCAGTTTGTTTCATAGACCAAACTCCCATAAATTCAAGCCCTCGCTCTACACCGGTTAGCTATATGAGCATTTTGGAAAAATTGAGGGATTTATTTTCCAAACTGCCGGAAAGCAAAATTCGCGGTTACGATATTGGGCGCTTTGCCTATAATAAGGAAGGCGGCCGTTGCGAAGTGTGTGAGGGCAGAGGCTATCAGTTGATAGAAATGCACTTTCTGTCCGATGTCTGGGAGCTTTGCGAGGAATGCAAAGGCAAAAGATACAACAAAGAAACTTTGAAGGTTTTGTGGAAGGGCAAAAGCATAGCGGATATTTTGGATATGCGGATAGAAGTCGCTTGCGATTTTTTTAAAAACATAACAAAAATAGAAAAGCCTTTGCAAATTCTAAAGAGTATTGGGCTCGGCTATTTGCGGCTTGGACAGGCAACAACCACAATGAGCGGCGGTGAGATTCAACGCTTAAAGCTCGCTACAGAACTTCACAGAGCAAATTCCTCAAAGACAATTTTTCTCCTGGACGAACCCACCACTGGATTGCACTTGCAAGATATCCAACCTTTGTGGAATCATCTGCGTGAACTTTCCAACACTGGACATGCTGTTGTTTTTGTGGAGCATCACTCCGATATGATCAAACTGGCAGATTATGAAATTGAATTAGGACCCGAAGGTGGTGAAAAGGGCGGGTATTTGCTACGATGCATCTAAAGTACATATCGCTCAAAGGCTCCCCTACTGCTTACCGCTTGTGCAACGGAGTAGCAGACGGTTTAGACGGCGTTGCTATTGATAAATACAACGATTGCTATCAAATTCAATTCTTTAAACCAGAATTTTCAGAATTTGAAACAGAGATAATAGAATCTTTGAAAAAATCATTTAAGCCGAAATTCATCGCGGTAAAATACAGATTCGCAGACCATAGCCGGATTAAAACTGTGTTTGGGGATAATTCCAAAACCGTTGTTGAGGAATACGGTTGCAAATTCGCTGTTGATTTACTGGATACCCTGAACCCAGGTCTTTTTTTGGATATGCGTGAAGCACGGCATTGTTTTGCGCAACTGTGCACCGAAAAGGAAATGCTGAACCTCTTTGCTTATACATGCTCTTTCAGCGTTCACGCTCGGAAAAACGGAGCGGTGAAAGCCGTGAATGTGGATATCAGCAAAAAAAATCTGAGTAAAGGCAGAGAAAATTATCTCTTAAATGAACTGGAAATTAAACAAGGGGAATTTTTTTGCGGCAGTGCTGAAGAATATGTTGATTGGTGTATAAAAAAGGGTAAAAAATTCGGAGCCATTGCAATTGACCCACCCAGCTTTGCGAAAAATGGGAAAAATTTTTTCTCGGTGGAGAAAGATTTGGAAAACTTAGCCGCAAAAGCGGTGAGCATTTTGGAAGATAACGGCGTTATATTGTTAGCGACAAATTACAGCGAATGGAATGGCGAAACTCTGCTCAAAACAGCGAAAAACGCTTATGCCAAAAACGGCAAAAAATTTAAACTGCTGCAAAAAGGAACGCAAGGCGAAGATTTCCCCGGCACGGGCAAAAGCAAGGAAAGCTCAATGGTTTATCTGATAGCTAAAGTGCTTTGAGCCTTTTCTCGGTTCTCGGATGCAGCGAAAACAGATTTGCAAAAAAGCCAATTTTGCCCTCTCGCATCTGCAAAAATTTCAGGCTTTCCACCGCGGAACTTCTCCCGCATTTCTCAGCGGCAAGGCGGTCGGCTTCAAACTCCTGAAGGTGGCAAAAAAGGCGGTATAAATACAAAGCGAAAAATAAACCTATCCCCAGCAACAATATTCCCCGCTTGAGTTCATGGCGTTTTTCAATATGGGCTTGCTCGTGAAAAAACTCGTGGCTCAACATACCTTTCCATCCAGCATGGCTTGAATGTCGCTTTCATCTATTTTCGTGCCGTTTTCAATCAACTGCATCGCATGTCTTAAAACCGAATCCAGCGCGCTTTTCTCCTCAAGCTCCTGTATATTTGAACGCCCACGCAGATAATCCGTTAAACCGCTTAAAACGTTTGGGTCTGGCGAATAGTAAGTTTTTTCTTTGGCAAGCTCTTCTTTATATTCATCGTTTTGTTTTTTTCGGTAAAGCCATAAAAGACCATTTGCCTCGCTCTGCCTAAAAACTATGCTATCTATTTTTGTAAGTTCCAGCATCGCTATGAATGTAACCGCGGTCATTATAGGTACTTTTTCTTTGCCGAGCAAATCCTCAAACATAGCTCTGCCGCGTTGTTCCAGATAACCGCTTATGTGTTGTTCCCTATCTTCAATGGTAACATTATCAACTTCTATTGTATGCACGCTGTTATATGAATGGGCTTGCAATGTTTTATGGAAAGCCTTTAACAACTGCCATATATTCGCATCCGCAAGCTGAGAATCCCTAGCTATTTTTTCCATGCGCCCGCGCCCATAAGTGCCAAAATTTTGAGATTCCAATTCTTGTAAACCGAGTGCAACCCGTTTAAATTTTTGATACTCCTGCATCTGCCTTATAAGCGTTTCGCGCTCTATCTCAAAATCCAGCAGATTTTCCTCGCTCTGCTCATTTTTAGGCAAAAGCTCTCTGGCTTTCAACACCATCAAACGGCTCGCAAGGTCTAAAAAATCTCCCGCATAAGATAAATCGATATTTTCTGGGTCGCTTATGTGTTCCAAATATTGGTCTGCAATTTTAGCTATGGAAATTTTCTCAAAGGAAATTTCCTCTTTTTTCATCAAAAGATACAATAAATCCAAAGGTCCTGTGTAAACATCGCCTAATTCCAATTCGTAAAAATCATTTGCCATAATAAATTGCCCAGCCCTGAGTTTTTTCCAATGAATTCAGCCACGGATATATCTGCTTTTCCCCCTTTGCCATTGCAGAAATTCTATCGGTAAATGAATAGCCCCAATTATTTATATGCACAACCTCAACCTTTGCACTTTTTCTTAAACCAGCACTCTCCTTTGCCACTTCAAGCGCACGCTCAAAACCGCCTATTTCGTCTATCAAACCGTTTTCAACTGCACCAATCCCCACATATACCTTTCCGTTCCCAAGAGAATCGACAAGTTCCTCGCTCATGTTCCTGCCCTCTGAAACTACATTCACAAAACGCGAATAAAATTCGTCCATGTACTCTTGCAGAGCAATGCTATCGCTCTCCGAAAACCCACCGAACATGCTCTGTGCATTTGCGCTTTCATGGGTTTTTACAACTTCATTTTTTACCTTCAATTTCGCAAGAAGCCCGCTCATATTCACCTTGCCTCCGTAAATTCCTATGCTCCCCACAACGCTGCCCGCCTCTGCCACAATTTTATCCGCAGCGCACGCCGCATAATAAGCACCGCTCGCCGCCATATCGCCAACGCTTGCTATAATCGGCACTCCGCTTTCCTTAAGCGTTTTAAGAGAATACCAAAGCTCATCGGAAGCCACCGCTGAACCTCCGGGTGAATTTATGCGCAAAATCAAAGCCTCATATTCATCGGAATAGCTTATATCGTTTATCGTCTCTATTAAACTTGCAACTCCTGCAATGCTTTTTCCAAACAATGGGTCGTTTGAACCAGAACCAGGAATTAACATCCCATCGATATTGAGCACCGCTATCTTTGCCCTTGGCTGCCATGAATTTGAAATTATCTTTTCGCCACTTAAATACCAGCTTTCCAGAGACGCATTTTTGTTCTCTCTACCCAACAAAACTTTAGACATGTATTTTGGAACATCTTCCATATAGAGCAGAGTATCTGCCAAACCGCTATTCTTTGCAGAACTTGCAGTTGTTTTAGGATTGCTTGCGATGCTATCCAAAAACTCTGCGGAAAGCCCTCTGGACATTGCCACCGTATCTCTCACCACTTTCCACCAACCATCTAAAATTCCCTGCAAATTTTCTCTGGCTTCGCTGCTCATGGAATCCAAGACATAAGGTTCCATCGCTGATTTATAGCCTCCGTGCCGGAACATTTCAAATTTTATCCCAGCCCAGTCCAATAAACCTTTGTAATAAAGAACCTCGTTCGCAAGTCCTTTAAAATTCACAAATGTAGACGGCTGCAAAATTATCTTTTCCGCAGCGGATGCGGCAAAGATAACAGAGGGGCGATAATCATTTGTGTAAGCCGCAATTCTTTTACCTCTATTTCTCAAAGAGGTAATTCCTCTGCGAATTTCTTGGGAAATGCTAAGCCCGCCTTTGTAATTCGAAAAATCAAAAAGTACAACTCTCGCATCGGATTTCTCTAAAAGGACAAACGTGTTCCTCAAAGTTTCCAAATCGTCTTCCTGTTCGCCAAAAACGCTCCATCCATTGCTTTTTTCATTGATGCTTCCAAGATGGACATGAACCATGCTATATCCCAAAGAACTCTCATTTAATGCAGAATGTCTTATCACGCTAATTTTTCTGAAGTTCAGCCTTGAGTCTAAATCTCTTGCGTCAAGGGCAAGGGAGGCATTTAAATGTGAGCCGATGGCAGTGGAGAGAGAAAGCCCGAATTTGCCGTTGTTGTCCGGTTCCACAAAGGGATATTCCAAGCCGAGAACCCAGTCAAAAGCCTCCAGCTCAAGCAGTATATTCTGCTCCGCTCGCGAAGAAAAATGTTTTAATTGTCCGTAATTCTTTATGTTCGCGTTCCAGCTAGCAGTTATTCCGCTGACCGGTCTTATTGAAACCCCCGCGTTTTGCATTCTGTTTTGATAAAAGCCATACTGAAAGGCATCTTCGCTCCAAAACCCAATTGAAACAAGGGAAGCCGGACGAAAGAGAATGCCGGGTGAAAGAGAAAAAGAAGTCCCATTTTCTTGCGAAATTCTGGTTGCCGAAAGTCTGCTGCCAAAAAAGAAGAAGCGGCTTGAATTGGATTTGCTGCCCACAAAAGACCACTCGCTTTTATCGTAGCCGTTTTTTCCAGTTGTCCAATCAAAAGATGCCCCAAAGTTGCTTCCCCAAAAACCAAACAGAAGATTATCCATGTCACCGAAATTTTCCCCATTTTTTTCATAGTTAAAAATAGTGCCTGAACTTTCAAAAGCGCTTAACGCAGCCGGATTTCCCTGCATCCCTCCATCTTGGGAGAGCGAAGCATAGCGGCTTTCACCGGTAACCGCAGCAAAAAGGGTTGAGGCAAATAGAGCTATTAAGATAAACGGCATTTTGAAAAAGTAGAAAGTGCGCAAACAGAGCTCTCGCCCTGATGCGACCTTTCCCTTGACAAACCCTTTTTTATTTGCTATATTTTCGCTAAAACATGACTATCAACCGGTAACAACCAAAGGAGCCTAACATGAACTCATTCACCTCAACCACAAAACCAATTGTGAAAATTCTGAAAATCATAATAATTCTGGTAATCCTGGTTCAGACATTCACAGCTTGCAGCAAAGAAAGCGATAAATACTCAGGTATTTATGAATATAAAGCACCATACGACGCTTCATACGAAAATCAGTATATAGTTTTAACAGAAAAAGGCGGAAAAGTAACAGGTTTCTACTATGGAACATCTGATGAATTTGATGATGTTAGAGAAGGATATTATGCCGGATATTTTGTTGCCCAGATGAACGATTTGAAAATAACCGGAGATAGCATTGAATTTGTTTTGAAAGTGGAAAACAGCGATTTCCTGACCAAATTGATCGATTTAAAAATAACTTCCACACAGGAAGCCATTAAAGCTGGCAATGAGAATTGGCATGTTTATTTCTCTCCCGAAGAAAATAAATATGTTGGGCATATATCCGCAGACAAAAAAACTATCATCATCAAAGGAGACAAGCCTTGGCTGGATGATAAAACCTTTGTGAAAACGGAAACAATAAACCGCACAGAAGCGCCAGAGCCAATTGAAACTGCAATCGACCCGCTTGAACAGGCAATCAACGAAACTATATTCTCATTTCGTTACAATGACGAGCAAAGATTAAACGGACTCATTATGAAAGATTTTGGCGTTGCATATATAAATACACCCGGAATATATACAACCTTTTATATATCAAAAAAATTATCGCCTGACTTTGTCGGAGAGTTAGGCGATATAGGTTACAATGAGTTATCAGATTCATATAGAATTAATTATGAAAAATTTCCTGTTTACAGTTGCGAAGATGAAAAGTATAATAAATCCGGCGTTTATTGCGACACAACATCTTTCTATAGAGGGCTTGCCGGCATTGCAAGACAGAACAATCAAGTGGAGATAAGCAACTGGTCTGCCAAAGAAATTAAAAAGTTTGAAGAATTAGGAAAGAGCAGCCGAGAAATATTTATAGCGGATACTGAAGGTCGTGCATTGAATTTCATCTTAACCTTATGGGAAGATAAATGGTATTTGACGTCTATTATAGAAGTTGACCCTTGCGGAGCGTAAAATTATCGCATTATTACTCCTTTGTTTGGATTAAAAAACTTATGTTTTTGCTCTGAAAAGTGACTTGCCGGGTTCCGGCAACCATGCTCACCGCCGGTAAAGTGACTTGCCGGGTTCCAGCAACCATGCTCACCGCCGGTAAAGTGACTTGCTGGGTTCCAGCAACCATGCTCACCGCCGGTAAAGTGACTTGCTGGGTTCCAGCAACCATGCTCACCGCCGGTAAAGTGACT
>Ga0268262_10006100_pt1 | contig 11688 bp, 6 predicted proteins | sample TergutNc150P3_FD_190354 | JGI IMG/M metagenome (GOLD analysis project Ga0268262, IMG submission 190354) | Nasutitermes corniger P3 segment gut microbial community from laboratory colony in Florida, USA - Nc150 P3 (SPAdes) (version 2) | ecosystem: Host-associated > Arthropoda: Insects > Digestive... | reverse complement strand
AGATATTAATTCTGCACAATATATTGTTCAGAACATCTTGCGTTGCAAAAACTCCAACCGACAAGAACGCTTTTGAAATGGCACTCTTGATTTTATCAATGGAAAAAGCCTCTTTTTTCCCATTTCTTTTAACAATGAATAATTCCATATTCATAGTCCTACCTCGGAACATTGTTGCAAAACGCCTTATGGAGCTTTGCCCCCTAGCAAGTTTTCCGACTTCGGTTTTTTAACCGTCACGGTAGCGGGACTGTCCTTGAATTTCACAAGGTTACCTTGATAGGGTGGTTTGAATATAGAAAAATTTTTTACCTAGCCACTACATATAGCGTTAGTTTTGCGATTACCACCTAGTTATAGCCTGAGAATCTTAATTAACAGCAAGCCTAGGCACTTTTCTAACACTCAACTCAAAAGCCCCAAACATCACCGCACTATAAAATAAATCGCCGAAAACGGTATTTTGGAAAAATGGTATTCCCGCCACATAGCAAGCCACTAGCCCATTCAAGTCTTTTGGATACATAACTCCAGAAAACCACACGCCAAAGTTAGACACTATAAAAAATATTACCGAAGCCCCCAAAGCTGAGAGTACTAGGTTGTGGATTTGTACTTTTTTCAAAGCAAATATTCCAAGCAATACGATGAGAGCAAAAGCACCATAAGTGAACAGAGAGCCGCTGTAAAACCAAACAAAATGGTCAAAATAAGCCCCATACACTATATTGTTCAGAGCAAGATCGCTTATCCACATAGATACCAAGGGCACAATGAATGCCCATTGCCGTTTGGTGAAATAAGCCGCTCCAAAAAGAGCCATTCCGCCTATAGGTGAAAAGTTATGAGGGTGCGGGATAAGACGGCTGAGTGCCGCCAAGAGAATCATCGTGGCAATTACGCCAAAACGCAAGTCCAGTTTCTGTGGTATCATATTCTACCTCGGAACATTGTTGCAAAACGCCTTATGGAGCTTTGCCCCCTAGCAAGTTTTCTGGCTTCGGCTTTTGCCGTTACAGTAGCGGGACTGCCCTTGATTTGCGCAAGGTTGCCTTGGGAGGGTGGTTTAAATATAGAAAATTTGTATATTGAGCGCATGAACTTCAATTTTTACGAAGAAGTAAAAGCCCTTGGGGTAAATGGCGTGTATTTTGTTATCAACGGCATGAAAAACAAGAAAAACGATGCTGAATTTGATAAAATTAAAGATTCATTTTTGCAGCAGGTTGATGTTAATTCAATTAATGATAAAATAGCAAATAGCGAAATTTTGCGAGGGTTTAGAGAGCTTCACCAAGCAGTGAATTGCTCTGGCAAAAAATATGTGTCGGCTTCGGAAAATCTTTTCAGTTATTTTGCAAGCCGTAAAAGCCTTCCAAATATCAATCTCATCGTTGATATTTACAACTACATATCTTTTTGCTCCGAGCTGGCAATAGGAGCACACGATACTCAATTTATAAATGGAGATATTGATTTTAGATTGACAAAAGGAACCGAAACATTTTGGCCCCTTGGCTATCCAAAAGCAATACCCATCAAAGCAGGCGAATACTGCTACATTGACGCGTCAAATGATGTTTTATGCAGATTAGAAGTACGTCAGGTGGAAAAAACAAAAGTCACTGAAAATACAACTAGCTGTTTTTACATTGTGCAGGGCAACAAAGCAACTCCTTCATCGTATATTCTCAAAACCGCAAAAGAACTTATTGAGATTACAACAAAATTTTGCGGTGGCGAGGCGGTGTATCTTTAGTTGAGAACCCTTGATTTTCACAAGGTTACCTTGGGAGGGTGGATTGAATATAGAAATTTTCGGGAGTCTATTCCCAAATTTCAATCAAATTTTGGGAATGTATTCCCAAAATTTAGTATATTATACGTATGGAAAACATAAAACGCTTAATTCAGGCGAAAATTGAAGCCAAATTGAATAAAGGCAAGGTTATTGTGCTTTATGGGCCTAGGCAGGTTGGGAAAACGATGTTGGCAAAAGAAATCCTTAAAAAATTGGGTTCTATCAAAGGATATTTCAACTGTGAAGAGGCTTTTGTCAAAGAAATTCTTTTGAGTATGGATTCCGGCAGAATGTTCAATTATTTTTCCGGTAATGAAATAATAGTTTTAGACGAGGCGCAATCTGTTTCGGGTATTGGCAAGGCTATAAAAATTTTGTTTGATGCCCATCCTGAGCTTAACATTATAGCTACTGGTTCTTCGTCTTTTGAGCTTGCAAATGTGGTTAAAGAGCCTTTAACCGGCAGAAAATACGAGTTTTTTTTGCCTCCTGTGTCTTTTGAAGAAATCAAGAATAATTTTGGAAATGCTGCTGCCATTGAAAGCATTGAAAATTCGCTTATATACGGTTCTTATCCTGAAATAGTTACATCGGCGAATAACGAAGAAAAACTTGAGAAATTGCGACTGCTCGCCACAAGTTATCTGTACAAAGATGTACTCAATTACAACAGAATAAAAAATCCCGATTTGCTTATGAAAATCTTGAAAGCCCTTGCCTTGCAGGTTGGGAATGAAGTTTCTCCAAATGAAATTGCAAATTCAATTCAAATAGACAGAAAAACTGTTCTCAGCTATCTCTCTCTGCTTGAGCAGGCTTTTGTGATTTTCAGGTTGCCTCCCTTTGTGAAAAATCGCAGGGACGAGATTAAAAAAATGAGCAAGTATTATTTTCACGACAATGGGATTATGAATGCTCTGACGAATAATTTTTTGCCTTTGGAAAACAGAAAAGACACTGGCGCGCTTTGGGAAAATTATTTGGTTTCTGAGCGTAGAAAATTCAATGAGCATCACGGATTAAAGCCGAGTTCTTATTTTTGGAGAACACATTCTGGAAATGAAATTGACTTGATAGAAGAACTAAACGATGAGCTTGTTCCTTTTGAATTTAAGTACAACTCAGAAAAATTTGCCCGTGGGGCAAATTCTTTTGTTGAGAGTTATGGGTCAAAGGATATTCTGGTTGTGAATAAGAATAATGCGTTTGAGTGGCTGGGGGGTTTAGACAAGCATTATCCGCAAAACGCCAGTATCAACACCTGAGCCGAAAGTATTCGCAAAAACATTGTTAGCGGATACACGGTGGAATAGCCAACTGCAGGGGCATCGCTTGTTGCAACGGAGTTGGAATAGGCGAGCAAAGGCGGATTTGTGCGGCTGCCGGATAACACTCCCATCAAGGTTAGGTAATTGAATTTGGCAAATTTTATGGCAATAAATCCAACTATAATCAAGGGGAGCACGGTTATCAAAAATCCGCAAAAGAGCCACAGCAAGCCGTTTTGGGAAGTTATCGCTTCCACAAATTGAGCACCCGCGCCAATGCCAACGCTTGCTAAAAACAAGCAAATGCCCATTTCCCTAATCATTAAGTTTGCGCTCTGTGTGGTGTAAGTTATGAGTTTTAATTTGTAGCCAAAACGCCCTAGCAAAATTGCCACCACCAAAGGACCGCCCGCCGAGCCGAGCTTCACGGGCAATGGCATATTCGGGAAAGAAATTGGTATGCTGCCGATTAAAATGCCTAATAAAATCCCTACGAATATTGTGACTATGCTAGGCTCGTTCAAGCGTTTCAATGTGTTGCCTAGCAAATATTCCGCTTTTTTAATAGCTTGTATCTCGCCAACGATTGATACACTGTCGCCTAATTGCAAAGTTAAATTCGGGTTGGCAAGCAAATCTATCCCTGAACGGTTAACGCGAGTTACGCTTAGGCCAAAAGCCGTCAAGCGGAGAGAACCAAGAGTTTTGCCGTTTATTTTATCTTGCGTTATCACTATTTTTCTAGATACTAATTTGTGCTCCGAGGGTTTCCAATCCACCTCAATTTCCTTTCCTATAAATACAGTGATTGCCTCTTTATTTGCTGGAGCAGATAAGATTTTAAGCGAATCGTTTAAATGCAAAATCTCGCCTGCTTGCGGAATGAAATATTCCTCGCCTCGCTTTAGGCGGGAAATTATGAAATCGCGCCCCACCAGTTTTTTGACATCTTCCAAGCTTCTGTTTGCTATGGCGTTGTTGGCGAGCAAAACGGAATAATGTATGGGTTGTTCGTTTGAATCTCCGGCAATTTCTATTTTTCTCGTTTCGCTTTCCGTATTTATTTTCAAAAGAACCCTCAAAAGAATCAAAGGCGGTATAGCCGCAATAATTCCCAGAGGATAAGCCACAGCAGAACCTAAGGCTATGTTTTCAGTCATAGATAGTTGGCGCATTGCCTCTTGCGCCGCGCCAAGCGAGGGAACGTTTAAGGTTGCTCCAGTTAATATGCCAACCATCATTGCTATTGAAACGTGGGAAGAAAATATATAGTAGAGAATTATGGCAACTATTATGTCTAAGCCCACAACGGAAATGGCAGCGATGTTCATCTGCAAGCCTTCTTTTTTAAAAGAAGAGAAAAACGATGGACCCACTTGCAAGCCAACGGCAAACACAAACAGCACAAGCCCAAAATCCTTTATGAAACCCAGCAGAGTCTCATTCACAGACAATCCAAAATGCCCGCAGGCAAGACCTACAAACAGTACAAAGGCAATGCCAAGCGAAACCCCGAATATTTTGATTTTTCCGAGGCTCATGCCCAGCGCAATCACAAATGCAAATATGAAAATGGTGTGAGCGATGCCATCGTTCAATAAAAGCGAAAGGAACCAATCCATAGCTATACCTCGGAGTGCTTAATATAGAAACAAAATTTTCTATACTTACCCTTATAAGTTGTAAAAATTGGGGACATATTATGAGAGCTTTTAATGGCTTTAAAGTATGGGCGGCAGTGTTGCTTCTAGCTGTGGCATTATGGGCGCAATCGGGGCAAATCTCGAATATGGGAGATTTAAAAGCGCAAATTGATGCTTTTAATAAAGGCAATTCGGATATGACCATCACCATTGGCGTGGATTCTATCAATATTTCTTCACCTTTGGAAATAAACAATTATGGATATACCTTAACTGTGCAAAGTTTAACTTCTACGCCGCGTATGCTCATTCGTGCAGTAGGGGGTAATTTGTTTACAATAACAAAAGGCTCGCTCACTTTACAAAACATTACCATTGATGGAAATAAAACTAATCAAACTTATGCCAAGGTTCACGGCTCGCTTGTTTATGTTGGCGATGGCGGCATTCTCAATATGCTCGGTGGCACAACCTTGCAAAATAACGTCAGCGACGATAACGGTAGCGGAGTGTATGTGGATAGCAGAGGCAAATTCAATATGAGCGGCGGCACAATCACGGGGAACAAAACAGATGGCTCTGGTGGCGGCGTTTTTATTTATGGGCTTAGAGCAACCTTCAACATGAGTGGCGGCATAATCACAAACAATACTTGCGGTACAAGCGCAGCTAGCTATAGCGGCGGCGTGCATTTTGCAAAGATACCACCTCCTAACACAGACACAGACCCCGACAAAACACCAAGTATATTCAGGCTCGGCGGAACAGCGGTTATTAAAGACAATGCCAAAGGCAATGGCAGTTTAAGCAATGTTTATATGGCAGGAGACAGATATATCACGCTCGGCGATGGTACCGATGGGGTTCCGGCACCCACAGGAGGCATGGAAGTTTGGATAACAAAAGTTGCGGAAAAAGGTCTTTTTGTAAATACAGGAGCAAAACCACCCAACCCTCCTAGCGACCCCTTTGGCGATACCAAATACTTTCAAGCAGATGCAGGAAGTCAAGTGTATTATAAGGAAACTGGAAAACTGATAATGGAAACTGGCTATGATATATCGCTGGATCCGGATAATTTAAAGTTTATGAAAATATACGGTTACGATGTACCAACAGATACGATTAAAGTGACAAATATAGGAGGTAGAATCGGTAAATTGATAATTCGTCTTTCTGGAGAACATGCGAACAATTTTGTGCTTGACACAACGGGAATTTCCAACGATGGCATGGAGCAGAGCGAAACCCAAACATTCACCATAAAACCAATATCGGGACTTGACCCCGGAACATACAATGCCTTTGTTGTGGTATCGGCTCCAGAAAAAATCGATGGCGGACCAGTCATAATGAGACGCTTGGATATTGAATTTTTAGTAAGAGAATATGTTGAAGAACGCACGCTGTATTTCAACCAAAGCGATGGCAAATTTTACGCGAGCAGTGCGTACACCGAAATAGATTCTCTTCCATCCCCAAGTATTTTTGTTCCAGACAACGAGATTAGCATACCCGCATCATGGAATTCCGAAACGAACACGCTGAAACTCTCTAACGTGGATTGGAAAACAACCGCGCCTTATGCTCTCTACTTTTGCCAGCCAACACCAGTGACTCTGGAACTTGTTGGCAATAATTCTTTTGTTTCAACTAGCGTTAAAACGAACAGCGCAGGCATTGTTTCAAGAAACAGCCTAACGATAATTGGAGATAGCTTAGAAGCGCAAGGAGGAGATTATGGCTTGTTCTCCTATGCTTTGACAATTAACAGCGGAACTTTCATCGCTTCGGGAACAAAAGCGATGGAAATCAAAAATGCAAATGTAATTTTACGAGTACCAGATAGTCCATGGTGGTACAAAGACACAGACGGAACTGAAAAACCAGGTCCAGTAGCATTTACATACAGTGGCTCAAGCTATAATTGGATAAAAATTAATGTTCTGCCGCCTGATTATGAACTAGGAGCCTCAGTCAATAATAGCGAACCATTCGTTAGAGAAGACGTAGAAATCACACTGACGGTTAAAGATATAACAAAAGGGGATATTTACCCAATCAATATAACTTATGCTGTTGATTTAACTGGTATTTCAACTGATGACTTCGTACCGACAAGCGACTTTAACTCAGTGCAATTCAAAAATGGGATAGGGAAAATCAATATGAACTTCAAAAAACCTGGAGCACAGATATTGCATTTTAGCATAGTGAATCCAAACTACCCTGCAATCAACCCCATAGTCATTACCCCATTGCTTCCCACGGTATCGCCCGATATATCGATTCACATAGATTCTCTAACTATAGATACAACCACACACGGCTACCCCGCACAACCTCCGGTGAACATTGTCATAGAAAATAAAAATCCCGATGGACACCCAACAGGAGATTTAACAGTCAAGGTCACCGGCAAAGATTCAGCGAGTTTCACCGTTTCAACCGATAAGGTACCATCAATCGCAGCGAACGGTTCAAATGTAATAAAAATCACGCCTCTTCCAGACTTGGATGCAAAAACACACAATGCAACTGTAGTCATTAGCGGCGACCGAATTGCAGAAGATAAGAAAATTGAAGTGAGCTTCACAGTGGCAAAAGCCCCAGGCGCCAAAGTTGCCACTCCAATTTTGGCAAACGAAACTGCAAAAAGCGTCTTTATCTATTCAATCCCAAAGCCAAGCACCGGGCAAGAAGTTGAATACGCAATCAGCGCAACCAGCGACACCACTAGCCTTAAAGCAAATGATTTTGTCACTTTCGGTAGCAACCTTAGCACATTGGAATTTTCCAGTTTACCAAAGACCACATCATACACATATTATATATTTGCTCGCTCAAAAGAAAATACCAATTACGAAGCGGGTACTATCTCGGAACCTATGCAAAGCTGCATTCCCTTTAATGAAATAGCAGTAGCTCTCTGGGGCAACAATACTCTGACGGTGATCAATAACCGCGACAACAACATCGTAGGAACGGATTTCCTCAAGTTTACTTGGTTCCGAGATGGACAAGATGGACAAGAAATAGTCGGGGACAAGCAATCATTATCCGAATATGAAAACGGTGCTTCGCTCCAACCAGGCAAGTACCATGTAGAAATGGAAAACTCCTATACAAAACTTACCAGCTGCAAATACGAAATTCTCGGACCACCGCCCATCACAGAAACTACCTCCGCAAGTTTTAGAAATGTTGAAGCAACTGATGTTTATAGCATATCGGGCAAGAGATTAACACGTTTAAATGCTCAAGACTTGATATTGAAAAGCAAAACTGGCAGCAAAACAGTTAAAGTAGGCGAGGTGACAAAATGAAAAAAAGTTTAGCAATTTTTTTAGCATTGTCAATGGGAATTCCGTCCTTTGCGAGCGAATTTTCCGTTTATGGCGGCAGCGGTTTATCAACATTGATGTATGATACAAAGGAAAACGATGGATTTGGCGGTCTCTTTGGATTTGGCTACACGTATTTTTTCGCTCCAAACTTGGGTATTGGAAGCGGATTGGAATTTGCATTCTACAATGCAGGGTTCAGCTTTAAAGAATACAAACAGCCGTCATATATGATTGAAAATTCCGAAGGTCCAATGGAATTTCGCAGTACCATAAGTGGCTATAAAGAAGAACAAAGCGTTACGCTCTTGCAAATTCCGCTTATGCTTCAATTCGGGCGCGGCGAACATCACCAGATATACGCGATGGCTGGCGCAAAAATGGGCGTTCCCTTAACAGGAAAGAATAAACTCTCTGCCGATTCCGTAAAAAATTCCGGCTACCGCAGTTTTGAGGACTATGAATATACAACTCAAAAATTTTTAGGATTCGGCACGTTTGCCGGAGAAAAAAGCAAAAAGAATTTGCCTTTGCAAACAGCGGTTTTTCTCTCGGCAGAATCTGGCATGAAATGGAAGCTAAATGAATATCTAAGGCTTTATACAGGCATCTATTTTGATTACGGGTTAAATTCCGTTACAAAAAGAAATCGCAACTCCGATAGAGTTATAGAATATAAAAACCAAGAACCTCACTTTGCTTTTAACAGTTTAATTGATGAAGCTACACCACTTGCCATAGGCTTAAAATTGAGACTCTCATTCGATACTGGTGCCCGCACAGAAGCAGAAGCTCGCCGCAAAGCCGCCGAAGAAGAAGCAGCGCGTTTGGCAGCAGAAAAAGAAGCCGTTCGCAAAGCTGCCGCCGAAGAAGAAGCACGTTTAGCGGCAGAAGCAGAAGCCGCTCGCAAAGCTGCCGAAGCAGAAGCCGCACGTTTAGCGGCAGAAGCAGAGGCTGCTCGCTTGGCTTCCATTCAAGAGGGCAAAGCCGCGCACTTGCAAGCGAGAATAGATTCCATTCAAAACCAAGTTCTAAACGACTATCACCTCACTCAAACAAAACCGAACGAAAAGCAAATACCTGCGCTGGATGCAATAGTAGCCCTGCTAAAAGACCACCCCGAGCTGCGTTTCTACATAAACGGTCACACCTGCGACCAAGGCGACAAGGAAATAAATAGGATAATTGGATATGAGCGTGCCAAAGCCGCAAAAGACTATGTTATTGCCAAAGGCATAGACGAAAAGCGCATACTCGGCATAGGTTCCAAGCTATACTACGAACCCTTAGTTCCAAATACCAGCGAGGAAAATCGCAGAAAGAACAGGAGAGTGGAATTTGTGATTGAGAAATGGTTACCGCCGAGCGAGTGAGATTATTTTTTATCCTTTGCTTTTTTCCAAACTTTATTGTCGTAAAGCCAGGAATAAAGCACTTTTTTGGCAAAAGCCTTTTCTGTTATTTTATGGATAGCATCTATTAAAGACTTTGCCAATTTTTGTTGCCTTGCCAAACCCTTGGAAACACAAGGCTTGGCAAGGTTCGTACCGTTAGTGGCTTGATCGTTGAGCTAAGCCGAAAAGAACTTAGTTTTGCATACAACGAACATAGGCAGAAGAAAAACCATTACCTCCTTGGCAATTGATGTATTGAGAACTTTTCATAAAACAAAAATAAGCATCATTTTCCGTAGCAGCCCACCAGTAAGGATGACCATCAGTACCAGGTAACGCAGCAAAACCATAATCATCTGTGCCATTACCATTGTCCCATCCACTTGTAGCTCTCAACTTTTTTCCGCCAACTATACTGTAGTTATTTGAAACTAAATCAGGATCTACATACTTTAAAAGAACGTTCCATTCTGTACTAGTAGGCAAATGCCAACCTACAGGACAGGCTTTCTTAGCCGTTTCCCAATCGTATAATCTGCCATAAGTCGCACAGTTGTTATCATCACATATACTACCATTTGCATTGTAGTTCAAATTCTCCGCCATCCAAGTCTGCTCGCCTATTACAACATAGACATAACTTTGATTATCTCGCTCATCTGTAAAAGTCAAACAAGATTTACTCTCAAAGCATTTTATCTCAATATATTTCGGCGGTGTTTGCCAATTCCCATTTTTACAAATATATTTTTTACCACTTACCTGACCATCTTTAATTTCGCCCAGTGAGCAAACCCATTGGTAGGTATCAAGTTCGTATTCAGTAGCTATTGCCCAAGCATTGTTTTTGCAAATATACTTTTTACCATCTTTTACACCACTCTTAATCTCACCCTCTTTTGAACAAAGCCCCACTTGAATTTCGTATTCGGTTGCTATTACCCAACTATTGTCTTTGCAAATATACTTTTTACCACTTGCCTGACCATCTTTAATCTCGCCCAGTGTGCAAACCCATTGGTAGGTATCAAGTTCGTATTCGGTAGCTATTGCCCAAGCATTGTTTTTGCAAATATACTTTTTACCACTTGCCTGACCATCTTTAATCTCGCCCAGTGTGCAAACCCATTGGTAGGTATCAAGTTCGTATTCGGTAGCTATTGCCCAAGCATTGTTTTTGCAAATATATTTCTTGCCACTCGCTTGACCTGCCTTAATTTCATCCTCTGTACAAACCCATTGATAGGTATCACGCTCATATTCCGTAGCTACTGCCCAAGCATTGCTTTTGCAAATATAATCCACCCCTCTATTGCTATTCTTTATGCTGTTCTGCAAACCAGCATCGCAAACCCCAAGACCATAATTGGCGTACCAATAATTATTCACAAACTTCTCAAAATCAGGAACAGCAGAAGACAAATTCCAACCAAGTATATTGTTCCTTATGCTTCCCAAACTTGCTTCCACTGCCCAGTCCGCCATAGCATCTTTCGCCGCCTTGCTATCCCAAATGCCAGTCTCCCTGAACCCAAGACGGAAATCTGTAAGCCTTTCAACGAATTGCCCTTCCGAAAGACTGCCCTGCAACAGAACGGATATGGCAAGCAAGGCGGCATCGCCTTCGGTCGTGCCGAATATGGACATATCCTCGCTGTTTTCAAAACTTCCGCTTATGCCGAATACGGCTAAAATCTCTTCCTGCGCTTGTTTCTTTGCATCTTTAAGGCTCTTTCCCTCTCCCACCAATTTCTGAACCCTATAATACTCCAAATGGGTCAAGATATTCACATTCACATTGCTCTTTTCCCTAATGTCCGCTATCGCGTAGAGTTTTATGGTGCCAGTCGATGGGTTGCCCGTAACCTCGTTTCTGTAATAGCCGTCCGCCTCAAGCATGGCATAAGGGGAAACAAGCTCAACGTTTATTTTTATGTCAAAGCTGCCTTTATCATCTGCGATTATATCCCTGAAAGACCGCCCTGTCTGCACAAATTTATCGTCAAGCTCATAAAGAACCGCCGTTGAGCCTTTCATAAATGGTCCTTTTTGGGAAAGCCCGCTTATATGGTCTTTTTTCACCGAGCCATTCTCATTGGCACTGGAAGAAGATTCATCGGTGCTGGAAGACGATATTTCCGTGCCGCCGCCGCCGCTACTATCGCCAGAGCAAGAAAATGTGAAAGCCAAAGCAAGCGAAACACCTGCCATAAACAGAACAGATTTAACCTTGTTCAT
>Ga0268262_10006099_pt1 | contig 11689 bp, 10 predicted proteins | sample TergutNc150P3_FD_190354 | JGI IMG/M metagenome (GOLD analysis project Ga0268262, IMG submission 190354) | Nasutitermes corniger P3 segment gut microbial community from laboratory colony in Florida, USA - Nc150 P3 (SPAdes) (version 2) | ecosystem: Host-associated > Arthropoda: Insects >... | reverse complement strand
ACTCGATGTGTGCACAGCGATAGCGCTTGCTACCATTAAGGAATATATCGTCTATCGCTCGCACATGATGGTGTCGCTCTTTGTAGGCCCCGTGTACTTTATCGTACAGTACTTTATCTGGACTGCCGTTTACGGCGGCGTCGCGGGGACATTAAAGGGCATCGAGTATATGCAGATGATCCGCTACTTTGGCATATCGGCGTTGATCGGCTACATGACCTGGGATTCCGCGGACTGGAATTTGTCCATGTTAATACGCACGGGCAAGTTTCTTACATTCGCGCTTCGTCCTGTCCATCACCCTTTTTTCGCGCTTTCCCAGAAAATCGGACACCGCGTATTGGGCGTTCTTCTTGAAGCGCTGCCCTGCGCGGTAATATTTTCACTGCTTTTCAAAATTGATATGAGACCGGCTAACATACCGTGGACGATCCTTTCGATAGCGCTTGCCTATCTTATTTACTTTTATGTGAGTTATATCATCGGTATAGCGTCATTCTGGATTGTTGAATCTCAGGGGATACGGTCGTTTTACTACCTGCTTTACGGGGTGTTTTCCGGTACGTTTATACCGCTTGTTTTCTTTCCCAAACCATTGCAGATAATTCAGTTTTTTCTGCCTTTCCAGTATACCTCGTATGTTCCGGCAATGGTATTTATCGGAAAGTATACGTTAGGCGATATTAAATTGTCCATTCCCGCGATAGTAGGCATACAGGCTTTGGCGCTCTTATGCGTTTTTCTGGTATCGGAACTGTTGTACAATACGGCGATGAAACGGTTTACGGCGGTGGGCGCGTGAAAACAAATTTCATGCCCTATTATAATAGGGTGATCCAAGAAGAATTTTTTACCACGGAGTACACGGAGTTTCACGGAGGAATAAAGTGTTTTCGTATCAAAACTCCGTGGTACTCCGTGACCTCCGTGGTTAATTCTTACTTGTTTGGATACATCCCAGGTTGAGGTTAGTATGAGACGAATATTACACATTTACAAAACCTGTGTGGCGACTGCTATGGCAAGGGCGTTAGCCTACCGGCTTAATTTTATACTTTCAATGTTAATAACATTGTGTTTTAATTTGTTTTTCCCTTTGACGACAATACTCATTTACCGTTCGGGCGCCCGTTTTCCGGGCTGGGATTTTTATGAAGTATTATTAATACAGTCTATTTTTACTTTATCACTCGGACTGGCATATGTATTGTTCAGTAATGTGTTATGGTCAACAATGCAGCATATACGCGAGGGCAGTTTTGAAGTTGTCCTGCTGCGTCCGGTGAACCCTCTCTTTTTTCTGATAGCTACCAATTTTGATACCGGAAGCTTCGGGCTTTTAATAGGGGGCGGTATAATGTTTGGCATCGCGATAACGCACACGGGAATTGTCTCGCCTGCCGTTGTCCCGCAATTTTTACTTTTGTTTGCGGGAGGGTTCGCGGTAATGACCGGTTTCCAGATGATCATGGCGGCGACATCGTTCAAGTGGGTGGGAAATGCCCGCCTGCCGGACATTTTAGACAGCATACTGTCATTCGGAAAATACCCTGTCTCGATTTTTCCGCAGGCGGTAAAAACGCTCGCGTCATTTATAATTCCGGTAGGCATGATTGGCTTTTATCCGGCAAGCGCGCTGTTGGGGCGGCTTGATCCGGTTGTGTTAATTTCAGTTATCCCCTGCGTATTGTTCATGTTTTTCGGGATATGGCTGTATCACTATATGGTTAGGTTATACGAAGGAGTAGGGGGCTGATATGAATGTAATAAATGTTAATAACCTGGTTAAAACGTATACTACTTTCAAGCGCGGAAGCGGCATGAAGGAAACTTTACAGAGTTTTTTTAAGCGGGAAAAAGTAATTGTCAACGCCGTTGACCATGTATCGTTTAATGTTGAGGAAGGCGAAATATGCGGCGTACTGGGCCCCAACGGAGCGGGCAAGTCTACCGCGATAAAAATGCTCTGCGGAGCGCTGTATCCCACTTCCGGGGAAATTGACGTTATGGGATATTCGCCCAGCAAAGACCGTAAAAGGTATGTGCGCGAAATCGGCGCGGTTTTCGGGCAGCGTTCGCAGTTGATTTGGGATATCCCGCCGATTGACAGTTTTAACATGAACCGCGCCATTTACGGAATATCATCCGCCGATTATAAAACGCGCCTTGATGAGCTGGCTGAAATGTTTGAAATTCAGGAAGTGATGCACAAGCCAACGAGGGTATTATCGCTGGGCGAGCGCATGAAATGTGAATTTATCATGGCGATGCTTCACCAGCCCAAAATCGTATTCCTTGACGAACCGACCATCGGGCTTGATGTTGTCGCCAAGGCGAAGATACGCGAATTTATCAAACGGGTCAATCAAAACGGCACAACGTTTATCCTTACCACCCACGATCTTGAAGACGTAAAACAGCTTGCCCGCCATGTGATTATCATCAACCACGGCGTGAAGGTTTTTGACAATACCCTGCAGAACTTGCAGCTTAATCTGGGCGGAAAAAAGATAGTGGGTTTGACGCTTGAGGATCCGTATACCGGGGAAATTCTGGAAAATATCAAGATTATCGAACAAAAATCCCCGCTTGAATTGACTCTTGAGGTTGATACCTCTAAAATAGCCATAAGCGACTTTATGGAAAATCTTTCCCGCCGGGTTAATTTTTCTGACATTTCGGTAAAGGAACTGCCAATGGAAGAAATTGTCATGCAAATTTACAGTACACATGCGTAATTTATCATCGCGCGTTGGTCCCTTTTCCTTTTATCGGGAAGCCCTTGCCATCGCTCTGCCGGTTATGATCCAGCAGCTTATTATGAGTATGGTCTCCCTTATCGACAATTTTATGGTTGCCGGCTTGGGGGACATCAGCATGGCGGCGGTCAATGTCGCCAATCAAATTAATTTTATTTATTTTATCGTCCTTAACACGATTTGCCAGGCGGGCGGCATATACATTGCCCAGTTCAGGGGCGGCGGCAACCATGATGGGATGAAGCACGCCTATCAGTTTAAAATAATTTTTACCACCGTGGCTGCTGCTCTTTACTTTATTCTGTGCTGGACCATCCCCGATAAAATGATCGCCATGATGACCATGGGAAACGCCGCTCAGGAAGAAATTATTGCTGTGGGCGCCGGCTACCTCAGGCTCATTTCATGGTCTCTTCTTCCCATAGCGATTTCTTTTGCCACCGGATCAAGTTTTCGGGAAATCGCCCGGCCCAAAGTGCCGCTGGTTATTTCCGCGATAGCAACTCTGGTAAACACGGCGGGAAACTGGATACTCATTTACGGCAATCTCGGCGCTCCCCGGCTGGAAGTTTCCGGCGCGGCTTACGCGACGATCATCGCCCGTGTTTTTGAAGTTATCGCTTTTTTAATATATACCCCCAGGGTCAAAGCCCCTTTCTTTGTCGGCATTACCCGGCTTTTTAATGTCCACTGGAAATTATTCAAAGAAATTTTACACAAATCAGGAATGATATTTATCTCTGAATTGTCCTGGGTCAGTTCTGAAACAATCATGACCGCCATGTATAACCGCCGCGGCGGCGCGGAAGTGGTAGCGGGCATGGCGGCGGGTTTTACTATCGCCAACATTTTCTTTTTGCTCTTTGGCGGAATCTGGACCGCCGCCGGGGTGCTGATCGGCGGATCGCTGGGCGCGGGCAAACTTGACGAAGCCCGCAGCCGCGCCGAATGGCTCAAATCAGGTTCGCTTATTGCCGCGCTTATTCTTGCCATACCCGGAGCGGTTTTTTCCGTTCCGCTTATCAGCCTGGTTTATTCAAATCTCAGCGCCGCCGCCCGAGTCAACTGTACCGGCCTGGTATTTGTGATTCTTGCCTATCTCCCCTTATGGTGCTTCCTGAATGTTCAGTTTGCCATCTCGCGCGCCGGCGGCGATACCGCCACGGGAATGTACGCCGACCTTACGGTTAATACCTTTCTCTTTGTACCCGGCGCAATCCTCGTTTCATTGTTGACTTCCATACCGCCGGTACCAATGCTGGCCCTGCTTAAAATTACCGATTTTGTTAAATTGTTTATCTGCCGCCACTTTTTGAAAAAAGAACGCTGGGTAAAAAATTTGACGGTGAATCATTGAGTGTTAATTTGGCACAAAAATCTTTTATTCCTCTGCCAAAAAAACGCGCCGCAACTACCTGAAAAACCCCAGCTTCCCGTACTTGTAAAGTTTTCCGTTGCCGCGGCGGGTTCCCTCTTCAAGCTGTTTGAAGATAAAGGCGGCAAAGCCCGCTTCATCTCCGGTGTCAGTGCCGGAGAATCCCAGGGTAAGATATGGTCCATTGAGTGAGGCATCAAGAAGGCCGCGGACAAGGGAGCGGAAAGCGGCCAGGGCTATCGGCCCCAGAAGATCGGTGGCGTCATCTTTGCCGCCGGCCCCGCTGGTTTCAGAGTACACCAACGCCAGGGTTCCCTTTTCCCGCGCCCGGAAAACCGCCGTCAATTCCTTTACCAAAAAAAGCCAGCCCTTGATATGATCATTAACCAGCACCTCAATATTCGCCAGGCTTAAATCGGCGGCGGCGTGACGGACTGACGGGGGATCGCAAACAAGGATTGCTTCTTCAAGTTCAAAACGGTTTTCCGCGGCAATAATCAAAGTACGGGCGGAAATGGGGCTGCCGGGGTTCCAGTCCAGGGAAATACCGGTCTCTTTTACCGGATCCTGGGCCACGGAAGATTCAGGCAGGGAGTTTTCCCCCCGCGCCAGAAGTCCTTTTTTGGTATTCTCCCCGGTTTGCGGGCTGTTTCGCGACCGATCCGGCAGCAAGGCAAGGGCGTAATGCTCCACTCGCTTGGCCGTTTCAACCTCAATGGCTTTGGTTAGGGCGGATGTATTCCCCGCAATCAAAATTCCTCTGGACATAACCATAGTGTATACGCAGCCGGCTATTGTAGCAACTGCCGGTTACGGCTTTTCAAAACCTCAATTTTCGAAAATGACTTACTTCCCTAATTTTCATTTTTTTATATACTATCATTATGGCAGAAATAACAATGGAAAAAATCACGTCGCTGGCAAAGCGGCGGGGGTTTGTGTTTCAATCTTCGGAAATTTACGGCGGCCAGAACGGGGCCTGGGATTACGGGCCTATGGGCGTGGAACTGAAAAACCGCATCGCCGGGGCATGGTGGAAGGAAATGACCCAATTCCACGATGATATTGTGGGGCTGGACGCGGCAATACTGATGCACCCCCGCACCTGGGAGGCGTCGGGCCATGTGGAGAATTTTACCGATCCGCTGGTGGACTGCAAAAAATGCAAGGCGCGTTTCCGGGCGGATCAGATTCCGCCGGAAAACCTTGCGGCAAAAAAATGCCCCGAATGCGGCGGCGAGCTGACCGACACCCGCAAATTCAACCTGATGTTCAAAACCCATATCGGCCCGGCGGAGGACACGGCCAGTATCATATACCTGCGTCCCGAAACCGCCCAGGGGATTTACGTCAATTATAAAAATATTATTCAGTCAAACCGGATGAAGATTCCCTTTGGCATTGCCCAGATTGGCAAGGCTTTCCGCAATGAAATCGTAACCAAAAATTTTATTTTCCGCACCTGCGAATTTGAACAGATGGAAATGCAGTTTTTTGTGAAGCCCGGCACGGATGAGGAATGGTTTAATGAATGGCGCAACCGGCGCTGGGCTTATTATGAAAGGCTGGGCGTTAAAATGGATCATCTGCGCTGGCATCAGCACGGGCCGGATGAGTTGGCCCATTACGCGAAAGACGCTTACGACATTGAATACCTGTTTCCGATGGGCTGGCGCGAACTGGAAGGCGTGCACAACCGCACCAACTATGACCTTAACCGCCATACCCAATTCTCCGGCAAGGATATGCAGTATATCGATCAGGACAATAACAACGAGCGCTACATTCCCTTTATCATTGAGACATCGGCGGGGCTTACGCGGAATTTGTTAATGATTCTGTGCGATGCCTACGATGAGGAACAGGTCGCTGAAAAGGGCAACGACGACGATTGGCGCACGGTACTCCGTTTCCATCCCAGCTTGGCGCCGGTTACCGTTGCGGTGCTTCCCCTGATGAAAAAAGACGGGCTTGCCGAATTGGCGCAGGATATACGCAAGGGACTTAAAGAAGATTTTGCCACTGATTACGATCAGGGCGGAGCCATAGGCCGCCGCTATCGCCGTCAGGATGAAGCGGGTACTCCCTTCTGCGTTACGGTGGATTATCAGTCAAAAGAAGACAATACGGTCACTCTGCGTTTTCGCGATTCGATGGAACAAGTGCGGGTTCCCATAGCGGAACTTGCCGCGCGTCTGCGTCAGGAGATTAAGGCGTATAAAAGGATAAAATAATCCGAAGGGATTTCACACCAAGATCACGAAGGAACAAAGAACACAAAGAAAGATTAAGGGTTTTTGTTCGTTATTTTCTTTGTGTTCTTTGTGAGAAATATTAAGGAAAAAATGGCGTTTTTAACCGTTTGTCTTAATCCTACTCTTCAAAAAACCCTGCGCTTTTCTTCGATATATCCGGGAACGGTGAACCGTACCGGAGTTCATCGCCTTGACGCAAGCGGCAAGGGGATCAATGTTACCCGCGTTTTAACTCAACTGGGAAAAAGGGCGGTGCATTTGACGCAGTTGGGCGGCGGCCTGCGTCCGCTGTTTCTTTCGCTTTGTGAACAGGACGGGCTTTTGGTGCAGTGGGCGGAAAGCGAAAGCCAAATCCGTTTTTGTTACACCTTGCTCACTGACACAGACGGGGCTGTCACCGAATTGATCGAAGAATCGGAACCTGTCAGCGCCGAAACCGAGGAACGGCTGCTGGAAAAGTTTGATGGGCTTCTCGCCCACACCGCGGATTTAAATTGGGTTATAATTTCCGGCACAAAAGCGGCGGGGTTTTCTGACGCGGTGATTCCCGCCATGACGCGAAAGGCGAAAGAAAAGGGATTGAAAGTTATTCTCGATATAAAGGGAAAAGACTTAAAAGAAAGTTTGAATTATCAGCCGGACATCGTGAAGCCGAATCTTTTTGAATTTGCCGCTGACTTTGCGCCTGAGTTAATCAAAAACAACGAATTGATAACGATAGATGATCCCGCAAAGGAGCGAATAAAATCCGCGGTATGGGACATGGCGCGCAAAAACAACTGCCGCGTTATTCTTACCAATGGCAGCCGGAAAATTATCGCGGCGGACGCGAATGAGTTTTTTGAAGTTGAAGTCCGGCCGGTGAAGGCGGTCAATTCCACCGGCTCCGGAGACGCGTTTACGGCAGGACTTGCCGCCGCTCTTGAAAATGGGGCGGACTTTCGTGAAGCGATTAACGAAGGCTGCAAATGCGGCGCGCTGAACGCCGCCCTTGCCAGACCGGGGGTTATACGGTGACCTTAAAAGCGGTGAATAATACCCGCTTGTTTCATTCTTATGCAACCACTTTTTCATACTCCATTGAGAAATGAAGCGTTATATTGGTATGTTTTTTTTCATTAAGTTCAAGTATTTCAGGTGCGGCTGTTCTGACCCGTTCAATGAGCATATCAAGAGATTCGGACTCAAGGGCAATAGGTATATCGTCATTTATCGCTGTCCACACGGAAGCCTCATCATCCCAAGCTAATTGAATTGTATATTCGTTCATATAATTAAAGATAGTAATCTTTTTTATGCGAGTCAAGCCTGCTGTAGCGCGCTGAACGCCGCAGTAGGCGGCTCAGGGGTTGTACGGTAGTTAGACTACAAAAAGTGGGTTTGAAAAAAGCGCAAGAATCTGGTATAACAACTTAAGCGCCAAGGAATCACAATGAGTACCATATTTGATTATTTAACATGGAGGGGCGATCTTGATTTTTCCCGGTCGCCCCTTAATCCGGTTGATAATATCATTTTATGCCAAATTGCCTATCTTCCCTTTGACGGTATTGTACCCGGACCGGACGAACGCGCGGAGATAAGCGTCAAAGACGCGGCGCGTATCCTGTACCAAAAACTGCAAGACAAAGACGAATGCGCAAAACTACAGTTTCTATTTAAGGAAGACACCGCGTTGATCAGCGTTTTGCGTGACGCAAGCCGTTTTGGAAATTGCCGCCTGCGCGGTTATGTTAACCATATTGATACTGAGCGGGAAATCCAGTTTTCCGCGTTGTGCGTAAACACCGGAGACGGCTCCCATTTTATCGCATACCGCGGAACCGACGTGACCTTTGTGGGCTGGAAAGAAAATTTTAACATGAGTTTCTGTAAGGTCGTTCCTGCCCAGCTTGCGGCGGTGGATTATCTCGCGAAAATGGCGAAAAAAATAAAAGGACCTTTACGGCTCGGCGGTCATTCAAAGGGGGGGAATCTGGCGGTATACGCCGCTTCCCAATGCGGCAAAAAGATACAGGGGCGCGTCACCGCTGTTTACAGTAACGACGCGCCCGGTTTCCATGAAAGCGTCATTGCCAGCGAGGGTTTTGCGGCAATAAAGGAACGTATACATACATTTATCCCGCAGTCTTCGGTTGTGGGTATGCTTTTGGAACACGGCACCGCCTATAAGGCAATAAAGAGTTCCGGGAACGGCCTGTTGCAGCATGAGTTATATACATGGGAAGTTACCCATAACGACATGGTGTATGTTGATGACGTTACTCAGGGCAGTCGTTTTGTGGACAAGACATTGAAAGACTGGATTACCAGGCTTGATAATACGCACCGCGAACAATTTATTGAAGCCCTGTACACCATTCTGTGCGCGTCTCAGGCAAAAACAATTATCGAGCTTGAGCGTTCATGGCCGAAATCCGCGGCCCGCATGCTGCAATCACTGGGTGACATTGGCGAACCCACCATGAATCTTATCAAAACAAGTTTAGCGGCGCTGTTCCATGCCGCCCGGAATAATATTGATACTTTGCTAAAGAAAAAGTGACTGTCACCTTTCGAATCGGTGACAGTCACCTGCGGACTTCCTAATGTTTCGTCCACGTTTTAATTGAGTTATTTGGCCTCGTATATCTTCCTATGCCTCCCGCAAGGTACTTGTCGCGCAAATCACCGATGTAGTGTTCGCCGTTGCTCGGTTCACCGGACACATTAGAACTAAAGTTGTCCGGATTAATCTTCCCTTGAAACGTTACACTGGTAAGGCCGCAACCAAAAAAAGCGTCCCACTCAATTCTGGTAACGCTGTTGGGTATAGTTAGGCTGGTAAGGCGGTCGCAGCCTTTAAAAGCCATATACCTAATTCTGGTAACGCTGTCGGGTATAGTAAAAGAAGCGGTTGTTATTCCTGCCGGATAGGTATGTAGAACGGTTTTGTTTTTGTTATACAGTATGCCGTTCTCTGCGGTATACGCGGTATTACCAGCATCAACAGTTATTGTGGTAAGTCTTTTGCAATAGGAAAAAGCCCCTCCCTCAATCATGGTAACGCTGTCAGGTATGGTTATGTTGGTAAGGCCGCAACCTTCAAAAGCTCTAAAATCAATAAAGGTAACACTGTTGGGTAAGGTTATACTGGTAAGGTTTCTGCAATCGAAAAAAGCGCCATCCCTAATGCTGGTCACGCCGTTCCCTATGGTTACGCTGGTAAGGCTATAGCAATCGGAAAAAGCGTCATTCCCAATGCGGGTAACGCTGTTGGGTATGGTTATGCTGGTAAGGCTGGTGCAATAGTAAAAAGCCTTCTCCTCAATGCTGGTGACGCTATTCGGTATAGTTACGCTGGTAATTTTGCACCCTTCAAAAGCGTGATCCCCAATGCGGGTAACCGGTTTTTCGTTTATCTGCGCCGGTATGGTTATGTTGTTTTCGGATCCCTCATAGCCGGTAATGGTTATTTTGCCGTATGTTTCATAGTACCAGTAATCCCCCAATCGTTCACTGTCGGGATATTCAGGATCGTTAACGTTATATTCTTTTATTCCGAGCATTTTTATATGCACTGTCCCCAGTTGGTCTGCTAATTGAAATTGTAGTTCGAGCACCCCGCTTTTTGGTAAAGCCTGCCCTCTTATTGTGTAGATTTCCGGTGTTGTTGTTATCCATCTTCCATCGCTTATATAGACTTCGTCGTAATGGTTTTGATAATACTGTCCATGCAAATCACGAACGCCTGATTCTGTCCATGCTTCAAATGTATACTCATACATCTTACCTGCAATTCCGGCGTAACGATAATTAGCCACAATTTTCCATGCGAACCACCCATCTTCATGATTATTAGACTCAGGTTCGCCGCTTACGGTAACGGTACACAATCCTTCGTCATCTATTGAATAATCCTCCAATGTGGCGATTGAGCTCGAATCTCGCCATACATTCCAGCGGTCTTTGTCCGGCATCTCTTCCGGCTTCTTCCATTGGGCGTACACGGTAAGGGCGGCGGTTACCGGATCATCCTCGTCAAAAGCCGTTCCATTACCGTCACGCTGGCTGTTCCACCCGGTCACCATATAGCCGTCGTCTCTGGTTGGAGACGGCGGATAAGCCGTTTCATCCTTGTAAACCTGTATGATCTCCGTTTTCTTGCCGTCTATATATGTACCGCCGTTTGCGTCAAAAGTAAGGTCAAATGACTCCGGAGGGGCAGTATCACCCCAGCGGGCGAACACGGTCGTGTCCCAGATTATTGGCGTTGCCGGATTAAAGCGATTACCATACTCACCTTCGGTTGTGCCGTCAAACCAGCCCCAAAATTTTTTCGGGCTGTTCACCGGGTCAGCCGGCGCCTTTACCGTTTTGCCGTATTCTACCTTAACGGTTTTAGTTGGCACTCCCTCAATCGTTCCGCCGTTGGCGTCAAACGTTATCGTGCGCATTACCGGATTGGGATCGCCGCTGTTGTTATCACCGCCGCCGCAGCCTGTCAAAGACAAGGCGGCAAAAGAAAACCCGATTATTGCCACAAGCGCAATAACGCAGAAGGGTTTGAATACGTTTTTCATGGAATACTCCTCAAAATCATCAAAATATTATCATTTAGATAAAAAATACACACTATACGAATATTTGTCAAGAACCAAAAGGATATTATTATTTACTTATTGATAAGTAGCCAAAATGATGACCATAAGGGAAATTTTATCTAAAAATTTAAAGGAAAACAGGCAAAAATTGGGGTTAACTCAATCAGAACTGGCGGAACGAGCCGGTATTTCAACCAATTTTGTAGCCATGATTGAACTTAAACACAAGTTTCCAACCCCTGAGACACTGGATCGGCTCTCTACGGCTCTGGACATCAACACTTATGAACTTTTTACCACATCTGTTTCCCCGGACAGTGTTTTAAAGAAACTTCACGAAGATATTTTAGTCGATATGGAAAAATTTCATCAAAAATTACTCAATGATTTAGATCAGATTATTGTTAGAGCTGTGGATAAAGTCCTTGAAAGAGAAAAACGGTAGAGTAATGCCGGCACTTTATAAGAGAAAAGTCCCGTGCTTGAAATACCGGGAAATTCAGTATATTATATAAAGAGCAGGGTAAAGATGGAAAATCTAGATGATTTGTATAAATGGTTTGATGAAAACCGAGAGTCCATAATTGTCGATCATTTGAAAGAGTGTGTACTCTTGAAAAATAACTCGGTAATTGGTTATTATCCCAATACTATTGCCGCGCTTTCAGCCGCTCAAAAAGATGGCTTAAAAATGGGCGAATTTCTTATTCAGGATTG
>Ga0268262_10006098_pt1 | contig 11692 bp, 3 predicted proteins | sample TergutNc150P3_FD_190354 | JGI IMG/M metagenome (GOLD analysis project Ga0268262, IMG submission 190354) | Nasutitermes corniger P3 segment gut microbial community from laboratory colony in Florida, USA - Nc150 P3 (SPAdes) (version 2) | ecosystem: Host-associated > Arthropoda: Insects > Digestive... | reverse complement strand
CGCTGCTCCTCTCAGCCGCCGCCCTCTTGCTGCCGTGCCGTCAACCCGCATCCGCCGCCCTAACCGTAGTCGAGAGCACCCCGTCCCGCCTCGTGCTGGATTGGGAGCTTACCGGTTTCGACACGATCCCCGTCCCCGCCGTTTCCGGTTCCGGCAAAATCGAGAGGCGTATTTCCGTTTATTACGACGGCGGCAATATTCCCACCGGCGACAGCGCGGCGGCGTTGATTTACGCTTACTCCATGCATATCGGCGTTCCGGCGCAGGGCGAGGCGCGTATTTTCGCGGAGCCGCTGGAGGTTTCCGCCGTCCGTTTGAGCGCTCCGCTTCAGAGGCGCGTTTCGCCGCCCGATACGTCCGCCCCGCGTTTTTCGTCGCCGTGGCTGAGCGGGCCGCGTTACGGGATGCTAAGGGGGTATCGCTCCGCCCACGTTCTTTTGCGTCCTGTGCGCGACGTCGGGGGCGGGCGGATTCAGCTGCTCAAACGGGCGCGCATAGTCGCGGAGTTTCCGGCGAACGCCCATACCGGTAAGGAGTGGGAGCCGCGCGGGGATTACGAGCGCATGACGGAGCGGACGCTGTTGAATTTTAAGACGGCGCAGGGGTGGCATGTTTCTTCAGCCCGGGGCGGTTTGCGCAAGGCGGCGGCGCAGAGCGATCCGTATCCGTTCGCGTACAATCAGAAGCTTGCGCGTTTCAGGGTGGGCGACGGCAACCGTAATTTGAACGAGGGGTTGACAAACGAGAATTCGTTGATAAAGATTCGCGGGTCGAAGATTCGCGAGATTTTCGGGAATAACGTAAAGACGGCCTCCGTCGCCCTTTACGCGTCGCATCGCGGAGAGATGGACGTGGACGTGCCGGCCTCGTTCGGCGATATTCCGGCGGGCGTTTACGAGGTGCCGCTGTTGCGTTACGACCTGAACGGGAACGGGGTTGTCGATGACGGCGACTATGCGGTCGCGTATGTCTCCGGGGCGTCGGATTGGGTGTACGATGCGGGCGCGCGGCGTTTTGTTTTCAGCCTAAACCGTTTCGATGATTTTCGGACGTATTGGCTTGCGGTGAAGGATGCCGGGAGCGGCATGGTCATGGGGCGTTTCAATCAGCCCGCAGCGGGCGGCGCGGAGGCGCAGGGCGTTTACGAGGCCAATCTTTACCTTCGCGCGCCTCGGATGTTGTCGGAAGCGAACGATAACCACGAGGGCGGGATAGATTGGGTTTGGAAGAAGTTTACGCAGAGCAAGTCGGATACCACTATACGGCTGGAGTTGCCGGGGGTTGACGCCGGCAGGGGCGGGTCTATAACTTTTCGCAGCGGTTCGCTGAACGGCGGGACGCTCGGCGCGGATCTCGGCTCTGTAAGGCTGTGTTCGAGCTGCGGCAACTCGGAGATCGGTGTGGGCGAGTGGGCTTCGAGAGATTTGATCGTCAGGTACGGCAACGTTACCAATTCGAGCTATTACTACGAGTTGAACGCCGTTCACGTGCGGTATTCGCGTTTTTTGGCGCTTGGCGGAGGCGTCGGCAAGATGGAGGTCTTTTCCGTCGCGAACGCGGAGGCGGCGCGTTACAGGCTTTCCAACGCCGGCGGCCTCGCGTATGCGGTGCGCGTCCCGTCGGACGGGCGCGGCATAGAGCTTGTTGACACGGTTAGGGCGTCGTCGTATGAATGGAGCGACGTCGGCGGAGAGGGCGTCAGGTACATGGTCATGTCTGAGAGGGAGATAGCGGACTACAGCGATTCTCTTTCGGTCGCGGGCGATAAGTCCGGTTATAACGCGCAGTATCAAATACGTGATCTGCGCGATGTCGGCAATTCGACGGATTTTTTGATAATCACGCACGCGGATTTTTTGGACGCCGCGCTCAAATTGGCCGCGCACAAAGCGGCGGTCGGTTTCAGCAAACCCAAAGCGGTGCTGCTCGGCGACATATTGGATCAGTTCGGCGGCGGCAATACCGATCCGGCGGCGATAAGAAATTTCTTGTACTATGTATACGGAAATTGGGAGGGCGGCGACCGCTTCTCGTATGTTACGCTTATGGGCGACGGCCATTACGACTACAAGGGCGTGTCTTCGCGCGCCGTAAATTTTATGCCGGTGCCGTATATAAACGGCAAGCTCAACGAGGATTTTTATGTTTTTTTTGACCGGATCAACGTGGGTTCGCAGCATACCTGTTATTATCTGATGGGGCGGATGCCGGTTTTGAATTTGTCCGAAGCGTATAACATGGTGGAAAAAATCAGAGAGATGGAGGATCCGCGTTTGGCGAATTTTGATTCGTGGCGCGGACGCGCGGTGCTTACCGCCGACGACGACCAGCAGGGCACGGCCGCCGACCGCACGAGGCCGACCCACACGTCCTCTTCCGAACTTATCTCGCGCGCTATGAGCGGCATGCGGCCGGACATAGCTCAAAAGAAGATTTACCTGTTTGAGTACCCGTGGGACGAGCGTTACCGAAAGCCCGCCGCCACGAGAGCGCTTATAAACGAGATCAACAGCGGCGCCGCGATAATTAACTGGTTCGGGCACGGCTCCGCGAATCAGTGGGCGGACGAGGTGCTTTTGGCGAAGGAGCATGTTTCGACGTTTGACAACAAGAGGCGTTACCCGCTGTTCTCCATATTTTCCTGTTCGGTGGGCAAATACGATCTGCCCGGCGAAGAGAGTTTGGCCGCCGCGCTGATCAAGCAGCCGATGGGCGGCGGCATAGCGACCGTCGCTTCCGCCCGCGAGGTGTTCGCGGATCAAAACACGGAGTTGGCGAGGCCGTTCTTCTACGCGCTGCTCGGTTCAGATGACAGCGCCGTGTCGCTCGGCGGCGCGCTTGCTCAGGCGAAGATCAGGTACCTCGCCGAAGCCAATAGGTATTACGTGCTTTTGGGCGATCCGTCTATTAAGATCATAGGCCGCGGCAACGGCGTCGAAGACCTCAGAATCACAGACACGGCGGGAACGCGGATCGACACGCTCAAGGCGTTGCAGCGGGTGAGCATAAAGGGCAGGGTGAGCGGAGCTAAGGAGGGCGACAGCGTGTACACGGCCGTTACGCTCTTCAACCCGCCGCAGGATTCGGTGCGCAGAAAGGACGGCGGATGGGTCGATACCGTCACCGTATACAGTCTGCCCGGAAGCCCGGTTTTCAGCGCGACGAAGGTGCGCGTGGGGGCCGACGGCAGATTTGAGCAGCCGATACTGCTGCCCATGAACCTCGCTTTCGGAAAGCCGGGCGTCAGACTCACCGCCTACGCGTGGAAAGAAAAGGAGAAAGCCGCCGTCAGCGCCGGCTACCTTGGCGCCGGCAGCCTCGACGGCTTGCTCTTTTACGGCTCCGAGAACGCCGGCTCGGGCGATACCGAGGGGCCGAAAATCAGCGTGAGGCCGGTGTACTACAAAAACGGTACGTTGGAGCTGAACCCGGCGATGAACAACGCGGGACTCTTCGTAAAAAACCGCGTCACCGCGCAACTGCCGGTAACGTTTGAGATAAAAATAGAGGACGAAAACGGCATAAACAAAATAGGCGGCGGCCCGGACGAAGGCATCACAATGGAGGTTAAAGGCGCGCTGTCGAAACGCAGCATCAACCACCTGTTCGATTTCGACACCGGGAGCTTTACGCAGGGAAAGGCGATAGTCAATTTTGAGGAAAATATGCTCGGCGGCGGAACATACGACCTGATAATAAGCGCGCAAGACCTATTGGGAAACGTCTCCAAACTAAGCGTGGTCTGGGAGGTGGCCGACCCGTCCGACATAAAATTGGATCACGTGATAAACGTCCCCAACCCCGTGAAAATGGGACGGCAGACGCGCTTCTACTACACCCACTCAAACGTAACCGGCGACTTAGACGCGAACGTGACGATAAGAATATACTCGCTGGGCGGCAGACTGCTGGCGGTGATACGCAACCCCAAAAACGGAGAACCGTGGGTGCCGAGAGACAATAAGGGAAATTATTTGACGCCGAACGTATACTTGTACCAGATCACGGCTACGTCGAGGAACGTGGGGAAGACGGTGAAGAGCAAGATTAAGAAGCTGGCGGTATTGCCTCCGAGATAAATATGACGCACAATAATGCCTTACTTTGGACTGCCGATAATAACGTCGATAACAACGTTACCTGCAATCTCTGCGCCCATAGATGCAAGATCGCCCCTGATAAACACGGACGATGCGCTGTACGTATCAATAAAAACGGCGTGTTGCGCACCCGCGTATACGGGAATGTTATCGCTCGGAACGTCGATCCGATAGAGAAAAAACCGCTGTACCACTTCCTCCCCGCAAGCGAAACGTTCTCCGTAGCCACAGCAGGTTGTAATTTCAAATGTAGTTTCTGCCAAAACCACGGCATATCCCAGGCGGCGGAATTTACGGGCTATGTTGACGACGTTGACAATGACGTTGATGATAATAATGACGGCGGAGACGATATATACGGCGGCACCGCGATGTCCCCGAAAGATATAGTAGACGCCGCTCTGCGGTACGGATGTCCGAGCGTGTCGTTTACATACACCGAGCCGACCGTCTTTTTCGAGTACGCCGTAGACACGGCCGAAGCCGCCAAAGCCGCCGGATTAAAGACGGTCTTCGTGTCGAACGGCTTCATGACCGCCGAATGTCTGCAAACCGCCGCCCCTTACTTAGACGCCTGCAACATCGATTTGAAATCTTTTAGCGAAGAGTTTTACAAAAAACTTTGCGGGGCGCGGCTGTCGCCTGTTTTGGATTCGCTTAGGGCGATCAAGGAGGCCGGAATATGGCTGGAGGTCACCACGCTCCTAATAGGCGGATTGAACGACTCGGACGATGAACTGACGGACATCGCCCGCTTCATCGCGGACGATCTCGGCGTAGACACGCCGTGGCATGTCTCCGGCTTCTACCCCCGGTACCGCATGTCGAACGTCCCCCCCACCGGAGCCGCGTCGATAGAGAGGGCATGCAAGATCGGCTCCGCCGCCGGTCTGCGCTACGTCTACGGCGGCAACGTAAACATATTCCAAGACACAAACTGCCCCAACTGCGGCGCGTCCGCGATACGCAGACGCGGCTATAGAACCGACGCCGCCGGATTGACCGCCGCCGGCGCATGCGGAACGTGCGGCGGAAAGATCAGCGGAGTCTTCCAAAAAACCCCGAAATCATAGGGCTCAAAAAAAATAAAAAAATATTTGACATCCGATCTCCCATGAATTATTTTTGTATAGATTGATGAATCCGGGACAGGTTTGCTTGCGCCCGAAAGGTCGCTGAGCGAAGTCGAACTTGTTTATCTCGGCGAAGCCAACCGGCCTGACGCTTGATCAAGCTATTTTTAAAAAAAATGTAACATTTTCGGCGGCGGGATAGTATATTAGTATGTTGGAGGTTCCGGGGGACGGTTTTAGGACTGATTGCAGTATCAATATAATATAGTATAGATAGACGGCAAGACCGGGTCAAACCGGTATGGATGTAGACAGTACCGTATCCAAAACGCGCGAAACCGATTATCGGGGATACTTAAGCTATGACGATGGGAACGATGAACCGCATAACCGACCTTAACGCCCCGGCAGCCCCCAGCCGCCGGACACCCGTTGCTATGCCCATTGCCATGGCCGTCTCCGCCGCGCCTAACACCCTGAACGCCGTGCCGTCCCCCCCCCCCCCCCCAGGGACGCTGACACACAACTAAACCCCAAAAACAAAGCTTTTGAAGTTTGGGGAAGCAGGAAAAATCACGTAAATCACCCATCAAACGGGCCTTTAACGCCAAAACCGGCGTCCCGCAAGGCCCCGCCGGACGAGTTTTTTGTCCGAAAACCGTCAAATTCCGTTGATTTAGATCGCTTTTTGGGTCGTTTAGACCGCCTTGACCGCCATTACGACGGCATTGCTGTTGACCCCGCAGCCGTTGACGTTGTAGGGGCGAACCCGCGTGTTCGCCCTGCCTTTGACGTTGTTTTTGACGTTTCCGCCTACTGCGTTAATAATACTAAAACACATAATAATAGTAATATAAGGACTCTTACTGGGGGGGAGGGTCTGGAAAAGGGGGGAGATGGGGGGAGATGGGGGAGATGGGGGAGAAGGGCGGGGGGAAGGATGTCTGAATTGGGGGGAAAAAACGTCTGAATTAGGATGATAGGATAAAAAAACAGATTATAGGATAAACGTCAAAAACAACGTCAAAACATAAAAGAAGAGGGTTTTAATCCTATAATCCTTTTCTTTTCATCCTATAATCCTAATTCAGACAGTCTTTTAAAATTGGATTAAAAAAGTTAAAAGCAATAAACACCGTAACAAAAAGACAAAGGAGACCCTATAAGCACTAAGTCAAACGGCGAATAACGCTGATTAACGACGAACCCGCCGATGTTGCGGGAAATAGTGCGATAGGAATGAGAAAAAAAGCCGCGCTTGCGGCCTAGGGAATTCTTTTGCCATTTTGACAACCGAAAGGTCACTGAGCGAAGTCGAAGTGACCTGACGCATGATAATAGAAAAGATTTGCGTTTTACCTTAATAAAAAAAGGAGGGAGTGGAGATGAGCTTTTCGAAGTGCCGTAACAGTGGCTGTACCGGAAGGGGGAGTGAGGGGAGTGGCTTTACAGGGTCTAAACTTTCTTTAAATTTATCAACACAAACAAAAGGAGTAAGCATGACTTTACACAAGTCTATGTGGAAAGCGGCGGTTCTGATGGGGATTGCCGGGGTTTTGGTGTTTGCAGGCGGGACGCAAGCGCAAACTGCGAAAGCTTTCAAATCGGTGACCGTGGCTTGCAAGGAGACCGGAGGGGACAACGTTAAGGCTGTTTATGGGACCGCCTGGACGCAGTGGTGGACCGACAACGCGTCGAAGTGCAAAGTGTCCGCGATTGTTGACGCGGCAACATCGGCCTCCGAATTGACGGTTACGACTGATTACACGATTGCCCTGGCTTCGAGTGTTACCGGTAACGTTACGGCAAGTTCGGGAAATGTGTCGTTGAATCTGACTATTACCGCTGCAGGAACAAATACTATCTCTATCTCAACGACCGCCGGGACTACGCCGGGAGGAAACGTCACAGTTGCGGCTACGCTTTCCGGCGATAAAGCGACGGTGAATAATACTATGATTGAAGTGAGGACTACGGGCGGGAAGGATACGGTCGCAGGTTTCGAGGATCGTATTTACAACAAATCGGCCCAGACTTTTGCGGCTGCCGACGTAAAATTGAAAGCTGCTCTTGGTTTGACCGGGTTGGGGGCGGTTACGCTGAAGTATGCCAAAGTTACAAATGCCGGCGGGACTACGTTCAACGCGTTCAGTACGACAGCGCCTACCGATACGGGTCGGTATTTGGTTATGGCGGTGTTCGGGTCGGGCACCAATTTCAAGGCGGACTCGATTCTGATCCGCGGTTCGGCCGCAGTCGGATCGCCAAATATTACTAAAATAGAAAACTCCGACAAAGGGCTTGAAATCAAATTCGACGCCGGCTTGGCGGATTGGGTTTTCAAGAACGACTACGATTTCGAATACAACCCGAAAGGCGAGTACACCGTTCCCTGGCCGACCGTTCTGTCCGACTTTTTCGGAGTGCTGGACACCATTGTGATTTCGCCGCTGACTCAGGCCGATTGGACAGGGTCCGAAAACAGTGCGAAAACGCAAAAGATTGTTCACGCGACACCTCTGACGTCAAAGAGCTTTCTCTTGACAGCGAACGATACCGGGGAATTGAAGATTACGGTAAAAGTGCGCGGTCAAAAAAAGGACGGCACCAAAATTACGGCTATTTGGGAAACGCCCGATATTGAGTTCAAAGTGATCATTGAACCGAGGAACTTGGGCACCTCTTTGGGCAATGCGGACGATATCACCGTATCGGTCCTCGGTGATAACTATGTTTACAGCGGGGATTCGGTGGTGCCGAAGATTACCAATATTATCGTACGGTACAAAGGCGACCCTATCGGAAACGCGAACACCGCGAATTATATACTTCCGGCGAATGACGCGGCCGCGACAGCCAAAAGCATTACTTGGAAATCGAAGGACGGGACTACCGGGGATTGGAACAGAATCCAAGCGGGGACGGCTTCCGTTTTCGTTATCGGCGACGGGAAGTTCAAGGGCGTGGCAAGGGGAGATTACAACATCGGCAAGAAACCGATTACGTTCTCCATCAAAGGCACTGTCTACTCTAAGGAATACGACGGCACCAGGACACTCGATACGAACTCGTTCACGAGAGACCCCGCGACCGGTGATTTTACAAACACCGCCAATACGGGGAAATTCGTGGAGGTGCAGTTCGCTACGCTCGGTACGTTCAATAATGGAACAACGACCGTAACAGATATTTTAAACAATGTCAGGGACTATAATATTACGAAGGCGGAGTTGGACGACCCGAACGTCGGAACCAACAATCGGACGGCGAGCGTCTCTGTCGCCCTGGCTCCCGACGGGCCGGCGTATAAGAATTACACGCTGACAAACGTGACGGTGACACAGTCGAACCGGAGCGTGACCAAGCTGACGCCGACAGACGCGAATTTCACGTTCAGCATACCTGCCGACACGGTTAGGTTTTTCAACAACAATAGACAGGCCGTAGGCAGCGCGGCTCTCAAAACTCCGCTGACCAACGGGACGGGGACGGTCACGCTGCGGTATGTTTACGGAACCCATCCTACGGCCGGTATCGCCAGCTTGTTCAATTCGGACAATTTGACGAAGGACAGCAGCATTTTCAATCCGACTTCCAACACGACGCCTAAAGCGGAATTCGAGGGCGATACGACTCTGGCTCCGAAGGCCGCCGGAACATACGGCGTCATCGCCGTTGTTGCCGGGAACGGTCCGAATATCGAGAACGGGACTTACAAACTAGGCGTTTACAAAATCAATCCGCCGGCGGCGCCCTCTTTCGACATCGACGCGCCGTCCGACGGGTTGGGGCAGACGTCCAAAACTCCGGCGGGAGACATCCGCCAGACCAACTCGTTCACGCTGTCCGTAACCGCGAAGTCGCCCAACGGAGGCACTTTGAGCTACAAGTGGTTTGAAGAGGACAAGGACGGCAACGTCACGGAGGTCAGGGAGGACGGGAAGTCGGTGAACAAGAGCAGCGTGACCGTTATGGCCGCGAAGCAGGGGACGTTCAATTACTACGCCGAGGTGACGAACGTCCGCGCCGGCGTCCAGGTTCCGGTGATGGTGCAGAGCACGAAGGTTTCGGTGACCGTGATAGATCCTCCGACGAGGCTGAACGGTACGCTCACGGTCATCGCCCCGGATGCCGGATGGGTGTATACGGGTACCGCCATAGAGCCGTCGGGTGCGCAAGTGACGGTGACTCAGGTTGACGAAAACGGCGTCGAGAGCCCGCTTACGGAAAGCACCGACTACTCGCTCGAGTATTCGAACAACATCGGCGTCGGCAAGAACGCGAGGGTGACGGTACGCGGAACCAACAATTACAACGGTTCGCTGTCGCAGACGTTCGAGATCGTGCAGAAGGTTATCGATCCGTCCGACTTCAACGGAAACTGGAAGACCGTCTACACCGGCGCGCCGGCGGTTGTAAACGTGAGGACGCGTTCGCCGATGACCGGAATGGGCGCTATCAAAGTGTTCTACGCCGGCAGCGAGACGGTTCCCACCGACGCGGGCAAGTACGACGTGGAGGTTACGGTCGCCGAGGGCACGAACTTCAAGGGCACCGGCACCGGCAAGCTGCTCATCAACACGCTCGAAATCGCTCCCAAAGTTCCCGTATTGGCGGACTTCCTGGCGGCCGACGGATCGGCGTTTAAGATCCCGACCGGCCACAAAGAGGGCGTGACGACGGCGTTCGGCGTCCCCGCCGGAACCAAACTGAAGGGAACGGGGTACGGCGACATCACGATCCTGTATGACGGATCCGATATAGTGCCTACAACGAGAGGCGTATTCGCCGTGACGGCCGATATCGCGGTCGGCGACAACTACGAGGCGGCGGTAGTGACGCTCGGCACGTACACGATCATCGGCGAGGGCGACGCGGTGGCCGAAAGCAACCGCGAGGTTCCGAAGTCCGGCGAGACGAACGTAGTGTCGGTTGCGCCTGTCAAGGTGACGCCCTCCGCGAAGCTGACCGCCGGCCCCAGCCCCGTCAAGCTGGGCGGCGAGATCACGTTCTTCTCGAAGTCTAACGGCTCGATCTACATCTTCGACGCGAGCGGAAGCAACGTGGCGAAGGTGCCCGCGAAGTCCGGCAAAGCGGTCTGGAACCTGAAAGACAAGAAAGGCGTCACGGTCTCCGAGGGCACCTACGTAGCGGTTGCCAAAGACGGACGCGAGAAGGTGTCGTTCAAGTTCAGCGTGGTGAAGTAAGATTGTAGGGGCGGCCCCATGTGGCCGCCCCTGTATTAAAGAAAAACGGCGACGCTATGGCCTAACGCGTCCGTCCGTCAGGTCGGTACCGGGACCAACCACTTCCTTCCCGGTATCGGCCGCTTTTTTTTATATGGGGATTAAGAGAATTGATTAGGGAATTTCTGCGGCTTGTTTTGCGGTATGTCGGACATACTTACACTCCTTGCGCCCATTTATCGATAACGGTCTTATGATCTTCCACAGATTCGGCAAGGCAGTCTATCCAAACGTCAAAATCGGTAGGCTCGCTGTCATTGGGCAGGGTCTTGTTGACTATCGCCATCAATTCAGGATTGGATTGATACCGCTTGAGTTCAGCCAGGTGTTTTTTTACAAACGCATTGCTCACAACAAACCTCCTCTATATTAAATATTTTGAGTTTATGCTCTATATTTTATGTATAAATATATTACTCGTCCTCCAACCCCGCGAACGGCAGATCGTCCGGGTCTACCTGGGTTTGCAGGTAGTTGGAGAGCGTTTTGTCCGCGTCCGGTTCCGGCTCGTCTTGGAAGGCTTTTTTTTGCTGTTCGAAGAAGCGCTGGCGCGCCTCGCTGCGGAGGTGGTTTTGTTTTACGTCGCATACCTGCTCCCACACCTTCTTTTCGTCTAATTCGAAGAGTTCGTGTATCAGCTTAAGGTAGTGCGCGGCGGCTTTGGAGAAGAGTTTGTGGATGAAGAGCGTCTTCTGCTCCTTCATGCACGCGTCGAAGACCGTGTCGTACGGGATGTACGTTTCGGTGATCTTTTCGGGGTATAGGGCTTTGAGCGCCTCTAAGTACTCGATTTGGCGGTTGGTCCCCCTATAGGCGTTGGGGACTATTTTTGTGATGCCGCAGCAGTCGTTGAACCTCTTTTTGAGGATGCGGTGCAGCTCTATGATGCCGTTCACGGCGAAGAACGAGAGCTCGGTCGGGACGAATATCTCGTCGGCGGCCCGCAGCGCGGCTTCCTGGAGGATGTCTATGCCGGGCGAGTTGTCTATCAGGACGAAGTCGTAGAAGCGGCCGAGGCTGCAATACTCGAAGACTTTGCGCAGTATGTACGGGTCTTTTATGTCGTGCCCGGAGAGCTCGGCGTGGGACGGTATTATGTGGAAGTTGCGCAGTTTGGTCTCGATGATGGCGTCTAAGAGCTTCTTCCCGGCGATTCCCACGGAGGAGCGGTATATGTCGCGGATGCAGGGGGTGCGCTGCCAGTTCCCGTCCACGACGAGCGACAGGTGGTGCTGGCTGTCGTTGTCGATGGCCAGCACGCGGAACCCCGCCA
>Ga0268262_10006097_pt1 | contig 11692 bp, 8 predicted proteins | sample TergutNc150P3_FD_190354 | JGI IMG/M metagenome (GOLD analysis project Ga0268262, IMG submission 190354) | Nasutitermes corniger P3 segment gut microbial community from laboratory colony in Florida, USA - Nc150 P3 (SPAdes) (version 2) | ecosystem: Host-associated > Arthropoda: Insects > Digestive... | reverse complement strand
CAGGAAATGGCAAAGCGCATTGTGGGCCAGGATGAAATGATCGACGGCCTTCTTACGGCTCTTATTGCGGGGGGGCACATACTGCTGGAAGGAGTTCCGGGGCTTGCCAAAACCAGGGCCGTCAAGACTTTGGCGGAAATCACCGGATTGGTTTTTAAGCGCATTCAATTTACCCCGGATTTGCTGCCTGCCGACCTTACAGGGACTCTGGTTTGGGAACAGGCGACTTCTTCGTTTTCGGTGCGCCGGGGGCCGGTGTTTGCCAACGTAATCCTGGCTGACGAGATCAACCGGGCGCCGGCAAAAGTTCAGTCCGCCCTTTTGGAAGCCATGGAAGAACAGCAGGTTACAATTGGCGAAAAATCATATTCCCTGCCGTCGCCGTTCTTTGTCCTGGCAACCCAGAACCCGATAGAGCATGAGGGAACGTACGCCCTTCCTGAGGCAGAACTGGATCGCTTTTTATTGAAACTGCTTGTACCCTATCCTGACCCTGAGGAAGAGCTTCACATCCTGGACTTTGCAACCCCTTTCGGCAAAAAAGAAGCGGGAAAAAAGAGCGGAAAAAGCAATTCAGACGGCGTATCCGATGTAGCGCTTGCTCCTGTATTGGGCCCCGGCGTCCTGGAGATACTGAGAAAAGCGGCGGATTCAGTTTTTACAGACGAACAAATTTTAAGGTACATTGTTTCGGTAGTGGCCGCTTCCCGGCCCGCAGCTACCCGTTCCTCTGCGGACGGGGTGAGGGCCGGAAGGCCCAGGGAGGGGCTTTACCGTTACATAGCTTTCGGCGGTTCGCCAAGGGCATCCATCGCCCTATACCGCTGTTCCAGAATAAGGGCCTTTTTTGAAGGCCGTTCTTTTGTAACCCCCGAAGACGTAAAAGCCGCAGCCTTTCCGGTTTTAAGACACCGCTTGGTTCTTTCCTACGAGGCCGAGGCGGACGGCCTTGATCCGGACACGGTGATCTCACGGATTTTGACCCTGGTTCCCATGCCTTAAACAGGGGACGAACCGTGGATCGTCACGAAATTTTAAGCAGAATTATAACTTTTCCCCTTTTCGCCCGCTCGCTTGCGGAGGACCTCCTTTCGGGGGACTACCGCTCTGTTTTCAAGGGGCAGGGAATGGAATTTGACGAAGTCCGCCACTACGAACGGGGCGATGACGTTCGTTCAATAGACTGGAATGTAAGCGCAAGGTTCGGGACTCCCTATGTAAAAATGTACAAGGAAGAACGCGAGATGACAGTCTGCATCATACTGGATAATTCCCCTTCGATGCATACTCCGGGGGGAAGCCTTTCCAAATCGCCTGGCAGCGACGTAAACCGCTACGAACAGGCCGTCCTTGCCGCGGCGCTGATTGCTTTTTCCGCCGAGCAGGCTGGCCAGCGCCTTTCCATGATCTTCTTTGACCAGGAGATAAGCAAAATTATTCCGCCGCGCAAAGGACGCTCCCACACAATGGCGGTAATCAGCGCCGCGATTGAAGCCAGGCCGGAGGAAAAGGGGAGCGGCCTTGGAAAAGCCCTGATTGGCGCGGAGAGGCTTTTAAAGCGCCGGAGCCTGGTTATCATTATCTCCGATTTTCTCTGCATAAACTGGGAGCAGGAAATCGGGGATTTGTCACGAAGGCATGATGTCATTTCCATTAAAATTTCAGGGCCGCTTGACCGGGAAATGCCCAGGAGCGGCCTATTGACTCTGGAAGATCCCGAAACCGGCTTGAAACTCAGGGCATCGGCTTCGTTTTCCTCTTTCAGGACAGCCTGGGCATCCTGGCACGAAGAGCGGGTGAGTCTTTGGGAAGCGATCTGCCGCCGTTACGGGGTGGCTTGCCTTGAGCTGTCCACCGCCGACGACGCCCCGACGGAGCTGATGCGTTTTTTCCGGGGCCACCAATGAAACCATCTTTAATTATGAACTTATCCCAAAATACCTCTCACGGAGGCACTGAGCTCACAAAGACCACAAAGGAAGAATGGAAGCGTACAGAATTAATTGATTATTCGTCTTCCCTTTGTGTTCTCCGTGTCCTCTGCGCCTCTGTGAGATGGATTTTTATTTATTTGTTTTATTTAGGGACAGGCTCTAAGAAACGTCCTTTCCTGATTACAGCATTTTTGCTTGTTTTCGCTTTAGCTATTCAGGCTCAGACGCGGACGGATGTGCCCTATCTTGTGCCTCAAACCATATTTGTAGGGGATTCAGGCCGTTTGGTGGTTCCTCTGGGACGGGCTTTTGCGCGAATTACCCCTTTTATCCTGGATGTTCCCGAAAAACTGCCTGAAACGCCGGAACTGCTGATCCGCCGCCTTGAATTGGAACGCCGGGGAAACGGGACGCGGCTTTTAATAGACTTTATCCCCTATGCCGCCGGAGTTCTTTCTCTTCCCGATCTGGAAATTTTAAGCCCGGGCGAAGGGACAGAGCCTTTGGTGTTGTCAGGCCTGGAAGTGCAAGTGGCTTCCATTCTTAACCCTTCGCAGATGACCCTTTCAAGCCCAGCCGCTCCCATAGCGGCGCCCGGCACCAGTTTTTTGATTTACGGAACGATAATTCTGTTTATCTTGCTTTTGTGCCTGGGGATTGGGATCAGTTTATGGGCCCGCAGTCATTTTCGGGATCTTTTGGAACTCTTCCGCAGAAGACGTCTTCTTAGGGCGATGAGCAAATTTTTGCGCTGCTTAAGGCATGAATGCGGTTTGGAAAAGGAAGGGGATCCCGGCTATTACCTTACCCTGCTTTCCAAGGAATTCAGGGAGTTTTTAAGCCTTTTTAGCGGCATTAACTGCCGTTCCCTTACGCCCGGGGAATTCCTCGAATTGCCCTTAAGCCAGACGGCTCTGGCCCTGGGGCCGGTTCACCTTTGCTGTCTTTTCCAAACCTGGGAAACCCTGCGCTTCAGCGGTCAGAGAATGGAAATGTCGGAAATGTTTTTTGCCCTTGACGAGATAGAGAGGCTAATCGCCGCCCTGGACAAGGAAGAAAAGGAAAAATCCCTGCCTAAATCGCTCGGTATGCCGGAAACCGCCAGCGGGGGAGAGGTATGAGCATAAAATTAAGGGGAATTTTTTGAATTTTATCACGCAAAGGCGCAGAGGCGCAGAGAACGGAGCGTTATTACCTAAATTCGTTCCTTCTACTATGCTTCTTTTTATTATCATAATTAGAATAAACATGAAAGAAAAATTATGCTTTCTCATTACCAAAAGCTCTTTGCGTCCTTTGGAGTCTGTAGAAAAAGTATTTTTTTCAAATATCTCTCGCCAAGACGCATCGGACTTTAGTCCGCAGACGCAAAGGAAGAAGGATATGGTAATTCCTTATATTACAGAGAATTACAAATTCTTTTTTCTTCTTCTTTGCGTTCTTTGCGCCTCTGCGCCTTTGCGTGAACCTCTTTTTCGGGTTTTTTCTACAGAGTCTTTGCGCCTCTACCTTCGGTTCTATGGCGTGATAAATTTTGAAATAATACCTCTTGAGTTGATGATAAGGGAGGGGCTATGAGCATAGGCTTTGAGAGACCCTTGTTTATTCTGGCCGCTTTTGTCTCCATTCCGCTTCTTCTTTTTATTGCACGGTACTTTAAGCCTCTCTTTGCCCTGGATATTCCCCTGGAACCGCCAGGAGGCATAGCCTTTAAACCGCCCTTGAACCTTAAATTTTTGATGAAATTCCTCCATGCGCTGGAGATGGCGGGGATCTTCCTGCTTTTTGCCGCCGCAGCAGGGCCTCATTTTGTTTACACCGAGATGGTTTGGCTCAATCGGGGGGCTGACATAATCTTCGTGATGGATATAAGCCCCAGCATGGCGGGAATGGACATGGGGGGCCGGACACGGTTTGAGGCTGCCCGGAGCCTTATGGTAGATTTCGCCGACCGGCGGCAGCAGGACGCGATTGGTTTTATCGCCCTTGGGCAGGACGCCGCCCTTTTGGTGCCTTTAACCACCGACCGCGAGGTTTTGTATTCGCGGCTAAATTCCCTGATGATAGGCGAACTGGGGGACGGAACCGCCCTGGGCACCGGCCTTGCCCTTGCTGCTTTTCATATCAGCAAGTCGGATGCGCCAAAGCGGGCGGTGGTTCTTATTACCGACGGCGAGAACAACGCGGGAACGATTCATCCTGAGTCCGCGGCAGCCATGCTGGGCGAAATGGGTGTTTCCCTTTGGGTGGTAGGAGTGGGATCCTCCGGGGAGGTTCCTGTCAACTATGTGGATCCGATAACAAAAATGCGCAGAACAGGCACATTCGAGTCGCGGTATAACACCGAAAATCTAAAAAGCATAGCCGACAAGGCGCATGGTCAGTGGATTCACGCGCCTCAGGCAGAGGCCCTGTCAGCGGCGTTTTCGCAGCTTGACCAAAGGGAAATGATCATACGCAGGTCCATTCCCGTAAGAAGGGAAGAACCCCTTTACGTTGTTTTTGTAATTTCTGCAGTGGCCCTGCTTTTTGGGGTGCGTTTTGTAAGGCGTTACGTACTGGGGGCCCTTCTTTGAGTTTTGATAATTCTGCCTTTCTTTTTTTACTATTTATCCCAGTTGGCTTGATCCCAATCGTCATAGTCAGGTACGTGAAGAGCAGGGGAATGGCCGCCCTTTTCGCGGCTGCGGCCCCTTCAAACAAACGGGAGCCGTTTTTAAAGGAACTTCGCTTAAGGATGATAATGTCTGACATTCTTTTCCTGTTTTTCCTGGGTCTTCTCGTTGTCGCTATGGCCGGGCCAAGGTGGGGTTTAAGACTGGTAGCAGATTACCGCAGAGGCCTTGATGTGGTTTTGGCCTTTGATGTTTCGCGGAGCATGAATGTAAGGGATTGCCCCCCGAATGAGTTTTACAGGCAGGATAATGCTTCAAGGCTTGAACGCGGAATAGGCATATCGCGAGAACTTTTGGGATACCTGGAGGATGTACGGTTTGGGACGGCAATAAGCAAGGGCAAGGGAATTTTGGCGGTTCCCCTGACCTTCGACTCGGACATGGTTATGAACTTTCTTTATGTTCTTGACAGCCAGGCCGTTACCGGTAGGGGAACCAACCTTGAATCCCTCCTTGACGCCGCTATTGGGGCGTTCCAGGAATCAATACCAAGCTGTAAGGGTATAATTCTTTTTACGGACGGCGAAAACCTCTCCGGCTCTTTTCAGAGGGCAGTGAACAAGGCAAGAAAGGCAGGCATCTCCCTGAGTGCCGTCGGCCTTGGCTCTGACTCGGGGGGGCCTGTGCCGGTTGAAAAGGGGCCGGAAGCTCCGGACGGGTTTCTGCTTGACGCGAACGGAAGAACCATCAGAAGCGAAAGGCGCGCGGATGTTCTGCAAAACGCGGCGTCAAGGTCCGGAGGCATTTATGTAGACGGCAGCAAGGATGACGCGGCCAGGGCTTTGGCGGGGTTTATCAATTCCCTTTCCACCGATTCCAGGCTTCAGGGGCAAAGGCGCGAGGCGAATCCCAGGTGGCGGTTTTTTGTCATTTCTGCTATGGCCTGCCTTGGCGGGGCTCGGCTGATGGGTTTTAGCAGACGAAGCAGAAAACGCGGTATTTTGCCGGTTATGCTCTGCCTTTTAGCATTGTCTTCGTGTTCAAATATACAGGGCAAACTTCTGGTTATGGAAGCCAACTTCTTCAATACGCGGGGCTTGTTTACCGAGGCAATTGCGTCTTACTTAAAGGCCCTGAACCACAGCGAGGCCGTCCCTTACGCCGAATACGGCCTGGCTTATGTTTTTTCCGCTCTCGATGAAGGAGAGGCCGCTTTGGATCGCTATATTGAAGCGGAGAAATACCTTTTATTGAATAGCGAAGATCACCCGGAATTGCGATTCAGGATTCACTACAACATGGGGATTATTTATTTTGAAAACGAGAATTACACAGAGGCGATAAATTCGTTCAAAGAAGCGTTAAAAGTTGACGGCAGTCGGATCGAGGCCAAACGAAACCTGGAGCTAAGCCTTATTTCCAGAGCAAGAAGCAGTACGCCCCAGGGGACTTCCTCGCAGGAAGCGGAAGACGGCATACAGGGCTCGGGCGGGGGAAGCTCGGTTATATTTGAATATCTTAAGGCCAAGGAGCAGGAACAATGGAAAAGCAGGGAATGGACCGGAGAAAACAATTATTCCGGGCCGGACTATTAGTTTTCTTTATACCCTTCTTTTTCTGCTTCGTGGAGCTTCGTGCGGACGAAGGGGAAACTCTTGAAGTGCTTATTGAAACGTCTCCGGCTAACCCTGTTGTAAACAGCCTCTGGTCGGTGTATGTACTGGTAAAGTACCCCAGTCCGCGGGAGGTAAGCGTTGAGCCTCCCAGGTTTCCGTCTTCTATAGCGCTGGAAAGAGTCAGGGCGGAAGCCAGAAATACCGCCCAGGGCGAACTCTGGACGCGCGTCGAATTTCTTTTTACCCCGTTACGGGCGGACACAATTACACTTGAGCCTTTTGATGTAAAAACTCCTATTGGTCGTGCCCTGAGCGCGGCGGTAAATGTGAGTATCAGGGAAGAAACGGTCAGAAGGCGCTACGAACCCCGCTTTCGCTGGCAGGGCAGGGTGCCATCCGTTTCCACAGGTAAAAAGGGGGAGCTTTTACTGGAGCTTGTAAACTGGGATCCCATGAAAACAATTCCTCAGGGTTTTTTACAGGGTAAGGCGCCGACAAATGCCATCCTCGAAGAGAGCATGCCGCTGGAGGAGGGAGGGGTTTACCGCTATACGATAAGCATTATTCCCCTGGAAAACAGCGCCGTAAAAATTGGGCCGATTTCGTTTAATTACGATATTTATACGCTTACGGTTCCGGAAATAACCGTTCCCGTTGTGCCTGCCGGAAGGCAGCAGCCAGTTTCCGGTGAAGGGGTTGCTGTGCCGCAGAATAATGACCCGTCGAACGATGATCTGCCGCCTTTTCCATCGGGCAGGGAGAAGGTTTTTTTCCTTTTTCAGGGGGAGTACGATGAAATAAAAGCCAAAGCCCGCTTGCTTTGGGAAGAGAACCACCGTGCGGAAGCCCTGGCCGAGATTAGAAAGAGCGAGCGTGATAACCTTTTCGGGCCTTATCTGGTTCCGCTCCGCATGGAAATTGAAAAAATTATGGGTCTTGGCTTTACCGAAAACGAAAGATGGCATCCCTTTAAAATACCATTAACCGTGTGGGCATTTTCCGGTTTTGTTATTTTTTTGGCTGTGGTGTTTCTCTTTGCTTTTCGTCCCCAAAGGAGAATCAAGTGGAAAAGCGCTGTTTTCCACCGTGGAAATAATTTTTTTGTCGTCATTGTTCTGGTATTTGTTGTTACTCTGGGTTTTATTTTTCTTGAAGAAAGCGTTTCAAAATTTTCTTTTGGCAGTTCCGGATCCACCGGAAAAACAGGGGTGCTTAAAGAAACCCAGGGCTACAGGATTCCGGATTATAAAGGGGCTGTAAGTGAAAAATTCATCGAAGGACAGCCTGCAAGTATTGGCGATTACAGCGGGGATTGGTGTTTTGCCGAAACTCCAGACGGCAGATCCGGCTGGGTTCCGCGCGAGTCGGTTATTCCCTATTAACGTTCACGGTAAATAATTCTGCCTCTGTTAAGGTCATAAGGGGAAAGGGCGATACGAACCCGGTCGCCAGGAACAATACGGATGTAATGTTTCCGCATTTTTCCTGAAAGATGGGCAAGAATAAGATGTCCCTTCTGATTGTCAAGCTCTACCCTGAACATGGTATTTGGAAGAGCTTCGCGAACTACTCCTTCTACTTCTATCGCTTCTTCTTTTGCCACAATTACTCCTCTTGGCATTTTCTTCAAAAAGCATAGCATTTTGTTTGGTTTTGAGTAAGGGCCAAATGAGGTTCCATTCAAAAGAAATAAAAACCAGCCTGCTAAAAAATGGCCTTGACAAAAACGATATATTACGGCAATGTACGCAGAATATTGTTAAAATGGGGGGAGTTATGGCAAAGGCTCATGCTGTTAAGGAAGAGGATTTTATCGCGAAAATGGAAAGGACCCTTGTGGAACAAAAACGGGAAATTTACTCTAACCTGGTTGCGGGAAACGAAGATTTTAAGCAAATTATGGAAGCCATGGATCCAAAGGATTTGGCGGATGTGGCTTCTGATGACATAGACCGCAAAATGATTGAGGCCATCGGTTCCCAGGATTTAAAAAGGCTCAGAATGATAGAATCTGCCCTTACGCGAATTCAGCAGGGCAAGTACGGTCTCTGCATGAAATGCGGCAAGAAAATTCCCCAGGAGCGTCTGGAAGCCATTCCCTATGCCTTGATGTGCATTGAGTGCAAGACTGCGGATGAAAAGCGGAACAGATAAACTATAAATTTGTAGCTGAGTTCTTCGTGCGCAAGCCTGCGGCTTGCTGGACACGAAGGCGGGGGTTTGTCCAACCCCCATTTTCTCGCCTGTCGCAAAAGGTCATGCCCCGCCCTGCCTCCGACCGCTCATGAGCAGTTTTATTCCGTCTGTTTTTACGATGGACGCATGACAAATTATGGTTTCTTCGACTAAAATTGGTCTGCATATCACCCTGCTAAAGCAGGCAAGTGTACTTGGCTTGGTGAAATGCAAATTATTGCCGAATGTAAAACCTTTTTTGTTCGAATAAATCTTGGCTTTGTCTGAAGCCGCCACGCAAGGCCTTGCCGTGGGCGCACGGCGTGCGAAGAAAATGGCCACACCAAAGTGTGCGTGAATAAAGGCCACTCTTATAATTGACCGCGAAAGCGGTCTCCAATTCTAGCCCGCGGCAAGGCCTTGCGCGGCGGCTTCGAACTTGGTCGGGTTTATTCGTATAAATTATGATTTTTCCAGACCGCTTTGCCGTTTACCTTTCCACTAAACAGTACCGTCTCCGTATACCCTGCCTCCAGCATGGTTTTGCGGGCTTCCTCATAGTGGCCGTCAAGATCTACCGCCCTGTGGGCGTCGGCGTTGATAACTATGGGGATATTTTGGCTGTGAAAACGCTTTAGGAAGTCGAGGGACGGGTAACATTCGCTTATTTTGTCCCTGTTCAAGCCTCCTGTGTTAAGCTCGGAAGGAACGCCGGCTTCAGCAAGCAAAGCAGCCAAAGCGGTGGTTCTTTTCAAGTAAAAATCGCTTCTGGGGTTAAAGAATTTATTGTCTTTGTTGTGCAGTTTTACCAGATCAGGGTGTCCCAGAACGTCAAAACCGCCTGCGCGGATCATGGCTTCTTCGGAATCCAGGTAAGATTCCACCATTCCCATCGGGTCCCCGCCGAATCCCTCTTTTATGCCCTGCTCAACTTCTTCCGGCGGGCCATCCACGGTAAAGGGCTCTCCCTTTGGCGGAAGGACGTAATGGACAGAAGCGATAATGTAATCAAGGCGCATTTCCCGATAATCCTTGTCTGCCGGTCCCATTAAACCCGGAATAAAATCAACTTCCAGACCGAGGTAAACAGGGAGCTTTCCTTCCCAGCGTTTTTTCGCTGAGCGGACAGAATCCAGGTATTCGCCAAGCCGCTCGTCGGCAAGATGCCAGTCAGTGCGAAAGCCGGTTTTTGCGAAGACAGGAGCGTGGGCGCTAAAGCCCAGGGATTGCAGCCCTTTTTCACATGCGGTACTGCAAAAAGTTTCTATGTCGTCTTTGCCGTCGCAAAAAACGGTATGCGTGTGAATACAAGCCAGGCTCATCGTGATTTTACCATCGCAGCTTTTTAGTACCGCCCTTTCACTGCCACTTTTATTGAAAATAAATTTTTCCGCCTCTTTTCTGTATTTTGCGAAAGTTTCAAGTATATGGGGATAAGCGGTTTCGGCTTCTTCGGCGGAGGCGTTTATACAGGCATTTTCCAGAGCGCTGGCCGCTTTGCCCAGTTCCGCGCTACCCATGGTAGGGGCCGCTCCCTTTATTGTGTGCGCGTCGCGGCGGGCGGTTGCCCATTCGCCAGTTGCTTTTAAACCCGGGAAATTTTCTAGCTGAGAGCTGGTGCGTTCAATAAAGCGGGAAAGTAACGGCAGAACGATTTTTTCATCATCCAAAAAGGCACTAAGCATTTCTTCGGCATTGAATATCTCCGGCCCCGAAACTGCACTTTCCGCCGGGCCAGTAGGCATCAGATCGAAAGCCTGCGGTTCCCTTACTGGGACAAGCCACTTTTCAAGCATCATTTTAATTTCTGAAAACTTGATTGGCTTGGTGAGTACATCGTTAATGCCCGATTTTTTGCATTTTTCCTCATCTTCAGGAAGAAAGGTTGCCGTAACCGCTATAATGGGTTTTTTATAGCCAAGGCTTCGCAAATTCCCGGCTGCTTCAAACCCGCTCATTTTCGGCATCATAATATCAAAAAAGGCTAAAGCCGGCTCAGAGGTTTTTGCTTTTTCCACAGCATCTTCGCCGTTACTTGCCAATACACAACTGTACCCCAGTTTTTCCACAAATAATGAAAGAATTTTTTGGTTTATCGCTTCGTCGTCGGCAATTAGTATTACCGGCTGTGTTTCATTTTCCAGTGTCTGCTCCTAAGCGACCATTAAAAATTTGCTTTCAGAATTTCGATGGCTTTTGTAAATATATCTTCAGGACGCAGGGGCTTAACCAGGTAACTTTTAACGCCCAGCTGGATGACCCTGATCATGGTTTCCCGCTGGTTAATGGTGGAAAAAGCAATGATAGGATACGGAATGTTTTTGCCCTGCAGGGCCTCAAGCACCTCAAACCCGTCTATGTTTGGCATCATTAGATCCAGAAAAACCAGATCGTACTCTGAAGAGTCTACTGTCTTCAAAAATTCGCTTCCGTCTGAATAAGCAAAAACCGATGAGGCTGTCATTTCAAAAATGTTTTTTATAAGTTCCTGGATGACATAATCGTCGTCAACCACAGCTATGCGCAGATTTTTTATAGCGCTCTTAAAGATTTCCTCTCTTTTTTTTCTTTCCTCGGCATCGAATTTCAGTGCCAGGTGTTCTTCGTCTTCTTCCTGGTTTCCGGCTGCAAGTATCTTTTCTCCTATAAGATCAGCTTTTGACCCATCGTATTGATTGTCCTTGTCAATCAAATGTATAAGGTCGTCAATTGCATCATGGAGGTTTGAAACCACCTTAATTCCTGAATATTCCTTCTGTTCGTTTACATACAGGCGGACAAAGTCGTCATTGGTGAGTATCCGGACATTATCCGGTTTTGCCCTGGCTACCTCAAAGATAGCATTAAACAGCTTTTGCATATTGGGAGCGTCCGACAGGGCAAGCTTTATATCGCTGAACATTAGTATTATTCTTGGAAGCCGGATTTTATACAGCGTAATTAGCTCTGACAGTTTTAAGCGCAAAAGATCAAGCTTATCCCTGTTCAGTCCCTGGGCAATTTCAATAAAAATGATGTTTTCGTTGACATGGACTTCCAGGATTCCGGGGCTTTCATCAATGCTGAAAGGAATTCCCAAAAGCTCTGAAAGGGTGGAAAAAAACGTGTCTATTTTTACAGGCTTGGTAAAGACCTTTTTGACATTGTATGGAACCATTTCCAAAAGCTGCTTTTGCTCAAGTTTCTGGGCCAAAATAATTATAGGAGTGTTTACGGTATTGGGGTCGGCTTTTTTTTGCCTTAGAAGTTCCATGAAAGCTTTGTTGTCTTCCTGGTAATCCAGAATCATTAGATCGGGCGCTATGCTTCTCATCTTGGCGGCACAGTCATGGGGGTAAGCTGCGACGCTCAC
>Ga0268262_10006096_pt1 | contig 11695 bp, 13 predicted proteins | sample TergutNc150P3_FD_190354 | JGI IMG/M metagenome (GOLD analysis project Ga0268262, IMG submission 190354) | Nasutitermes corniger P3 segment gut microbial community from laboratory colony in Florida, USA - Nc150 P3 (SPAdes) (version 2) | ecosystem: Host-associated > Arthropoda: Insects >... | reverse complement strand
CGGATACAGCCGCCGACGGAGCACAAGGTGTAGAAAAATACAAAGCTTTACATCCAAACATTGATTTGGTTACCCTGGATATTACCATGCCGGTTATGGATGGCGTTTCCGCATTGGAAAAAATTCTGGAATTTGACAAGAATGCCAATATAATAATGGTAAGCGCCCTGGGTAAGGAAGATGTGGTAAAGAAGTGCCTTTTAATGGGAGCGAAGAGCTACATCGTAAAACCCTTGGACAGAAAAAAAGTTTTGGAAAGGGTTGTTTCCGTACTAAAGCGGTAGTATCTAATTAAAAAAAAACTAATCTCAAATTACAGGTGAAGGTGTATTGTCTTCACTTGATTTTTATGAATGAATTAATGCGTCAAATTAATATGCCACAAGTACTTGTTAGTAAATATATTAATAAATAAAAAAGAATATTTGACGATTTTTGTTTTTATGTTATAATTTACATAAGAGGATGAGGAATGAGACTGCCCAAAAAAAATACAATAAAAATAATTAGAATTATTTTGCTTCAGGTAACTTTCTTAATATCATTAAACAGACTACACGCTCAAACGGAATTTCCCGCCGGGGATTTTTGGGCGTTAGATGCGGGACTTGGAATGAGCGGTATCCTTGTAGACGGATTCTCTTTTCAAGCGGTTATTGACCCAAAACTTTGGCTTTCGCCGCCGTTAATGGTTGGCGCCAGACTCGGCATAAATTACAGCACCGAAAGCGGAGATGATAAAAGCAATATACTTACATTTGAGGGCCAGGTTTACATGCGCTGGAACTTTCTGCGGCTTGGTAAAAATGAAAATAAGAAAGTAGATATTTTTGCCCAGGCGGGATTAGGTTTGATCTCGGCGTACAGGGGAAGCAAAAATGATGAAAATGTTTTTGGCGATGTAACAAGGACCCGAGGATCACTGCTCGCGGACGGCGGGATAGGAATCACAGTCCCGCTGACTGAAAGATGGCATATCGAGGCTATGGGCAGGGGCGGGTATCCCCATCTTTTTGGAGCTTCCATTATTGCCGGGTATAAATTCCCGCTGCCTGAAAAAATAAAGTATCAAAAAGAGACGGAAAGAGTTGAAGTCACAAAAACAATGACGCCGAACGAAATTATAAAAGTAATAAAAATTACTTCTATTGAATATATAATATTCGGACCGGATATCGGAAGTTATAACGTAGGCATTGACCGCGACGCGCAGCAGCTTAACGAGCTTGTACTAAATCAAATTGCGAGTGACTTAAAAGAGAATCCCGATTACCGCGTAAGGCTTGAAGGCCATGCCAATCCCTATACGATAAATCACAGCGAAGCGGAAGACCTTATGGCCCTTAGCGCCCTGCGGTCAAGCACGGTAGCGGAACAGCTCAGGCAAAGAGGCGTAAGCGACGATCAAATGGTACTAATCGCATACGGCGGCACAAGAAACGCCACAAGTGAATGGGATATCAGAAACAGAAACCGCCGCGTTGAGTTAATGGTTATTCAGGTTGACCTTGACCAAAAGTAAGAAGGAGCGTATAAGATGAAAAATAAAACGGTAATATTGATTTCTAGTTTAATTGCTTTCGTTTCTATTTGCTTTACAGCCTGCGAAAATCAGATTATTAACAAATGGTGGGTGGAACCGGAGCCAAAAGCTGAAGAAAAAGAACCGGAATATATTCCATTATTAAAAATTCTTCCCGGAACCTACGACACAATAATTGAAGAAAAAATTGTTTATAAAACCATTTTTGTAAAACTTCCCCCGGAGAAAATTATTGAAACAGTCTATGTAGATAAACCTGTCTATCAAATTATTTATGAACAGCTTCCTCCTGAAATAATTTATCAAGTGATTACAGAAACTGTACCGGAATATATAACCAATACTGTAACAGAATATGTACAAATACCGCCGGATGAAAACACGATTATAGAATGGCTTACAGATACTGAAAATAAAGATGATGTTAAAGAAATAATTAAAAAAATCAAAGAACTGTATCCTGATGAATTTATTGATTATGTTTATGTGCATCTTCCTCCGGAAATAATTTATCAAGAAGTCGAAAAGATAAAAATTGAGTATGTTGATGTTTACCATGAAATAGAAACAATTATTAATATTCCAATACCGCCGGACGAGGACACGATTATTCAATGGCTTACAGATACTGAAAATAAAGATGATGTTAAAGAAATAATTGAAAAAATCAAAGAACTGTATCCTGATGAATTTATTGATTATGTTTATGTGCATCTTCCTCCGGAAATAATTTATCAAGAGGTTGAAAAGATAAAAACTGAGTATGTTACCGTTTATCAGGATGTAATAAAGTATATACCGCCGGACAAAGAAACAATAATAAAATGGCTTAAAGACCCGGCAAATCAAGGTGATGTTGAAGAAATAATAAGAGAAATAAAAGAATTAATTCCTGTAGACGTAATCAAAGAAATAATCAAAGAAATTCCCCCAAAAGATATTATGGACTATCTTACAGATGAGCAAATTCAATATATTGTAAAACAACAGCCGCCGCAAAAGATTCTTCAGAGTATAAAAATTATCGGCATTGAATATGTTTTATTTGCGGGTGATTCATCCAAAGTTAACGGTCCTCATGGCACGGACGGCCAGACCGATCTTACTCCCCAGGAAATAAACTATAATACGACAAACATTAATGAAATGGCGCAACTTTTAAAAGCTAACGCAACCTATATCATTATGCTGCATGGTCACGCTAATCCTGTTACATTTACAGCTGGAGAAACAGAAGATTTAGAAAAACTAAGTAATGACAGGGCGAATGACGTAAGGCGGGTGCTTATGGCCGCATATAACAAGATAGATGGGAATCAAACCCCAACTTATGAAAACCCAGGCTTAGTAGACCGTGTATCTACAAGCGGTTATGGCGGCGAAAAAGTTCTTTTTGGAAGTAACACCCAGTACACGGCGCTTAACCGCCGCGTTGAAATGATACTTTTTGAAATTATAACTACTGTAGAATAAAAACAGGAGAAGCGCATGAAAAAGTTTATATGTATAATTTTATTGATAACCGCGGCAATTCCGTTTGTTTTTGCCGCAGGCGGTGCGGATTTCGGCTCCAGAAATAAAATAGTAATTTATACTTCCATGTATCAGGATGTCATTGATTCCGTGAAAACGGATTTAAAAAAGAAATTCCCAAAATATAACATAGAATTTGTTTATGGCGGAACCGGTACTCTGGAAAATAAAGTCTCTACGGAACGCTCCGGCGGCAGATTAGGATGTGATATTCTGATGACGGCGGATCCCGCGTATTCGTTTGACTTAAAAGAAAAGGGAATACTTCATCCTTTTATTTCCAAAGAAGCTTCCAACCTGGCGTTTGATTATGACAAGGAAGGTTACTGGTATCCCGTGCGTATCAGTACCATGGTGCTGGCGTACAATCCCGATAAATACCTAAAAAACAACCTTCCCGATTCTTTCCGCTCTTTTGCTTTTGACACAAAAGTGGCCGGGGCTATTTCCATGCGAAACCCCCTTGTCTCTGGCACTACTATGGCGACCGTAACGGCGTTAAAAGACAAGTACGGTTATGATTATTTTGAGGCCCTCGGCAAACAAAGGGTGGCGATTGACTACGGCACTGATGAAACCATAAGAAAACTGGAAGCGGGCGAGTGTAAGATTGCAATGATCAACGAAGAATCAATTTTAAGCATACGCGAAAAAAATAAATCCAAACTGGAAGTAATATATCCCACAGACGGCGCCGTTGTTATTCCGTCTCCGATTATGATCATCAATAACAAATGGAGCGCCAACAGAAATACAAAAGCGGCGGAGGACATTGTCAATTGGTTTTTAAGCGTTGATGGACAAAACGCCATTGTAGCCGGCTGGATGCATTCCGTCAGGGCGGATTTTGACAAGGTTCCTTATGATTCCAAACCTATCAGTGAAATCCGCGCTAACAGTATTCCTGTAATCTGGGAAAATGTTTACAAACAGAGGACGGATATTCAGCGCAGATTTGAACAGTACTTGGCAGGCAGAAAATAAAAAGAGAACTGTCATTGACAGTCCATTAATTTTTTATCTTCTGCATTACCCAGTTGATTGCTGGGTTTTTAATAGTCATTGAGTAAGATGAATCTCCGGTAGTGGTGTAGGTTTCACTTTTTAATATTGTATTCCAGCCGCTTTTTAATGACAGATCCAATTTATTGTATGTATACTTCAATTCCGTCTTCTTTACCTCTTTTGCGGAAATTTCGCAATCAGCATTTACATAAATATAATAAATATATTCACCGGTAAGCGAATTATTTGTACCGGAAAATCCTTCTCTAATTACAGCTTCAACCGGCACTGCGGAATCATATAACGAAACAAGCGTAATTATATTACCTTTTACAGTTGATGGATTTATAGCTATTTCGCCGTCACCTGTCCATTCATTAAAATAATATTCAAGTAAATCACCACCATCAAGTAAATTAGTACCCTTCATATTATCTTCTTCAACGTTGAAAGTTAAAATTCCTTCCTTAATCTTACCTTCACCTACTTCCAGAAAGTTACGGTATGGAGGAACATTGATATACTCAATAACAACAACTTTTACATCACGACTGCCCGTAAATTTTAAAAGCATCTGGCTTATTTTTCCCGTATTATAATTTGGCATCCATACTTGCTCGTCTTTAACATCAAGCTTGGCGCCTAAATTAAAAGATCCGAATGTGATACCAGTATCAATAATTTTGTCATTCGACTCACCCGGCTCAACACAAGTTACGGTTAAAAACAGTATTATCGCCATCAAGATAAAAAACACCGCGTTCTTTATTAAAATTTTCATATAGTACTCCTTTAAAATTAAAAATTTTTTTATATATTATTTAATTTTGTACTTTGTAAATAGATCTGTCAAGCATACGCCGCGCATAGGCGCTTATTGAAAATTCCGCAAAATGATAATAATATTAAGTTATTGATGAAATCAGTTTGCATATACAACGGAACGGTTCTTACGGGTCTGGCCGCCATGGAACAGTGCGCGGTATTAGTCGAAGACGGCCTTATCTCCGATGTTTTCTCGCAGAAACGGTTTGAACAGCGTAAATTTGACGCTTCAACGCGCCTGATTGACGCGGGCGGCTCTTTTATCGCGCCGGGATTTATCGACACCCACATCCACGGCATTGGCGGCTATGGCACCGAAGACGCAAAAACGGAGTCAATCCTTGAAATGTCGCGCCTTCTCGCGGATTGGGGCGTAACGGCTTTTAACCCGACAATTTACGCGGACACCCCTGACCGTATGCTCCGTGCTATTCGCGAAATAACAGCCGCCATTGGCAAAGAAGAAGGCGCACGCGTAATGGGGCTTCATCTTGAGGGGCCGTTTATTTCTCCTGAGAGGCTTGGAGTTCAAAAGCCTGAAACCGTGCAGGCGGTAAACCTCGATCTTATGGAACAATTTTGGGAAGCGGCAGGCGGACATATTGTCAACATGACCGTGGCTCCCGAGTTAAAACACATGAGGGAACTGGCGCTGTACTGCGGCAAGAAAGGAATTATTCTTCAGGCTGGGCATACAAACGCGGAATATGAAAACATGACGGAAGGAATGCAGGTGGGAATACTGCACTCAACCCATTTGTTCAACGCCATGAGAAGGCTTGATCACCGTAACCCAAACGCGGTCGGCGCAATTTTGATTCACCCTGAAATGTCATGTGAAATAATAGCCGACGGTTTTCATGTTCACCCCGACTTGTTCAAGCTTCTTTTGCGGAATAAACCTATTGATAAAATCGTGCTTATAACCGACGGCCTTAAACCGACAGAGCAGAAGGAAGGGCCATTATACGCAAATAACGAGGAAGTGTATTTTAAGGGAGGCGTTTTCTACAGAAAAGCCGATAATGTGATCGCGGGCTCAAGTTTAACGATGATCCGGGGAATACGGAATCTTGTCACGGAAGGGTTCAGCATGAATGACGCCGTAAAAACCGCCGCTTTTAATCCCGCCCAAATTATGCGGTATAACAATCAGGGGGCGATTATACCGGGACGTTTGGCGGATATAACCGTATTTGACGGTAATTTTAAAATTAGCCTTGTAATGATTGGCGGAAAAATTATTAAGGAGTAACATTACTTATGCGTTTAGTTATTCAAAAAGATTATGAAAGAGTGAGCCGCTGGGCGGCCGGATATATCGCGGATAAAATAAATACTTTTAAAGAAGACAGGCCTTTTGTACTTGGGCTTCCAACAGGCTCAAGCCCTCTTGGTGTTTACAGGGAATTTATTAAAATGAATAAAGGGGGAAAACTGTCTTTTAAAAACGTACACACCTTTAACATGGATGAATATGTGGGACTGCCTGAGAATCACCCGCAAAGTTACCATTATTTTATGATGGAGAATCTTTTTTATCATATTGATATCGAGCGCGGCAACATTCATATTCTTAACGGCATGGCGGAAGACTGCGAGAAAGAATGTCAACTCTACGAAGAAGCCATCGCCGCGGAAGGCGGGATAGACCTTTTTCTCGGCGGAATGGGCAGCGACGGTCACATCGCTTTTAACGAACCCGGCTCTTCCCTGACATCCCGTACAAGAATTAAAACGCTGACAGAAGAGACAAAAACATCTAACGCGCGTTTTTTTAACGGCGACCCGGCGAAAGTCCCCAATACCGCGCTGACAGTGGGCGTAGGAACCGTTATGGACGCGCGAAGAGTTGTGATTATTGTAAGCGGAAGAAGCAAGGCGCGCGCTCTTCGCGCCGTCGTGGAAGAGGGAGTAAACCACATGTGGACGCTTTCTTATTTGCAGATTCATCCTAAAGCGATTATTGTATGTGATGAGGACTCGACAGAAGAGCTAAAAGTCGGTACGGTACGGTACTTTAAAAATATAGAAAAGAATAATATTTTAGATTAACAGGAGAAAAAATGATCTGCCGTTTGCGCGTTTGGTTCGCCTTTTTAATACTTTTTATTTTTCGCTCAGGACTCACGTCGGCGCAAACAAATCAGCTTGCCTCTTTCTCGGATCCGGCCCGTCTTTGGGGAAACGGAGTGGAAAGGATCATCGAAGAGGCGTACAGGCAATGTATAAGAACAAAGATAATCGACGGCAGGGTGATGAATATCCGCATTCCCTTTGCGATGAATACGGAACGCGATATTTTACTGAAAACTCCAATAAATTTTATTGCGGACGGCAAGGGAAACCCTGATATTTTATGGCCTATTATCGAAGACATATTGGACTCAAAAGATTTTGCGGAATATATAAAAGCCCTTTCTTCCGGTCATGAAAAAGTAATTATTTTTGATTTGGTTGAAAGAAGCTGGAGCATGTCGTCTGATCTTTTTATTATCGCAAGGTTAAAAACGGATTTATTTTCCGGTCTTCCGCACCGCCCCTACGTGCTGACTTCAGGGCGCGGCGCAAGGGAGAGCGACGTATACAATTATATTTACTGCATCGGTCTTGTAGGAATGGATTGTTCCGGTTTTGTGTGGCATGTTCTTTCTTACACGGCGCGAAAGGGCGGAGTTGATCTTGGCAGAACATTAAGTCCCGCTCTCGGCGTATCAGTCCGCGCAAATTATTCCCAATATATCGGCACTTCGTTTTTCAGTTCCAAAAACTCTCAAATAATCCAAGTAACGGATGAAATACGCAACCTCCGCCCCGCCGACGTTATGCTTTTCCGCGACGTTGACGGCGAAGTGGTACACTCCGCGGTTTTACAGTCAATTGATTTTAAAAAAGGCGTGATACGTTATCTGCACTGTAATAATTTCTCGCTCCCCGAAGAACGCGGCGTTCACGAATCATTTATTTACTTTGATCCCGGTAACCCGTCCGCCTCATTAAAAGACCCGTCTCTTCATTGGACGCAAAAACGTTTTGCCCCGTTTATAGGGGAAGATTTTAACTTTGCGGACGACGGAGAAAGATACCGTAACAGAGTGAATGGGGGAGGCAAGGTTATTCGCTTAAAGGCATTGGTTCCGGTGATTGAGAAATTGAGTAGATAAGATTTTACCGCTTGGAGGTTAATATGCACATTGGTTTAATAGTTGCTTTAGTAATCGTTATATTAATAATTTTTCTTATTAAGAATTTATTACAAAAAGATGATAAAAATGAATTAGATAATAATACGGAAAGTGAAGATATAACGAAAGAAGACGATGAAGAAAAAATTGAAATGGAAGAAATATTCTATAAAGAAGTAAGAAACGGTGAAAAGAAATATAAATTATTGAATGTTTTTAACCAATTCGATTTAATGTTTGTTAAGTCAATATTTCAATCAGAACAGGTACCATACCATATAGAATCTGAGAATGTTTCAAGAATACGGCCGGGAATGCAAGTCGGCTCGTTTGGAAATGCCGATATTTATATTCTGGATAAAGATTATGATGACGCAATTAAAATAATTGAAGAATATAAAAAAAATAAGGCGGATAATTATAAAGAAAAACAAACAATAAGAAAACCGCTTGAAGTTTTAATTGGCTCTTGGCCGGTTCCCGAAGCAAATGATATAAATGGCATTGAAATAAATTATAAAAATAATTAATTACGGAGATTTTGCATATGGAATATAAATTAAATGGAATAAATCATATTACAATTTCTGTAAAAAATATAGATTCGGCATTTTTATTTTATAAAAATATACTAAAATTAAAACCAATAATGAAATCAAGTAGAAGCGCATATTTTCTTGCCGGAAAAATATGGATAGCGTTAGATCAACAGGAAAAATATGTTGCATCAGAAAATTATTCCCATATATGTTTTAATATATCAAAAAGACATTATAAATATTTTGTAAGAAATATAAAAGAAAATAATATAATAGAATGGCAAAAAAATCAAACAGAAGGAGATTCAATTTATATATCAGACGATAGCGGAAATAAACTTGAAATACATTTTTCGACATTAAAAGAAAGGATTAAATTTGGCAAAAAGAATTTCGGTAATAATGTAGAATGGTATGTATAAATCATGTTATTTAATATAACAATCCATGTAAGGGAAAGATGTATGCCTGAAGATTTTACTCGGGGTCATGTCAGGAAAAAAACAAGTAGATAAAAATATTTTCCTCTTTTCGTGCTGGTTCGTGTTGGTTCGTGGTAAAATTCTTCTCTTCTCTGTTCGTAGTAGAATCCTACTCAATATTCTCCGACAAATAAGCCGCGGCCTCTTTCCACACAAGTTGATCTTTCTCGCTCAGCGCGGCAAATTCTTTCTGTCTGCCATAGGCGGAAAGTTCAATAAACACGTCCAGTCTTTTTTTAAGTTCCTTGAATTTATGCTCCTGAAAATTTCTAATCCATGCGGGGACTGTTCTTCTTAAACCTTTTGGCGAAAATAAAAGACTGGCATAATGGGGGGCGCATAAACCGTCAGAAGAAGTAAAAAACATACGCAGTTCCTGCTCCTCGTTTGAATTGCCGCCGCACTCGCATAAAAAATCAAGATACTCCTTTTCAATCTTTTCCTTTTCAATACAGACGGGACAGCGTCCTTTGGGGCGCCACGGGAGTTTTTTTTCAAAGGAACTTATACGGTCTTCAAGAATATCACGGCTTAAAATAGCGACAGCAAGACCGTCGCGGAAAGACACAAGCCCCCTTGAATGAAAAGAACAAAAACCTCCGGCGGCGCGGAAAAGGGCGCGAAAGCCGCGATCGGCGACGTGTTCAAATAACGTGTTGTCAATGTACTTGAACGCGCGTTCTTTTACTAATGTGCACAGAGGGCATCCCGATTTTTCGCATGCTTTCTGAAGTTCAAAAAAGTTGATATGTTTTTCAACAGCCATTTAATCCCAGTCCTTCAGCCGGGAGGCCAGCCAAGCGCGCGGCCGCCAAGAAAATGAATGTGCAGATGATCAACCGTTTGCCCTCCGTCTGTTTTTGCATTAATAACAAAACGCCCTCCCTTCTCTTCACATCCCTGCTCTCTGGCAAGTTCACGCGCTTTGATAAACAAGCGGCCTACAAGAGCGGCGTCAGCCTCGTCCAGAACAAACAGGTTTTCAATGTGTTTCTTGGGGATAACCAGAAAATGCACGGGAGCCATCGGGTTAATGTCGTAAAAGGCTAGCATTTCATCGTCTTCATAAAGTTTCTTGCTTGGGATTTCTCCCGCGATTATTTTACAAAATAAACAGTTACTCATTTTTTTAGTATAACGCTTTTTACTGTAATTAAAAAGCCCTTTTCGGCTCCCATTCGTGAATAAACACAAGCGCGTTTTGTTGGATGCCGTCAAAATATTTATCAATAAATTCCGCAAGTTCCCTGCCGACATAACGGTAATGCCAGCTTTCCCAGCTATAACCGGTCAGGCTTTCATAACCATCGGGATATGAAATAGACCAGCCGAATTTGGAAGCGTTTGCCTTAACCCAGATACCTTCGGCTGATTTGGCAAATACGTTGTCAACAGGATAAAAATCGACGATAAGCCCCAACTGGTGCTGGCTGTAACCGGGACGGGCGGATACCCTGTCCGTCGCTTCCTGCCCCATCGTTTTGACATAACGGGCATAAAGATTAGTCTGATAGGAGCGCGAACGGTAAGCCGAGCTTACAGTCAATTTTAGTCCGTCTTTTCCGGCGGCGACAGCCATTTCTTCCAGCGCGGCGGCGGCGATTGCGCGGAGTTGAATACCGGCAGTGTTACCGTAATTCGCGCTTTTTAACACGACAAGGTCTTGTGGCTCATAATCGTCTATGGGATGAGTTTTATCGACAAGGAGCCATAAATAGGGGTCTCCATTAAGGATTTGTAAAAGATCGATTGTAAGAGGGTCATTTTCAATTTTATTTTTAACTTCAATAATTTCCATACCTTCCTGAGCTTCCAACTCTATATTATTTTGAACAGACTCGTCACTTACCCTGGATTTTTTGGTTTCACAGGAAAAAAGAGAAAGTAATAATAAGCAAACCGCCAAAAAACGCAGTTTTAAGAAAAAATTAAAAAATCGAAGATTCAAACATCGGGAATCCTTTTGCAAAATCATCTTTTAAGTATAGCATTTCGCACCGCTTCTAAAAACCCCTCGCTTGACTCTGTCGCGCCGGAAACCGCGTCAATATCCGTTGAATTGTACATTATTACAAGATCGATCAATTCCTCTATTGCGCTTCCTCCTACAAAGCGATCTTCCATAGAATCGACGATTTCGATCTCCGTAATACTGCCCTCGTTCAGACGCACCTGCACGGATATAGGTCCCCGGAAACCCTGCCCTGTTCCTTCAAGGACTTCCCCGTCCCCCTCGCCCACCACGCGCCTTACAGTGAACGCCGCGCAGCTACAAATGACAATAACCAGAAAAAAAGCAAACAAACGTTTCATAAAAACCTCCGCCTATATATGGCGTGGACTTGCCGTTTTGCTTGACCGAAAATGAAAATTTTTATCAAATTTTCAGAAAATATTTTGTATTTTTTTAAACCTTTCAATTACACAAAATCGAATACTATATCATATTAGCCCTGCAAAAATTGCATACCTTGTCAAAATCAACGTCTAAATGTTTTGTTTTCAAATCTTCCATGTATTGTGATACTGCCGTATTTTTTGATTTATTTTGCATATCAGATAAACGGTAATAATATCCAATGC
>Ga0268262_10006095_pt1 | contig 11695 bp, 15 predicted proteins | sample TergutNc150P3_FD_190354 | JGI IMG/M metagenome (GOLD analysis project Ga0268262, IMG submission 190354) | Nasutitermes corniger P3 segment gut microbial community from laboratory colony in Florida, USA - Nc150 P3 (SPAdes) (version 2) | ecosystem: Host-associated > Arthropoda: Insects >... | reverse complement strand
CTTGCGATGAGCTTGACCGGATAGTAAATAAAAACTGCGCCGTTCCTTCTTTGGGAGGGCGCAATGGTTAGAATTTAACTTGAGATTTCTACGGCTCCATGGTTAGTTTTTTACATGAGACATCACGGGCGGTTAGATGCTTGGAAAAATTAGGTACAGGTTCTGGCGAGAGAATTCTTAGAGATTCCAGGCGGTTTTATCTGTGTTTCAAAAACATGGAATTTGGCGCACAGTGTGCGCCAAATTTAACATGGTCTCATTACAGGCTGATTATGAGGCTTACCGACAAAAATGCCGTAAAATATTACATTACCGAGGCTTCCGAAAATAACTGGTCTGTCCGAACCCTGGACAGAAACATTTCCACACTTTATTATCAGCGCCTGTTGTCCTCGCAGAATAAAGAAATCGTCATAGCAGAAATGAAGGAAAAGACAGCGGATTTTCAGGACAGGCTGGAATTCATCAAAAATCCCGCAGTCCTTGAATTTCTCGGGCTTCCCAATAATTCCGGCTACATCGAGGCGGAACTTGAAAAAACCATCATCGACCACATTCAGCAGTTCCTTTCAAGACATAGGGCAGCTTGATATGTATGTCCGTATGTTTGACGACATGAAAAAGCGCGAGGGCGATAACCCGACCATCGGCATCTTACTTTGTACCGAGACCGATAAAACCATTGCGCGATATTCTGTTCTTAATGAAAACAAACAGTTATTTGCCGCAAAATATATGCCCTATCTGCCAACCGAGGAAGAATTGATAGCTGAAATTGAACGGCAGAAAGAAATACTAAAGATTCAATTTAACAGCTAAAAAATGTTTAGGCTCGGATTTAACTGCTTCCAGGAAGCCTGCGAGCCGCCCTGAGGCAGTCCGAGACTTCCTGGACACGTTAATGTGAGTTTTTATTGCTTTTTGGTAAAAGTAGTAGATAGAAGTACAGGAGAAAGAGTACTGATTTTTCCTTGACAACGTATGGACAATGCATTACATTCTTATTAGAAGGTAACTTATGGTAAAAACGGCGAACTTAAGCATACGAATTGACCCACAGACAAAAAAGGGAGCGGAACAATTATTCTCCTCCTTTGGAATCACCATATCCGATGCAGTGAACATCTTCTTGCGCCAATCGCTTATGGTAGGCGGTCTACCATTTGAAATGAAACAGCCACGTTACAACGCCGAAACTGAGGCCGCCATGCAGGAGGCGCGTGACATTATGAGCGGAAAGAAGAAAGTAAAAAGTTATTCCAACGCCGATGAATTGTTTGAGGAATTGGACGCAGAGTACGAGGCGGAAAACAGTTAAGAATGTTAACCTTACATACAACCAATCAATTCCGCAAAGATGAGAAACTTGCCCGAAAACGAGGCTTAAATATAGCTCTGTTAAAATCTATAATCCAAACCCTGCTGGAAGAAAAACCCTTAGCTCCAATACACAAGGATCATCCGCTTGTTGGAAATTATTTCGGCTTTCGGGAGTGCCATATTCTACCGAACTGGCTTTTAATTTATACCGTTGATAAAGGCCGTTTGATACTCACCGCTTCCCGAACAGGGACGCACACCGATCTTTTCGATAAAAAGAAACGGCAAAGAAAAAGTTGATAGGTTACGCTGGAGTGTCATTAACCATTAGGGTAAAGGAGAAAGAAGAATGAGTACCGAAAAAATGAACAAGCAAAGCACTGCCAGAATGGACGCCAGTACTGCCAAAATGGAGACGGCCAAGGCCGGCCCGAAAAAAGCAGGAGCTGTTTTCGCTTCCGGGCAGACCGTTGTTTTGAACGGCAGGAACTGCGTCATTGAAGGCACGATCTCAGGCAGTTCAGGCGAGGCGGTCGTCTACAAGGCAAGCATAGACGGCGAGCCCTACGCTTTGAAACTTTACAAAACCAATATGCCGCTGAGCGATACGGCGAAAAAAGTTATTGAAAAAATTATGGACAACCCCAAGGACAGGATTGTAAAGATATACGATTTTGGCAGCTATGACGGGCAGGATTTTGAAGTCATGGAGTACGCCGAAGGCGGCACCCTTGAGGAGTACCTCAAAAGCTCAGGCGCGATACACGACACGACCAAAATAAAAAACATCGTAAAGATGATAGTCGAGGGGCTTGAACAGCTTCACGGCGAGCATAAGGTTATTTACCAGGACTTAAAACCGGAAAACATCTATTTTAGGGACGCAAAAAAAACATCCCTTGTCCTTGCCGATTTTGGGATTTCAAGCATTATGAAAGGCTATGACAAAGAAGTCGAAGTAACCGCCAGCATTACAGACCTGTACGCCGCGCCCGAACTGGCGCACAAGGGGAACAGAAACGAAGTAATGGTAACCCCGGCTGTCGATTATTTCGCCCTTGGGATAACCATGCTTGAACTCTGGCTGGGCGAAAAACCGTTTAAGGGCGTCAAAGCGACCAAGCGGGATTACATGATCGCGGAGGAGCAGGTCGATTTGCCCATTGATATGCCTGACGATTACGCGACGCTAATAAAAGGGCTTATCAAGCCGCAGAGGAAGGACCGCTGGGGGAACGAGCAGGTAAGGAAATGGCTTAAAGGCGAAGCCCTCGCGGTTGAGCCCAAGGCATCCAAAAAAGCAAGTAAGGTCTATGATCCCTTAGAGTTCAGCGATACGGAAGCCGCAACCACCCCAAAAGAGCTTGCCGCCCTTATGGAAAAATATCCGGACATAGGGAAAACTTGCCTTTACGACGGCATTATAACAGAGTGGTTTAAAAAAGCGGGCAATCTAAGGCTGTACAATGAAATTCAAAATATCACGTCGCAGTACGCCAAAGACAAAGACGCTGGGCTTTATACCGCGATTCTAGCCCTGGACCCTGAAAGGCCTTTCAAGAGCCGGGGCGGAAAGACCTGTAAAACTACCGAAGACATAGCGGAGGCGATAATGGCCGAGTCAGCTTATTACATGGATGATTTAAAGAGGCCCACCGCGAACCTGTACCTGTACCTTGCGGCTACCGAAAGCTCGCAGGGGAAGGAAGCGGCGGACGCTTTTTACAAATACTTTAAGGAATACTCACCCAAACGTGCGCTCGCGTTGGTATATTTGAAATTACAGGGCGATGGCGGAATTACCATAGGAAAAAAACGCTATCAAAGTCCCGAAGAGCTCAAGAAGGAGAATGACAGCGCCCAGATAGACCTTATTGAAAAAGCCTTGAAGGAAAAAGATTCCACGCTGCTGGTGTGGCTGTCCGATATATACGGGGATGATTTAGAATCAACGGACGCCTTCGATAATCTAAGCACACCGGAAAAACAATTTTTGCTGGGCTTTTTTCCATATCTTTCTTTCGCTGAACAAGAACGGCAAAAACTGGAGCGTATTGCTGAAATTCGCAAGAGAATTGCTAAGTTTCAAAATTGCATATCCGCCTATTTTTTTCATACAGTCGGATTGAAAATGGACGGCACGGTGATCGCGGTTGGGAGTAATGATGAAGGCCAGTGTAACACCGGAAGCTGGCGGGACGTTGGCGCGGTTGCTGCTGGTGGTAATTATACAGTCGGATTGAAAGCGGACGGCACAGTGGTCGTAGTTGGGAAATACAGTATTTTTAATGAGCAGAAAAAAGTGGAATATTTCGATTTTGATTTCAACGAGTGGCGAGACTTTGTCGCGGTTACTGCTGATTATAGTTATACAGTCGGCTTGAAAGCGGACGGCACGGTAGTTGCGGTTGGGGATAATAAATTTGGCCAGTGTAATACCGGGAGCTGGCGAGATATTATTGCGGTTGCTGCAGGAGGTTTTCATACAGTCGGCTTGAAAGCGGACGGCACGGTGGTCACGGTTGGGGATAATAAATTTGGCCAGTGTAATACCGGGAGCTGGCGGGACATTGTCGCGATTGCCACAAGTGGTTCTCTTACAGTCGGCTTGAAAGCGGACGGCACGGTGGTCACGGTTGGGGATAATAAATTTGACCAATGCAATACTGGAAGCTGGCGGGACATTGTCGCGATTGCCGCAAGTAGTAGTGGTCTTACAGTCGTCGGCTTGAAAGCGGACGGCACGGTGGTCGCGGTTGGGAATAATGACTACGGCCAGTGTAACACCGGGAGCTGGCGGGACATTGTCGCAATTGCTCCAAGTCGCTCTCGTACAGTCGGATTGAAATCGGATGGTACTGTGGTCGCGGTTGGGAATAATGAATATGGCCAGTGCAATACAGGGAGCTGGCGGAATATTGGGCCTGTTTCAGAAGAAAAGCGTATTGAATGGAAACGCCGTGCGGAACAGGAGCGTATCGAACAGGAACGTCGTGCGGAACAAAAGCGTCTTGAACAACAACGCCGTGAGGAACAAGAACGTCTTGAACAACAACGCCGTGAAGAACAATCAAAGCAATGGCAAGAACAAGGCTTGTGCAAATATTGCGGCGGCAAGCTGGGCGGCTTGTTCAGCAAAAAGTGTAAGGCTTGCGGGAGGGAGAATTGAGAGCGGAGCGTATGGTGGCTTGGCTCACGGAAATCAATTTTCAAATAATTTACCACGAACGCCACGAACCCTCACTCCGATATTTGCCGGAAAATCCTCATGCTCCTCAACCGAGCCCAAAGGGCGTCGAACCAGAGGTTCGCGGTTCCCCTCTTGATCCTTATTAATTTCATGGAATCTGAAGGTAAAAATGGTTTTTCTAACAGCATGTTCGTGATGGTTTGTGTGGTTTGTGGTAAAATTGAATTCCGTGTATCAGCGGTATTTTTTCCAAATTTCCTACATTATTCGGCTGACAATCCTGTCGCCATGAGCGCCGACCAACTGTTCGGCGACAGGGTCTACTATCAAGTCCATAAACTCAAGGGGAATAACGCCAAGAAGCGGCTCGCCTTCGGGTAGAACTACAGCCTGACAAATAGCGTCGCGGTCTTTCCAGCATACTCTGACCCCTTCGGTGATTTTGCAATTAACTTTGCCGCCTCCGGCGAGGGTGGCGAGGCGCATTCCTTCAATTTGCAGGCCCAATTTTTGACATATATCCTCATTTATCACAATAGAAACCGCGCCGGTGTCGACCAGGGCCCTTACTTGAACCGAACGAATATCTTTATCAGAAATAAGACCGTATTTAAAACGAGCTTCATCGCTTATGTTTTTGAGCGTAATATCAACTCGTGTTTCACCCATGTTTTTCTCCCTTCTAATGTTTGCCATTATGAGAGAAAAAGTCAAGAAAAAAGCTAATGAAAGCGGGGTTGGGGACGGGTACCCATCATTGATAAAAAAGACAGATTAGTAGAATATGAAATTAGATGAACAACGAAGACGTGCGCTGGATGCAGCGCTTTCAAAATTATAAAAAGGCTCTTTCCACTGTAAAAAGCGCGGTAGAGCTTGCCGCAAGCCGGGAATTGTCTGACCTTGAAAAACAGGGACTAATACAGGGCTTTGAATTCACCTTTGAACTGGCATGGAATGTAATGAAAGACTACCTGGAGGATCAGGGAATAAGCGGCATAATAGGCAGTAAAGGTGCGATTAGGTACGCGTTCGACAACGGCCTTATTGAAGACGGTCAGCTTTGGATGGACATGATAAAGGATCGTAACCTTGCTTCTCACTCATATGATGAAAAAACGGCTGAAGATTTAGTCATGGCAATAATTGACGCTTATTACATCCATTTAGATAAGTTTGCCGAAAAGATGAATAACTTAGGCAGCTCATGAAATACGGGTTATCCGAAAGAACGCTTAACACGCTCAACTCCATTTTTAAACGATATTCGGGCATTAAAGAGGCTGTTCTTTACGGAAGCAGGGCAAAAGGAAATTACCGCAATGGCTCTGACATTGATTTGTCCCTAAAAACCAACGAGGACTTTACACACAGAAATCTATTGCGCCTAATGGATGATTTTGAAGACTCAGATATGCCATATCTTGTGGACGTTTCCGTTTACGAAGAGCTTTCAAACCCGGACTTAAAAGCCCACATTGATCGAGTGGGGATAATTTTGTATACCGGAGAATAAGCGGAGAAACCCATGAAACACTTCACTAACTTCAGTTTTTACCCATACACCGACATTCTCTTTGGCAAGGACACGGAAAAAGAAGCCGCCAACATGATCCTCAAGCATGGCGGAAAGCGGGTAATGGTGGTATACGGCGGAGGCTCGGTTAAAAAAAGCGGGCTTTTCGATACGGTCGCGAGAGCCCTTAAAGACAAAGGGCTTTACTACGCCGAATTTGGCGGGGTGCAGCCTAATCCCCGGCGTTCTTTTGTTGATAAAGGCATCAAGTTCGCCAAAGATGAGAATATAGACTTTTTGCTGGCTCTGGGCGGAGGCAGCGCCATTGACACGGCTAAGGCAATCGCCCTGGCAATGGCGAATGACGGCGAATACTGGAAATTTTTTGGCGGGCCTCTGCCGGAAAAAATGGCGCCTGTCGGGACAATTCACACAATATCCGGTTCCGGAAGCGAGACTAGCCGTTCGGTGGTTATCGTAGACGACCTGGAAACAGGCCGCAAACTAAGTGTCAACGCCGACTGCTGCCGGCCTGTTTTCGCCATAATGAACCCGGAATTGACCTATTCGGTTTCAGCCTATCAAACGGGAGTGGGAGCGGCGGATACTATTGCCCACACAGTCGGCAAATACTTCACAAAAGATGACCCCGCAAGCAGCCTGGGCGACGAGTTCGCCGAAGGGTTGATGAGGACAGTGGTAAAGTTCGCCCCCATAGCCATCGCCAGTCCCAACGACTACGAGGCCAGGGCGGAGCTAATGATGGCTGCCTCTTTCAGCCACAACGAGCTCACCAGCATTGGCCGCAGCGGCAATCGCGGCGGGGAACACCCTCTGGAACACCAGTTGTCCGGCCATTACGACACAGCCCACGGCGCGGGGCTTGCGGTTATCATGCCCGCATGGCTTCAGTACATAGCGGATAACGGCGCAAAAGAGCAGGTCGAGCGGGTCGCCCAATTCGGCGCCAAAGTCTTTGCCGTCAAAGCGGACACAGCCAAAGCCGCGGCAAACGCCGGGCTCGACGCCTTCCGAGCCTGGCTGCGCTCAATCGGGATGCCCCTGACACTTACCGAACTGGGCATCCCAAAAGCAGATCTTGAGGCCGTAATAAAGCGCGCGGTTGACACCAACAAGGGAAAGATCTCCGGCTACATCGATCTGGACGAAAAAGCGATAAGAGCCATATATTCTTCGGTGTAAATAAATTAATATAATTAACAATATATAGAAAAAGAGGTAACCCATGGAAACTGCCAAAGTTTATTTCACGGATATGCGGACAAAGATGGGCGAAAGCCTTTTAATAAAGATGGACAAACTCATTCAAAAAGCCGGAATCAAAGATGTTGATTTTAACAAAAAGTATGTGGCGATAAAAATTCATTTTGGAGAACCGGGGAATCTTTCTTTCTTACGGCCTAACTTCGCAAAAACCCTGGCCGACAGAATCAAGAAACTGGGTGGAATGCCTTTCCTTACGGACTGCAACACCCTTTACGTTGGACGCCGCAGCAATGCCCTTGATCACCTTGGGGCGGCGGCTGAAAACGGCTTTAACGCTTTATCCACCGGCTGCCCGAATATTATAGCGGATGGACTGCGCGGCACCGACGATGTTGATGTAAAAGTAAACGGCGGGGTGTATTGTAAAACAGCCCATATAGGCCGGGCAATCATGGACGCTGACATTGTTATTTCGCTTAATCATTTCAAGGGCCATGAGATAACCGGTTTCGGCGGCGCTCTGAAAAATATCGGCATGGGGTCGGGCAGCCGCGCGGGTAAAATGGCCATGCACAACGAAGGCAAACCAACAGTAACAAGCGATGCGTGCATTGGCTGTAAAATATGCGCGCGCTTCTGCGCCCAGGACGCGATTAAATTTTCGGAAAGCAAAGCTTCCGGGAAAGCTTCCATTGATCAAAACAAATGCGCGGGCTGCGGACGCTGTATCGGCGCTTGCAGCAAAAACGCAATTTGCAACAATTTGAATTCAAGCAACACCGCGCTGTGCCATAAAATCGTTGAATACGCCAAAGCGGTACTGGACGGGCGTCCCAATTTCCACATCAGCGTTGTAAACCAGGTTTCCCCTTACTGCGACTGCCACGATGAAAACGACGCGGCGGTAGTGCCCGACATAGGCATCTTCGCGAGTTTTGACCCAGTTGCCCTTGATCAGGCCTGCATCGACGCGGTAAACGCCGCTCCCGCAATAGTCGGCAGTATTATTTCCGACAGGCAGAAAAAGCCCAATATGGCAGATAACGATCATTTCACGATTATTCATCCCACAACGGATTGGCGCGAACAGCTCAGCCACGCCGAAAAAATCGGACTGGGAACCAAAAAATATGAACTGGTTACGGTGAAATAGGTATTATAAAGGACAGATGAAACTGCAAAATTCCCGACCTAAAATTGTAAAACACTCTTTTATATTGCCCGCGTGGTTGTTAATTTTTTCACTCATAATCTTTTCTGGAGGATGCATCCGTACAAGACCCGCAGATGCAAACGGTAAAATCAACGTTACCTCTGTAATATTTCCTTCGTATGATTTTGTCCGCGCCATTGCCGGAGACAAAGTGAACCTGATAATGCTATTGCCGCCCGGTTCTGAAAGCCATTCATATGAGCCATCGCCCAAGGACATAATCGCCATAAAAAACAGCGATCTGTTTATCTACCCGGGCGGAGAAAACTCCGATTGGGTAGAAAGAATACTTGACTCAATTAGTAATGTATTTGAGAACATGATTGTCCTAAATATGCTTGATTTGGTTGATGCTGTGGAAGAAGAAATTGTTGAAGGCATGGAGGAAGAAGAAGACGAAGAAGAACCGGCCTATGACGAACACGTCTGGACTTCGCCTAAGAACGCCAAAGTAATCGTTGCAGCTATTACGGAAGCCCTTTGCGAATTGGACAGCGCCAACGCTGATTTTTTCAGGCAAAACGCCGCGGTTTATTCCGCGCAGTTAGACGAACTGGACGCTTCGTTTAGAGCCGTTGTGGACGGCGGAAAAAGGAAAACGATTATTTTCGGCGACCGCTTCCCCTTCCGCTATTTGGCTGACGCCTATGGGCTCAAATACTTCGCCGCCTTTCCCGGTTGTTCCACCGACACAGAGCCAAGCGCGGCCACCGTGGCTTTTTTAATCAACAAGGTTAGAAGCGAAAAGCTCCCCGTGATTTTCCACATAGAGCTTTCAAACGAAAGAATGGCCGATACCATCAGCGAGGCCACGGGGGCTAAGAAACTTCTCTTACACTCGTGCCACAATTTAACCAAAAACGATTTTGAAAAAGGCCTTACCTATCTGGATGTCCAAAAGACCAATGTGATAAATTTAAAAGAGGCTTTGTGGTAAATGTTAATTACCTGCCAAAATGTTTCATTCGGCTATGAAGGACAGGCAGTAGTCCAGGGCCTTAATTTTTCTCTGGAGCAAGGCGACTACCTTTGGATAGTGGGAGAAAACGGCTCCGGCAAAACAACGCTTATCAAAGGATTGTTGAAGCTCCTTAATCCAATGGAAGGGAGCATCCTTTTTAGCGATGAACTCAGGCAGGGAAAAACAGGCTATCTATCGCAGCAATCGGCCGGTAAGAAAGATTTTCCAGCCGGTGTCAGTGAAATAGTGCTTTCAGGAAACTTGAGTGCCATGGGCCTGCGCCCCTTTTACAACGCAAGGGAAAAACGGGCCACCAAAGAAGCCATGAAGCATCTGGGGATAGATAACCTTTCGCAAAAGTGCTACGGAGAGCTGTCCGGAGGCCAGCAGCGGCGGGTCTTGTTAGCCCGCGCTCTGGTCTCCGCCCAGGCAGAAAGCGCAGGGGATAAAAACGAAAGCCTGAAAAATTCTCTTTTGGTACTGGACGAACCCACCGCCGGCCTTGATCCCCTGGTTACGACTGAAGTCTACGAACTGTTAAAAAAAATCAACCAGGAAACGGGCATCACCATCGTCATGGTTTCCCACGACATCCACGGGGCGAAGCAGTACGCGAAACAAATCCTGTATCTGGAAAACGGACGAGGTTCACTAAGCAAAACGGCGGACTTTTTATCGTCTGAAGTTGGAAAAAAGTTTTATGGCCGCGAGGAGGAGAAAACCAATGGTTTACACGATAACTGATGTTTTATTGGAGATGTTTTCTTTTACGTTTCTTATCAGGGCTTTTGTGGTCGGCATCCTTGTTTCGCTTTGCGCTTCCCTCCTTGGCCTTAGCCTGGTGATGAAACGCTACTCAATGATAGGGGATGGCCTTTCCCACGTCGGCTTCGGCGCTCTTGCCCTTGCAACCGCCTTCCACACAGCGCCCCTTTACTTTTCTATCCCCGTCGTCGTGGCGGCGGCTTTCGTGCTCTTGCGCTTAAGCGAAAGCAGCAAGATAAAAGGGGACGCCGCCATCGCCCTGATTTCCACCAGCTCCCTGGCCATCGGGGTTATGATCATCTCCCAAACAACCGGGATGAACACCGATGTCTGCAACTATATGTTTGGCAGTATCCTAGCGATGAGCAAGAGCGACGTGTACCTTAGCGTTATCCTTTCAATAACGGTTCTAGTCCTTTTCGTCTTTTTTTATCACAAGATATTCGCGATAACTTTTGATGAAAGCTTCGCGAAAGCAGGCGGCGTAAAAACCGGAACCTACAATATGCTCATCGCTCTTTTAACCGCTCTTACCATTGTGCTGGGGATGCGTATGATGGGGGCAATGCTTATTTCAAGCCTCATTATTTTTCCGGCCCTTTCGGCCATGAGGGTTTTTAAGCGGTTTAAAACTGTAACTGTCTGCTCCGCCATAATCGCGGTAATGTGCTTTTTTATTGGTATTATAATTTCTTATCTGTACGCCACTCCGGCCGGGGCAAGCGTAGTTTTAATAAACATCATTACCTTTTTGATCTTTTGGGCTATAAGCTGTATACTACAGAAGAAACCCAGGGTCGCGGAAATCGCGCCCAGGCAGCTTTCACATTAGGAGATTTTTATGCTGGAAGAACAAGTCAAAACCGCACTGGAAAATGTGCGCCCATCCCTCCAGGCCGATGGCGGGGACGTGGAATTTGTATCCGTATCGGAAGACGGTGTCGTTTCCGTAAAACTGACTGGAGCCTGCGGGGGATGTCCCATGGCCCAGATGACCTTAAAAATGGGGATTGAAAACTACCTAAAAAAGGAAGTCCCCGAAGTCAGTTCCGTACTGGGAGTTTAATACCAAAGTCTGCCCAAGGAGCCTGACAGGCTCCTTTGCAGGCTTAGACTTATGACGCCGGATAAAATGTTTCACGTGAAACACTCGTTTCTGGTCATTTTAGAAAAACCTGAATTAAATAACCAATACAATTCGTTAAACTATGTACCAGTATCGGGATAAATAAACTTTTTGTTTTTACCGCTATCCAACCTACAACATAACCAAAAACGCAATTTGTAATAATATTGATAGTATCAAAATAAAATAAATTTCCATGATAAAAACCAAAAAATAACCCGCACAAAAAAACAGCGGGATATTTGATAAATAGTCGCTCCTTAAGAATAACCATAAACAGCGGGGAGATTCAAAAAATCAAGTAAAATGGGCCTGATAAAAAAACGCGCAAAAAGTTTGGAGGCTTGTTCACTCAATACCGCCATCAGCTTTTTCAG
>Ga0268262_10006094_pt1 | contig 11698 bp, 10 predicted proteins | sample TergutNc150P3_FD_190354 | JGI IMG/M metagenome (GOLD analysis project Ga0268262, IMG submission 190354) | Nasutitermes corniger P3 segment gut microbial community from laboratory colony in Florida, USA - Nc150 P3 (SPAdes) (version 2) | ecosystem: Host-associated > Arthropoda: Insects >... | reverse complement strand
TATTATTCGCCGCAGTTTTCCCAATTGGCGGCGGTCTCTGTCCGCCGCCTCGCCTGGGCCTTGGGCAAGCCGATGCCCAAAGCCGTGGATCACATGGTCCGGCTATTGCCGTCCATCGTGGATCCATCAAAGGTCTGCCTGTCATGCAAGGACCCTTCACGGTGCGCCTCTTGCGCCTTTAGCGCACACTCCGCGAATCCGGCCGCCGTCGCCGTGCTTGCGCCGGAGCAGCGTCCAGCCCAGGCATAGCATTAAATGTAGCCCCGCCCTTTGTAAGCCCAGGCCCCGCTTTATGCGGAGCCTGTAGAAATTTCTTAAGCCATCTTCCTTTCCGGTTCAGGCTTCACTATCCGCAATTCGACAGGGCGCGTTGATTCCCCGCCGCCTTAAGGCCCATCCCCCGGTTCGCCCGACAGCCACCCTTCCTGTATTTTAGGCACTTCGGCAAAATCCATTGGGTCAAAATGGCTATACCATTCCGACATCCGGTCGGTCTTGTGCCCCGTCACCGCCTGCACCTTTTGGATGGTCAGCCCGGCCTTTTGCAATTCGGTGTTGCAGAAATGTCGCCACGCATGGAAACACAGGCCCCTCTCCTTTATCTCTTGCTTGCCCATCCCGATTTTTTCCAGCGCCTCAAGGAAAGCGTCGTAAAAATACCGAGTAGGCACGGGCTTCGATCCGCCGTCATGGGAAAACAAATATCCGTTCCCGTTTACAGCCATCAGCTCCCGCAGCTCGCCCATAACTTGCGGCGGTATCGGGATGTTGCGCCTGTCCTTCGTTTTCGTGTCGCGGTAGCCGAATTTGTCGTACTGCTTGTAAACCTGGATGTGGGATTCCTGCACGCATTCCCCGCGCAAGCCCAGCACCTCCCCGGCCCTCATGCCAGTCAAGGCCGCCAGCTTGTTCCCCAAACAGGCAATCAAATCGTTATTCCACACTTTCTGCCAATCCTTCACAAACAACGCCTTGAATTCGTCCTGCGTAATAATCTTAAGCGGCTTCCGATCATTTTTAAGCAGAATGACATCTCCTGTAGGGTCAGATAAAATAACTTTTTTCTTTGCGGCCCAATTCATCATTACCCTGAAAATCGCGAAAATGCCGTTTGTGTAGGTGTTCTTGTATCCTTTGCCGACCATATAGTCAAACCATTTTTCGATTTCCTCTTGGGTTATGGCGTCCATCTTCATTTTTCCGAAATACGGCAACAGCTGATTTACCACCACCATCTTGCCCCTCTTTGCGTAGGCTTGTGTCAGGCTGAACCGCTTGCCACGTTCTTTCAGGTATGGGCAGCTGTCCCACTCCCACCAGCCTTCGGCGAACTCGGCGAAAGTCGGCATAGCGCCCAGGCCCGGAAGGAGTTTGCCCTTCCTGTTAAGCGCGTTGCAGTAATTCTTTGCCGCCGTCTTGCTCGCCTGCCCCGTAGACCACGGCCCCCGCCTCTTCCCGCTTTCGTCATAGGCGTAGTAGTAAACCACCTTCTTCCCCGAAGGAACGACCCTTGAAAACACCGTAAAATCGTTGTGCATTGCACTCCCCCGCATTTTTGGGAAAATTGATGTCACCATAGATGACAGCGGTTTTCCCTTGTTTCAGGCATACCGAACCAGCGACGCTAATTCTTTGTATTGCAAGAAATTACGCGAAGGGCTTACCGGAAGGAAATAGGCAAAGTGCGCAACCCGCAAAACCTTTGGAATTCCCCGCCGTAGCAAACGTGCGAAAAAAGGTTAGCCTAAAGTGTAAAAATGCCCAGCACCTCTTTTATAGGTCGGGTTATGGCGTTTCTATACGCCTCCTATTACAAATCAGGTGCTGGGCGATTGCGAAGGCGGACTCAACAAGCGTTTCCGCCCTAAAGAACCGAAGGTAGCCCGCAGTGCCCAACATCATCAACTTAAGCCTAAAATGAAGGTTTTTGGTTGCACTTGTACTTGTTCATCCGCTTCCACTTGCGAGGGGGGCTTTTAGTTTCCGTACCGGCACAATGTATTGTTCCATATCAGCAATCAACTGTTTGAACGGCGTTCCTCTCATTTGGTCGTCCTCAGTCATCATCAGCCTTATAAACTGTTCTTTGAATAGTCCTACGGCTATATTCTCATTTATTCGCATCTGATAAAGGAACTTCTTTTTCTTCGATTCCCTGGCCGCACACCGCTGCGCTGCTGTCATCAGATCCTGCACGATGTTTTGTATGCCAGCATCTGCGCCCAAAGGTCCTGCTGTACATGGACGCTCGCTTTTCCCGCCACGCTCTCGAACTTCGTCTTGTTTTTCAAGGCGTGGTATTTTTGCTCAATCTTCCACCGTCCGCTGTACAGCCTTTGTATCTGGACCGTACTCCTTTCCTTCAGGCTTGCTAGCAGCATTCCCTGTTACTCGTCTGCAAACCCCATCCGTACCGTCCGCGCCAGTGCATGCCCCTTTCCGGCAAGTTCCTGTTTCCGTTTTGCAGCGGTGTTTTCCAGTTTTTTCATCCTGTCGCTGGTATGTTTCAATGCAACCCGCTCATCCTTGCGTCGCATTCCGGATGCCTCTGCTTTATGCCTCCCTGCTTGCAGCCGGATAATGTATTTTACCCCCTGTTCTTCCAAAAAATTGATGAATTCCAGCGACCCATAGAGCCGATCAAAAAGTACAAGCGCTTTCTTTTCCCCTACCGTCTCCTTCAAGCATTCAATCTGTTCTTTGGCTTCTGTCAGCTCGCTGCTGTCGGCCCGGTGTATGCCAACGCCCAGTGTAAAATGGTTCTCTGCATCGTAAAGGGTGTTGATACTAGCCCGACTAACGGTTTCCCCGTGCTGGTTCCCGTTCTTCCCATAGGTTTGCCGGTTCTACGCGCTATCCGGTATTCCTGCCCGGCTGCCGTCTTCCACCAGTACCAGATATCCTCTCCATCCCTTAGCTTCCTGCCCTCCGCAAAACTGTTTTAGGCAGTCACGGTTGGGCAGTTTGAATGCTTCCGGATTTAATTTCTTGCGTCGTTTCAGATAGCCTTGCTTGCTGACGCCCTGTTCCGTTATTCCAGCCAGCCGCCTCAAAGAGCTTTCGTATTTCCATCGCCGCGCTCAAGCCTTTCCTGGCAAGTATGCAAATGAGTATATCATGAAGTGGCATAATTCGCTTACGTGTCCAGCTCCGCAAGTCATCGGACTTGCGGGCTGCCTTCCTTATTCTTTCACTGCGGATTCCCTCAAACAAGTGCTTAATCCGTGTATAAACTGCCTCTCCTCTCATATCCCCCTTTTTGATTCTGGCGATATTTTTGATCCTCAGCCAGCTTAAGTTGATGATGTTGCGCAGCGCCCCCTTCGATCGGTTTCTACTGTTATTATGTAAGTGCTGTTGCTATGCAGAAATATTGCAATTATTTTGGCAGATAAGTTCGCAGCCTTATCATGACTTCATTGAAATCCAGCGGTTTTCCGACATGGCTGTTCATGCCTGCCTCGATACACTTTTCAACATCCTCACGAAATACGTTGGCGGTCATGGCCACAATCGGGATGGTTTTGGCTTTCGGCGCATCAAGCGCCCTGATGCGGCGCGTCGCCTCATAGCCGTCCATTTCAGGCATCTGCACATCCATAAAGATCATATCGTATTTTTCCGGCGCTTCACTGAACATACGCACGGCCTCCAGGCCGTTTTCCGCGCAGTCTATCTCAAGTTTTGACGGTTCAAGCAGCGCCTGTACAATCTCGCGGTTTATTTCCACGTCTTCCGCAAGAAGTATGCGCCGCCCCGAAAAAAGACCTTCTATATCTATTTGCGCTTCCTGCATATGCCGCCTGTCTATGCTCAGGCATTCGTTTATTATGTCCGCAATGGAGGACGGGAACAACGGCTTGGAAAGGAATTTGTCTACCCCTGCCTTTTTGGCCTCGTCCGCAACCGTTGTCCATTCGGCGGCGGATATCATTATTACTACGGAGTTTCCCGATGCCCGTTCTTTCAGCTTGTACGTCAGTTGTATGCCGTCCATACCAGGCATTTTCCAGTCCACAAAGTAGATATGATAATCTCCGTTCTGTCTCACAAGGGCAAGCGCTTCATCTCCGCTTACGGCTGTATCGCAGGATACGCCGAACCTTTGCATTATTTCGTTGAAGTACGCCAAAACATCAGGGTCATCGTCTACCGCCATCAGGCGGATGTTTTTCCAATTTATGTCGTCTGAAAGAAGCTCCTGTTTTTTCTCTGCGCCTCGCCGGAGCCGAACCGTAAAGGCAAAGATTGAGCCCTTTCCAGTCTCGGACTGGACCCAGATCCTGCCGCCCATCATTTCCACAATGCTTTTGCAAATCGCAAGGCCCAGGCCCGTACCTCCGTATTTGCGCGTTGTTCCGGATTCGGCCTGTTCAAAAGACTGGAACAGTTTTACCTGCTGTTCAGCGCTAATGCCTATTCCCGTGTCGCTTACCGAAATTTGTATGGTATAGAGGTCGTTTTCTCTTTCTATAAAGCGCGCGCTAACGCTGATTGAACCCTGTTCGCCTGTGAATTTGTTCGCGTTCCCCAATAAATTAGTGATAACCTGGACGATACGCTGGTCGTCCCCTATCAGTGTTTTAGGTATCCCATGATCGATGTGTACCGTGAATTTCTGCTGCTTTTCATCAACGCGGAAACTGACAACGTTCACCGCCCGCTGCAGCATCTTCTCGAAATTGAAATCTACCAGCGAGAGTTCAAGCTTGTTGGCTTCAATTTTAGACATGTCCAGAATATCGTTGATTACGCCGAGCAGATGGTTCGAAGCGTCCTGTATTTTAGAAAAGCAATAATCCTTGCGTTCTTTCTCGGAAGCGGTCTTTCCGATGGTGGTCATGCCGATAATCGCGTTCAAAGGCGTGCGTATTTCGTGGCTCATGTTGGCCAAAAATGCGCTTTTGTGCCTGCTTTCCGTGTCCGATTTTGTCTTGGCGGCGTCAAGGCGGGTCAGGATGTAGATCAGTATCGACGCAAGCGCCGCACCCAATAAACTGAGGATCGTGGCCATATCGGTAGCGTTTTGGTAATAGAAACTTCTTATCGCCATAAGGCCCAAATACCAGCCGTTTGGAAGCTTCCGGATAAAGCAGATAGTCTTTTCGCCTCTCCAGTCTACCATTGGTGCTTCTGATATTCTTCCCTTCGTCAACAATTCATCCATCAGCGTTGAAAGGGGAATTTCCGGATCGGACATTTTCATACCTGTATAGTTCGGATTGGGATGGGCAAGAAGCGTCAGATCCTGGGCAGCCAAAAATCCGAAACCGCCATTGGTAAGAGCCGTATTGACGACTTTTTCCCCGATATAGTCAATCCGGATATCAATACAGACAACGCCCAAATAGCCGCCCTGCTTATCATGAATACTGCATGAATAGGTTAAAATAACTTCGCCTGTTACCGCATCATCATAGGGCGGCGTTTCGGTAATTTCGCCGTTGGCAGCGCGGGCGGCTTTATACCAGGGACGTTCTGTGGGCGAATAGCCGTCTGGCACAGCCACATTAAGGCCGTTGAGAAGTACAAGCCCTCCCGGAAAAATTTCTATACAACCGTAAAGGCCGTTAATATTCAACCTGTTGTTTTCTCTTAATCGTAGATAGTCGGATATGTCATTTGTGTAATTTTGCAGTTTACCGATGTCCTCGCCGCCCAGAATCATGCTTCGTATAGCTTGCGCATAATCGCACAGTATCGCCTGGGTCTCCTTCATGTCGGAATTGATTTGGGCTTCCACAAGATCAAGTATATTTTCCGTGTTGCGTACCAGATCGTCCCGTACGATTCTATTCACCAAGGCATAGCTTAAAACAACCATCAACACAAACGCGAAGGCTGTAAATAGCAACTGCATATAAAGAGGACTCTTTGGCGTTATTTTATCGATTAAGCCCTGCGTTACTGACATAAATTCTCTAATAAAGGATAGCGGTTAATTCCGTATTCCGCAAGGCACAGCACACACATGATGCATTGACCCGTAGTCTGCGATAGCGGACAGTAAATCCATTCCTTGAAAGAGCCAACGGCGAAGCCGTTGACCCGTAGTCCGCGATAGCGGACAGTGAATTCATTCCTTGAAAGAGCCAATGACGAAGTCATTGACATTAGGCAATAAACTATAGTATGTTCTTAAAAGAAGGAGAATACTATGGGACAGGCCAGTAAAAACTCACGTACTTCAAGCGCTACGCAGAAATTTTATTGTACTTGCGGGGGCGAAGTAAAGATGAAGACGATCTTCGAGAACGGCAAAGTTAAAAATCAGGCTGAATGTGAAAAGTGCAAACGCGTTGAACGACGGCCTTCGGAATTCAAATAGAGTCTATCTATAATGTGGAGACATTATAGACAGACTCTAAAATGACCGGAATGGTGTAAATTTTTGACAGTGGGGGATTCATTTGGCAAAGAAAAAGTCATCCGCTGAAAAGCGGCATAGGCAGAGCGAAGAACGAAGACTGAGAAACAAGTCCGTAAAGTCTTCAGTCAGAACCAGCGCAAAGAAGTTTGTCTTGCTGGCTCATAAATCAGGGCATAATCCAACTGAAATAGCCGAGGCCGAAACCGCCTTGAAGGATATGATAAAGAAGATTGATACCGCTGCCCAAAAGGGAATCATAAAAAAGAATGCGGCGGGCCGGAAAAAATCAAGGATGCAGCGGCTCTTTAATTCAATCAATTCAAACAAAGCCCCAATCAAAGCAGATCTATAATTTCACACCGATTTTTCCTAAAGCGGAGTGAGACGGCTTGAATAAAATTACCAAAGCGGAAATTGTTGATGCCATTTATGAAAAAATCAATGTAGAACGTAAGGTAGTACGGGATATAGTTGATTTATTTATAGAGGAAGTCAAATCGGCTCTTGTTTCCCGTAAGGTAATTGAGCTGCGGCGTTTTGGTACTTTTGAAATAAAAATACGCAAAGGACGGGAGAAGGCCCGGAACCCAAAAACCGGTGAGATTCTATCGGTTGGTTCTCATGGAATTGCCACATTCAGGTCCGGGAAAGAATTAAGGCAGGAAGTCTGGGACCTGATACAGGAAGAAAAGCCTTGTGAAAACGAAGAGAGTTCCTAATAGGGACTGGGGTCTTTGTTTGGGAGCATTGCGTGAAACTATCAAGCATAATTACCGTAGATAATCCCCATCCCCCATCCCCCATCCCCCATCCCTTGGTAAATTTTATCGCGTTGATTATTGCTTCAATTCTCTTTGCGGCGTCTTTTCCCAGCCTTTTTTTTCAAAATGGCCTCCCTCTTTTGGCCTGGATTGCATATATACCTGTTTTTTTGGTGATCCGCCGTAGTAGTTTCGGTCTTTGCTTTTTTTGGGGCGCTTTCTACGGTTACGCGGCTTACGGCCTTTTTAACTACTGGCTGAGTGTTTTTCATCCGCTGGCGGGCTTAATAGTCGGCTCTATTTATCTTGTATACCTGGCGCTGCTTTTCCCGATCCTGCGTCTGGCGGCAGTTGCCTTTCCGCGCCGGGGTTATATAGTTCAGTGGCTGTGCTGGCTGGCTTTTGAGTACCTTAGATGCCAGGGTTTTTTGGCTTATTCTTACGGTGTTACAGGCTATTCCCAGTGGAACCTTCTCCCTGTCATTCAAATAGCGGGGATAACCGGCGTGTGGGGCGTTTCGGCCCTTGTGGTCTTTCCGTCAGCCGCCCTGGCCGCAGCCATAAGCGAGGCGGGGGCCGGGCAAGGCGTTATGACGCGCCTTACAGCCTTTTTCCGCCGCGAATGGCTGCCTGCCGCTGTCTGGCTGGTACTGCTGACGGCTTCGCTGGTTTACGGTTTTGTCTCGCCCATAGATTACTCAGGAAAGCGCCAGCTTAAAGTTGCGCTGATTCAGCATAATACCGATCCCTGGATACCTTCCAGGGCTCCTAACGCAATGCAGGAGCTTGAAGAATACCGCAACGACTTCAGGATTCTATGCCGTCTTTCCGATGAAGCCCTGGCCCTTCACCCTGATACCGATCTTGTTGTTTGGTCGGAGACGGCGTTTGTTCCAAGAATTTATTGGCACATGACCATAAGGGATGACGCAAACTCCTGGGTACTGGTTAGGGAGCTTTTCGATTATCTTGATAAAAAAGGCGTTCCTTTTGTAATAGGCAACGACGATGCCAGAAGAGACCCTTCGATAAATCCAAAATGGGACCACCGCGTGGATTACAACGCGGCCATGCTTTTTGAAGGCAACCAGATTAAAACCATCTACAGAAAGCTCCACCTTGTACCCTTTACCGAAAATTTTCCCTATGAAAAACAGCTCCCCTGGATATACAACGCGCTTATAAACGCAGATACCCATTTTTGGGAAAAAGGAAAGGAAGCAACAGTTTTTGAAACCGGAGGCGTCAAGTTTTCCACGCCAATTTGTTTTGAGGATACATTCGGCTACCTTTCCCGCGATTTTGTATTGAATGGCGCGGAACTGATTGTTAATATGTCTAACGATGCCTGGTCGGCGAGCGTACCCGCGCAAATGCAGCATCTTTCAATGGCGGTTTTTCGGGCGGTGGAAAACCGCCGATCTATGGTAAGATCGACCGCTTCGGGGCAAACTTGCGCGATTGATCCTAACGGTAAAATTCTGGCCATGGCGGAGCCTTTTACAGAAAGCTACCTAAGCGCGGAAGTCCCTGTTGTAACGCCTTTGACGCTTTATACACAATTTGGAGATTATCTGGGCGTGGCATTCACTTTGGCGGCGTTTTTGGTGTTGATTGTCGGCCTAATCCTATATATAATACGGAAAGAAGGTGTGCCATGAATACCGGTAAAAAGATTTTGATTGTTGATGATGAAACGATTAATTTAGATTTCTTTGAAGTCATGCTTTCCAAGCTGGGTTTTGCCGTTGAAAAAGCTAATGATGGAAAGGAAGCCCTGGAAAAGGTAAAACGCTTTCTTCCGGATCTTGTCCTTCTTGATAATATCATGCCCAATATGACCGGTTGGGAAGTAACCAAGATTATGAAAAATGATCCCAAGTACAGGGATATTCCGATTATTATGTTCTCAGCACTTGATGATGTAAAAGACAAGATTGAAGGTTTTGAACTTGGGGTTGATGATTATATTACCAAGCCCTATAATTTTTCCGAAGTTCTGGCAAGGATCAGGGCGGTGCTCAGAAACAGGGAGCTTTATGCCCAGATAGTGGTAAGGGAATCTCGTCTTTCCCTGGCGGAAGAGCTTTCCTCAGACATAAAGAACAATCTGCTGAATTTTGTAAAGAGCATTGACGAGCTTGACGCCGCCATTAACTCATTAAGCCTTAAAAAAGAGGATAAAGAGCAGGAAATACTGTTTCAGGCGGTTTCCGAGAAGTCCGGAAAAGTCCGCAAGCATGTGGCGGAGCTGGACGCAAGGATCGAAAAAACCATAGCCGAGTGGGATAAGCTTAAAAAAAGCGAGATTGTCCTTTCAAAGCTGGAAGACCAGATACGCAATAATTTGAATGAAGGATAAGCGGTTCTGATGGTAAAGACGGACGGGAAGAAAAGAGACGCTTCTCAGCTTGTTATCTTCGGAAGCAGCACAAGCTTTAACGGTCTTTTGGTTTTTAAGGAGTCGCTCTGTATCAAGGGAAAATTTAAGGGGACTATACAGGCGACCGGCGACCTTATTGTTGACAAGGGCGCCGTAGTGGAAGCTGATCACATATCGGTAGCGTCCCTTGTCGTTTACGGAACCGTTGTAGCCGCCGTCAACGCCGTTGACAAGATAGATTTGTTTCCGGGGGCTGAAGTCCGGGGGGATCTTACTGCGGCCAGGCTGCGCATCGCCGACGGGGTTCTGTTTGAAGGCCAATGCAGCATGACAGGCATCAGTAAGGACGTGGAAATTTTCTCACGGCCCACGGAAGAGATTAAGGCCGAGCTGCAAAGAACCAATGCCTGAAATTGCGAAGGAACTTGTAAGGATCCTTGCCTCAGGCGGGAAGAGCATAGCGGCGGCGGAATCCTGTACAGCCGGCCTTGCGGCGGATTTAATTGCGCGTGTCCCGGGGGCTTCCCGGGTTTTTTGGGGTTCCTTTGTTACCTACAGCCCGGACGCTAAGGTCAGGATGCTGGGAGTAAGTGGAGAGCTTTTAAAAAAAGAGGGTGCCGTGAGCCGAGGTGTCGCGCTGGCAATGGCCGAGGGTGCCTTAAAAAAAAGCGGGGCTTCCTGGGCTTTTTCGATTACCGGTTTGGCAGGCCCAACCGGGGATGCTTCGGAAGTACCAATAGGGACCATATGGGTAGGGATTGCCGGAAAGGACAGCGGCAAAGAAATTCAATCCGAGGCAAAAATGTTCTGCTTTGAGGGTTCCCGAAACGAAGTGCGCAAAGCCGCGGCCAAAGCCGCGCTAGAAGAAGTTTTGGAAAGGATAATGGAGTTAACGCATGGCATTAGTCAGAAGAGGCCGAAAGCCAAAAGTTAAAGAGGATGAAGTATCCGCCGATTTGCAATCGGGCGATTTGCAATCGGACGAGTCAAAACCGTATGAGTCCCAATCGACGAATTTAAAACCAACGGAATTAAAATCCGCCGATTTGCAGTCGGACGAATTGTCCCCGGATGAAGCCCAAACCGATGAAGACCAGTCCCAGGATGAAGCCTCTTTAGGGGAAGAGTCCGTTCAAACGCGGAATGGCCTAAAAACGGTGGTCATCCGCGCCAAAAGCCGACAGGGCCAGACAGAGCCTATGGTGCACAGTCCTGTCCGCGAAACCGCCTTTAACAGCCCGCCGCCGTCTTTGCCGTGGCTGCCGTCCATGCCGGATATTTACGGCAGGCCCGAACCCCGCCTGGATCAGGATTACGGCAAGCCCAGGCTGACAATAAATGAGCTTATCCGCCTTAACATGATGGATCTTCGGGAGCTGGCTGCGGTCTATAATATTTCCCATGATGACATGGTATCGCTTAAAAAGCAGGAAATCATTTTCACGCTTCTTAAAACCCACACGGAACGCGGAGGCATAATTTACGCTTACGGTTCTCTGGAAATACTTCCCGATGGCTACGGTTTTTTGAGAAGCCCGCAAAACTCATATCTTCCCGGCCCGGACGACATCTACATCAGTCCCAGCCAGATACGGCTCTTTGCGCTTAAGACGGGGGATACCGTTTACGGCCAGATTCGCAGCCCCAAAGAAGGCGAGCGCTTCTTTGCCATGCTCCGTGTGGAAACGGTGAATTACGACGATCCTACCGTTGCGCAAAACCGCATCCCCTTCGACAACCTGACTCCCCTTTACCCGGACAAAAAGCTCGACCTTGAAACCGTTACCGACGGAGTAAGCGAGCGGATCATTAACCTTTTTTGCCCCATAGGAAAGGGCCAGCGGGCGCTTATCGTGGCTCCTCCAAGGACGGGAAAGACCATTATGATGCAAAAAATCGCCAATGCCATTACAAAAAACCACCCGGAAGTGTACCTTATCGTGCTTCTTATAGACGAGCGGCCCGAGGAAGTTACCGATATGGAGCGGACTGTTCGGGCGGAGGTTATTTCCTCGACCTTCGACGAGCAGGCCAGCCGCCATGTGCAGGTTACGGAAATGGCGCTGGAAAAGGCAAAACGGCTGGTGGAGCATAAAAAAGACGTGGTGATCCTTCTGGATTCCATTACACGGCTTGCCAGGGCATATAACCAGACGGTTCCCACGTCCGGAAAAATACTTTCAG
>Ga0268262_10006092_pt1 | contig 11702 bp, 12 predicted proteins | sample TergutNc150P3_FD_190354 | JGI IMG/M metagenome (GOLD analysis project Ga0268262, IMG submission 190354) | Nasutitermes corniger P3 segment gut microbial community from laboratory colony in Florida, USA - Nc150 P3 (SPAdes) (version 2) | ecosystem: Host-associated > Arthropoda: Insects >... | reverse complement strand
TTACCCTTCCCCCTCCGGCAAAACAAATAGACACGCCCGATACAATTCTAAAAAAACTTAATCCTTATTTTAATTCAATTCCCGGAACTCGTATAAGTTTCACCGCAGGGCGCGGAATGGGAACAGCGTCGCCTATTCAAATTGCCGTAAGCTCAAGAAATTATGCGGCGTTAATGGCGACAGCCCAAGACATTCAGCATATAATAATGAATTATCTGCCCGAGATAGAAAACCCGACAATAAATGTTGACGAAGGCGCTCCGCAGTTACAGATAGAAATCGACCGAGACCGTGCGGCAAGTTTCGGGCTGTCTCTGGCTTCTATCGCTTCCGAAATCCGTACGGCGATGGACGGAGACACGGCGACAACCATGAGCAACGGACGGCGGCTTATAGATGTTCAGGTGCGTTTAAGAACCGAGGACAGACAAGGTTTGCCGAATTTGGACGCAATTTCCGTAATCAGCAAAAGCGGAACCAGAGTTTCGCTTTCCAATGTGGCGAGAATAAATGAAGGAAGAGCGCCTTCTTCCATACGCCGTGAAAAACAGGAGCGTGTTATTCGCCTAACAGGCGATCTTGCGCCGGAAACCGCCGCTACCGATATGCAAAAACGTCTTATAGCGACTGTAAATGATCGGCTTATTCAGCGTGAGGGAGTAACGGTGCGTTTCCTCGGAGAAGCGAGCGATATTCAAGCCTATAAATGGCGTTATGTGCTAATAGTAGCCGTCGCTGTCTTTTTGGTTTTCGGGGTTATGGCAAGCCAGTTTGAGTCTTTTGTCGATCCGTTAATTATTTTCTTTTCGATACCGCTGTTATCTATCGGAGTAATATGGATATACAAGATAGGCGGACAGGCGATGACAATGTTTTCCGTTGTAGGTATTATCGCTCTTGTAGGCGTTGTTGTAAATAACGGAATTGTTTTAGTCGATTACACAAACACATTGCGCGCAAGAGGCATGAAAGTGCGTGAAGCCTGTCTTGAAGCCGGAAAAAGACGCTTGCGCCCGATTTTAATGACAAGCCTTACAACTATTCTTGGAATGGCTCCGATTGCCTTCTTCCCGGGAGCGGGAGCGGATACTATTCAGCCTATCGGAAAAACTTTTGTCGGCGGTCTTTTGGTAAGCACGTTTATGACGATTTTTGTAACGCCTGTAATGTATTCCGTCCTTAACACAAGACACGATAAAAAAATAAAGGTTAAAGATTAATCCTATGGAAAAAATAAAAGCCGCCATTATCGGACTTGGAAGAATAGCCTCTCTGCTTGAAGAAGACACGTTACGAGAAAAGCCATGCACCCACGCAGGCGCTATTTCCGCTAACGGCGATTGCGTTCTTGCCGCAGGTTGTGACACAGACGAAGAAAGACGCAATCTTTTCGCTGAAAAATGGAATGTTCCCGTCTTCGCCGACGCGGCGCAAATGATTAGTAATCACAAGCCGCAAATTCTTGTAATAGCCACTCACCCGGACAGCCACTACCGCTACTGCCGCCTTGCCGCGGAAATGAAAATCCCTGTAGTAATTTGCGAGAAACCGCTTGCGGATAAAATAGGCGAAGCGAAGAAAATAGCGCGTCTTGCGGAAAAAGGAAATACAGTAATCATTACAAACCATGAGCGGCGTTACTCGCAAGATTATATCCGCGCGAAAGAAATTCTTAAAGAGGGAAAATTGGGAACGCTTTTAGGAGTCCGCTCTGTTCTTTACATGGGAAAAACCACACGCCTTGTAAGCGCTTTTTGGCACGACGGAACTCATCTTGCTGACGCAATAATGTTCCTTACGGACGCAAAATTAAAACACTGCCGAAGCTGGGGAGCGAAACTTACTTCCAAGAGCGGAACCGCATGGCTTGAAGGCTCTCTTAAAAAAGGGAAAGAACCTGTTATTCCGCTGTTAATGGAAATAGGCGCAGGACGGGATCATCTTGTTTTTGAAATTGAGTTTTCCTGCGAAAAAGGCAGGTTACGCATTGGCAACGGCGTATTTGAAGTCTTGGAAAGCGTCCCAAGCCCCTACGCTGAAAAATTCCGCTCCCTTAAAAACACAGGCGAAACATTTTCTGGGCAGACAGGTTATTTCGCCAATATGTTAAAAGACGCAGTCGCCTGCGTAAAAGACCCAAGCCGCTCGCCTGTTTCGGCAGCGATTGACGGGTTGCGTGTTATTGAATATTTGAACAGCGTAAAAAAATGGCGGTAGATTGTAAAATATGAAAATACGGAAATATAAAAGCGTAATATTTGTTTTCTTTATAATTACAGTTATTCATTTGATTGCTTCATGCACTTCAATATCTACAAAAACATATCAAGTAGAAACAACCAAGATAGAAAAACAAAATAGTATAAAAATAGTTTTAATATCCGATCTTCACAGTACAATTTTCGGGAAAGATCAAAGCGTATTAATCGGTAAAATCAAGGATATTGAGCCTGATTTAATAATATTATGCGGCGACATTTTTGACGATGTTGTTCCAATGAAAGGAACACAATTGCTTTTATCGGGTATTTCCGGCATTGCGCCTGTTTTTTATGTTACGGGCAATCATGAATATTGGAGTCATAATATGCAAGGTATCAGAGATGAACTTGCGTCTTTCGGGGTAATTATTTTATCGGATACTTATACAATAATCGAAATAAAAGATACAAAAATAGTTATCGCCGGAATAGATGACCCCGACAAAAAAATATATGAAACGGCGGATTATAACCAGAAAGACAGTATGGAAAAAGCGTTCAGGGAGTTGGATGAAATAAAATATTATAAAATACTGGCGGCGCACCGCCCCGAATTAATCGAAAACTATAAAAAATACTCGTTTGATTTGGTTTTGTCGGGACATACGCACGGCGGACAAGTAAGAATTCCGCTTATAATGAACGGATTATACGCGCCCCATCAGGGGCTTTTCCCGAAATACGCAGGCGGAGTTTACACTCACAAAAATTTAACGCATGTTATAAGCAGAGGACTTTCGATTAACCCAAAACTCCCCCGAATATTCAATCCGCCTGAATTGGTAATTGTTACGATTAAGGCAAATATGTGAATATTAAATAATATACTTCGCCGCTTTCGCTTACAATTTCGCTTTGCTAAATACAATTTCAACGCCGTCTTCGCTGTAAAGAAGCCCTTTCAACTCGGGGTGATACTTGAAAGGGACGGATTTTTCAACGGAAATATTGCGGGCGGCTTTGATGTATTTATTAAATACGGATTTTGGAAATATTTCATCGGTGTGTCCTGTTATGAAATTGTCAAAATCAAGCTGAATGACACGTTCCAGCATGGCTATATATTCTTTAACTGACAAGGATTCTTTCTTGAACATCCACACTTGAGGTGTCGCCGAATCGCTTGTAAGCAATACTTTGGGTTCTTTAGCGAGAATTCCTATAGAGCCTGCCGTGTGTCCGCCCATGCCGATTACTTCTATATGCAAGCCGCCTAAATCGAATATTTTGCCGTTATCCAATTTTTTTAGTTTGCCTGTTCCGCCTTTCAAATATTTATCGACATTAAAATCATCGGGTAAAGCTATGCCGTATTCTTTTGTTTGATTTAACGCCGTCCTGCGGTATCTTTTTGACGTATGAAGGCGGCACAATTCAAAATCCGCCTCATTCAGCCACGCAGAATCAAATTGATAAGCGCCGTTGGCGTGATCAAGATGACCGTGCCCTAGCACAACATCTACGGGTTTGTCGGTTATTTCTTTTATCGCCGAAGGCAGATTGCCGATGCCGTATACCGTGTCGAAAAGCAGAGCTCTCTCTTTCCCGACTGCCAAATAACAAAAAACATTTTGAGGGTCTTGTATGCTGTAAAGCCAAGGATATATTTCTTTTATTTTGTAAAAACTCATTTATTAAAACCGTTAGCGAAATCTTTTATAAGATTTATTTGTTTATCGTTCAAATTACCGCCCTTACGTTTGAATAAAGCGTTTCCTTGCATTCCCATCGGCAAATATAAACTGCGCTCATCCGCTTTTAATCCTTTTTTGGCGGCGTATTCGGTTATTTTTTTTATTACGTTCTCTTGTCCGCCGCTTGTTCCGAAAACCGCTATTTTGCCGATTTTTTCCGCAGGTATGTTATCAATGAATTTTTTCAATTTTTTGTCAATCCGCCATGCGTATAAAGCGCCGCCTATAAACAATGTATCAACATTTTCGGTTAAGGGAGTATCAACAGGCTCAGCTTTTACGCCCAATGTATCGGCGATTACTTCGGCAACCGCACGTGTATTGCCGCCTCTTGACTGGTATTTTACTGAAAATTTCATATTAAACTCCAAAGATTTATATATTTTATTCCTTAATTTAATTATTTTTTCCCATTTTTGTCAATATATTTAAGAAAAAATGACAAGTATGTACTTGATGAATAGTGTTCTATTTTGTAATATATATACAGGGTTCAAAAGGAACTTACGATTTTTCATTGTTGGGGGGAAATATGGATTTGGATAAATTTAAAGAAAGAATCGATTCTGCCGAAATCGTAGAAGAATTGATCACTTTATCGGATAAAATTTTCAACAAAAACACTGATGAAGTAAAAAAAGTTATTGAAATGTTTATTACAAGATCATATTTAATGGGAAAGAAAAATATGATTAAAATTTGACGGCTAAGATTATTTGTTATTCTCGTATATTATTTCCATGTTCTCTTTATAATAATACCAACCGATAAATTCTATCGGTATATTTTTTTGGGCGTTATCTGTAGAATAATATCTAAAAAGCGTATCTTCTCTGCAATCGGTAAATAAAATATATATGTTATTATTTTCTATTTTGATAATCCCATTCTGCCAAGGAGCGGCTCCTCTTAACCAGCCTTCAATAATTATTTTATTATCTTGATCGTTTACGTTATTGGAATAAATCATTTTATTTCCTCATCTATATTGTACAGGTTCATCGTTTTATCTGTCTCGCCTTTTGTTATCGGTTCTGCCAATTTTGAGGTTATAATTTTTCCTTTGTATTCCGAGTATACGGGTTCAAAATCCCCTTTTGCTTTAAAAGTATCGGGATCGGCGGCTTTATTAAGAGAGATATTTATTTTGATATTATTTCTTTCCAGCGGTATATTGTAATTGCCGATTAAAACATAACCTCTTAAAAAATTAAAAGACTCAATTTGATAATCGCCGACATATTGAACGGGGATGCTGAAATAATGATTTTTTCCGTTGTATAAAATGGATATGGACATTGTGTTTTTACATATAAAATCGTAGTGAGGGGACGGTTTACAGGCGGAAAAGAAAAAAGCGGCGAAGAAGGCGAGCAGAAAAAAACAAGCAGCCGGTTTTGACGTCATCTTTTCTCCTTCATTAAAATTTTATTCGTTTAGAATACAGTAACATGTAAACCATAAATCTTCAACTCGTCTGTAAACGATGATTATTCTTGAAAGACCGGATCCCGAATATGTTGTCATTGCAAAGTTCATATCTAATTTAATCATTGCAGCTTTTATATTTGAAGAAATATTAGGTGATAAATCCCATCCTATATCGGATAAATTGACTGCCCTTGCGGCGCGGGTAAGTATTGCGTATTCAATTTCATCAACATCATTTGAAAGCGAATATAAAGTAAAACGTCTGGTTTTTTCATTAAATATTTCCGCTTCTGTTAAAGCAAAAGTATAATTGATAACGGCAAGGAATATTATTATGGTTAATATTGATTTTTTCATTTTGCGCCTATTTAACTATTTCATTATTATTAAGTTTATTTTTTATCTCATTGTAAAATTCTTGGGAAATATTTGCCAAACAGCCCTTACCCCAAAATGCTACATCATCTATTGCAAGAAATCTGCTTTTTTGACCATAAGTAAAATCCAATATTGCGTTATAGCCTTTTGATTTTGCTTTTTTTACAAGATCTTCTTTTACATCACGCAATGATTTTAATTGCGCTCCAATCTTAAAGCTGAGATCACATTCTACAGACGGTCCGCGGCTTGCATTTGGGTGATCGCCCTCAACAAACACTATATCGTTATAAATAACGGTAAAAGCCATTATTCATCTCTTTCAAGAACAGTAATAAATTCTTGCCTGGAATTATTTCCAAAACCAAAAGAAACAAAATCTGCGGTAGCGCATGAAACAACTCTCCACCCTTGTTCCGCATAAGCGTTAATTGCTTGTTCCAATTTTTCGGGATCAAATTTACCAGAGAACCATTTATCCTTCTGTGTTAAAACTTTGTATTTTTTCATATATAACTCCTTTTATATTTATAGCATATAATTCATTTTGGGTAAATATTGACCAAATGTTCAGTCTGCGGAGATGGGGGATTTGGGGTTACGGTTCAAATCCCCCATCTTACGAGTACTTAATAGATTTTAAAATTTGAATTTATTTTTTTAGTACTTGATAAATTATTCGGAGAGGGGGGATTTGAACCCCCGACATCCTGGTCCCAAACCAGGCGGAATAGCCGCTATCCTACCCTCCGTGGTTTTGTGTTTTAGCGGCAATAGGACTCGGACCTATGACCGAACGGATATGAGCCGTTTGCTCTACCAACTGAGCTATGCCGCCAGAAAACTCTACCAAAGCGTGACTCTCGCAACACTTTTGTTAAAGGGTATAAAAAACAGGGGAAAATGTCAATACTCTTACGGGGGCTAAATAAGCTTGAATTCTTTGGCGGCTTTGCTTAACTCTTTATTCCAGCGAGAACCGCTCAAATATTGGCGGCGTGTCTCGTTGTTGTCTATCCTTCCGGCGCGGCGCTGTAATCGCTTGAATGCCATGCTGACAGAGGTGCTCATGTCTACTTGACTGGCTTCCGTCAGCGCAAGAATACAGTATTTTGCGTAGAAATAAAACGCGTCCCACGGATCCATTTCGCATAATTTTTCATCACGGAGTATTTTTTGAATTTCATGAAGCGCTTCTTCGCAGTTGGCGGTCGATAAGCGGCTTAACGCCAATGAATGAAAAATCACTATCATTCTGTCTTGAATTTCGCCGTGTGTAAAATATAAATGCTCGCATTGGGCAAAACCGCTGCGCCAGTCGGCTTGTTCCGTGTATAAAAAGTTTTCTTCCGTAAAAGGATTTTTATACGCCGTCGCAAGATCAATCGCTTTCTTGTAATCGCTCGATAAAAACGCCGCTTCTATTTCAAATAAATCGGCGTCGTTGTTGGCGGGTTCGGGTTTTTTTATATTCTGCTCTTCCATGTATATTTTACAGCGATAAATCCACGCCGCCATAAGATTTTCTTTTTCACATGTCATGCCGCCGTATGGTTCTTTAAGAAGATTTTCAAAAATGTCGTGGGCTTTGCTGTAATGTCCAAGATCGAATTCTATCCGCCCTTCCAAGAAACGGGAACGATCCGCCCAATCGGGGCGTCCTGCCACTAACGATTGTTTGATCGATTTTGAAGCTAAATCGGAAGCGTGATAAACGTCGCCGTATAAAAATTGGGCGGCGGCGGCGTAATAGGCGGAAACAGCAAGCTCGTGGTAGTTGCCGTTTTTTTCGGCGTTGGAAAGAGCGAAGCCCAAATACTCAATTGTCTCGTTCATCTGCTGTTTGGACAAACATACAAGCGAAAAAAGACGATAACTTTGCGGAACGCAAAACGAGTTTTTGCTCTGCCCAAGCAAAATCGCCTCTTTGGCTTTTTCCGAAGCGTTTTTTTCGTCGTGCCTTCCTAAATAATAACCGCTGTGATTAACAAGTATCTGCGCTTTAAGTACGGGGAAAGGTTCGCATAACGCGCTTAAATCTTCGGTTTTATTTTCCGTAAATACTTTTTCTATGTCTTTTTCGTGTCCTGTAATCAACACTTTTGACGTTTTGTAAATATGACGTATAGCTTCGGCTTTCGCCGTAACCAATTCTTCAAATTGACCGTTGTTCATCGCTGTTTCTATCGCCGAAATCGTATTGTTTACGATGTCGGAAGAAAATGATTTTAACAGCAGCAGGTCGTCGATGAATTTTGTTCCGTCAAGACTTGCTATAATCGTCAATAAACGAAAACAGGGGTTTAAGTTTCTTTTACCGCACCAATCCAAAAGACGGACGCAGACTATTTGTTTTATTTTTACGGTTTTTTCGTTTATTATTTTGCCAGCGTGATCTTCAAAATGCCTGTTCATAATGCGGGGTTCGTCAGGATTGTCCACAACACCCATTTTGTAAAGTATGGAAAAGGCTTTGGAAATCATTACGGGGTTTTTTCCTTCTTCTTCAAAAAGACGCAGGAAAAGCTCTGGCGAAAAATAACGGCTGAAAAGCGATACAGTGTAGATAATTTCCCAAAGATCAATCGAAAGTTTGGGGAAATATATCGTGTTTACTTTTATTCCTTCAATGTTTTTTACGCTGTCAAATACTTCTTCCCAGCGGATTAATTTTTCTCTGGGAATAGTGTCTTCACCTGTTCCCAAAATCAACAATTTGTTTTCGTTCTTGTTTGCCACCTCGGCTAACGTATCCTTTAGCAAAGAAACAGCGCTGCTTTCGGCAAAATGAATATTCTCAAGCAATAATACGGGAGTTCTTTTTTTCTTTACGGCTACATCAATATACAAATTGATAATTAAAAACAAATAGCGTTTAATACAGCGAGCAAGATATTCCGATACTTCGTCACGGATACGCTCACGAATAAGCGTTTCCCAAAGCCTTTCAATTTCTTCCGTTGCCTGCCCTTCAACCAACGAGCGGATATTCGATGACCATATATCGACAAGAGCGCCAATGCCGATGCTTTCAAAACAAACTGTAAGCGGCGGAAAATTTTTATTCAAATTAGTGTTATACTCATACAGTCCGCCTCTCATCTGAAAGTAAAACGGACAAATTAACAGTGTGTTTTTTCCTTTCGCTTTTTCAAAAACATCAATTACGGAAGTTTTAAGCTCCAAATCGTTAGCCGTCGATTTCTTAAAAGTTTTTAATTTATTAATCTTAAAATAACTGCCGCAGCCGTATTTTCGTTTTTTTACGCCTTTGAGCCAATCGGAAGGTTTTTCAAACAGCGCGTAAGGTATCAGTCTTTTCGCCACTCTGTCGTCTACAAAAACGCCGTTCATACTCGCCAAAAAACGGCACAGCAATTCGGGCGAATCGGGCTGTCTTCCGCTGATAACAAGCGAGAACCCGAATAATTCGTTTGATTTTTCGATATGGGTTATCAAATTTTCTATTAAAATGTACATATCGAGCCAAAAACCGATTTTGTCTTCGTTAAAAACAGCGGAAATTACAAATCGATCTCCTGTTATTTTCCCCCCAGCGTCGCCTATGGAGCGCATAAGGACGTCGTCAATCTGATGAACAACATCAGGTCTTGTTCGCCTTAATTGGGACTTGAATTTTAGGAAAAAGAACAAATTTATCATTACTATATTATATATTATCGGCAAAATTTATACCTTTTTATTTATTTAATAATTTGAGATAATGACTTTATGAGGTGTTAATCCTATGAGTATGAACGAAACCCCTTCTTCCAACCGTCCGCATATAGCGTTTTTCGGGCGCAGAAACGCGGGAAAATCGAGTCTTGTAAACGCCGTAACCGGGCAAAATCTTGCCATTGTAAGCGATAAAAAGGGAACGACTACCGATCCCGTCTTAAAAGCCATGGAATTACTGCCCCTTGGACCTGCCGTAATCATCGACACCCCGGGTTTTGACGACGAGGGCGAACTGGGCGAAATGAGGGTAAACAAGGCAAAACAGATTTTAAACAAAACCGACACGGCGGTTCTTGTCCTTGACGGGGAACTGCCGCCCGACACCGCCCTTTCTACCGTTGAAGCGGAATTAATCGGGATTTTTAACGACAAAAATATTCCTTACATTATCGCTCTTAATAAATGCGAGCTTTGCAATACCGATTCTTTGGGCATGGCGTCCTCGAGTGAAATTCTGCCTGTCAGCGCAAAGACGGGGCATAACATTAATCAGTTAAAGGAAAAAATCGCCGCCCTTGCGCTTCAGGGCGAGCCGAAACAACGGTTGGTGGCGGATTTAATAAAACCGAATGATTTTATAGTCCTTGTAATTCCAATCGATAAAGCCGCTCCCAAGGGCAGATTGATACTTCCCCAACAGCAGATGATACGCGATATTTTGGAAGCGGGCGCTAACGCCATAACCGTAAGAGAAACCGAATTAAAGCAGACACTTGCCGACATCGGCAAAAAACCGTCGCTTGTAATTACGGACAGTCAGGCTTTCGCCCAAGTTTCCGCCATAGTGCCTAAAGATATTCCGCTCACTTCATTTTCTATCCTGTTCGCCCGCTACAAGGGCTTTCTTAAAACCGCCGTCAAAGGAGCCGCCGCTCTTGACTCTTTGAAAGACGGCGATAAAATTTTAATCTGCGAAGGCTGTACCCACCACCGCCAATGCGACGACATCGGCACGGTTAAATTGCCCCGTTGGATAAAAAACCATTCCAAAAAAGAGCCTGAATTCAGTTTTTGTTCGGGCGGCGATTATCCGCAGGATTTGTCGAGCTACAAGTTAGTCATTCACTGCGGAGCGTGTATGTTAAACGATCGTGAAATGCACTACCGCAAAAGACACACCGAGGAGCAAAATATTCCGTTTACAAATTACGGCACTGCTATAGCCCACATGAACGGAATTTTAGAGCGAAGTATAGCGATGATAGACCTTGAAAATGAATGATAATGATATACTGCGTTTTATAGCGTCAGAGGACAAACAAGAAATTGACACTCTCTTTACGGAAGCCCGAAAAGTACGTGAAGCGCATTACGGCAAAAGCGTATATATTCGAGGGTTAATCGAATTTACAAATTACTGCAAAAATGATTGCTATTACTGCGGACTGCGCTGTTCAAACTCCAAACTTGAGCGTTACAGGTTTTCTTTTGAGGACATACTGGAATGCTGCAGGACGGGAGACAAATTGGGTATCAAAACTTTTGTTCTGCAAGGAGGCGAAGACCCGTGGTATAAGACTGAGCGAATTATAGAAATTGTGTCCGCCATACGGAAAGAGTTTCCCGACCACGCAATTACGCTTTCTATCGGCGAACGTTCCATGAGCGACTATGAGCTTTTTTTCAAAGCGGGAGCGAACCGTTTTCTTCTGCGCCATGAAACGGCGAATAACGACCATTACGCAAAACTACACCCAAAAAACATGAGTCTTGAAAACCGCAAACAGTGTCTTTGGAATTTGAAAAAAATCGGCTATCAAGTGGGAGCGGGTTTTATGGTAGGAACTCCTCATCAAACGCCCGAGAACTTGCTTGAAGACATTCATTTTTTGGAAGAATTACAGCCGCAAATGGTCGGCATCGGTCCTTTTATTCCGCACAAAGACACTCCATTCGCCGAACAGCCTGCGGGCAACTTAAATCTCTGCCTGAAAATGATCGCCATTACACGGCTTGTTCTGCCCAAAGCGCTTATGCCCGCGACAACCGCAATAGGAACGATTGCGCCTAACGGCAGGGAACTCGCTCTTGAAGCGGGAGCGAATGTTTTTATGCCCAACCTGACGCCGACCGCTTTTAGAAAACTCTATGCCCTGTACGACGACAAAATCTGCACAGGCGACGACGCTGTAATATGCATGTCCTGCATGAAGAACAGAATAGTCTGCTCGGGTTTTACGCCTGAAATGGCGCGTGG
>Ga0268262_10006091_pt1 | contig 11704 bp, 9 predicted proteins | sample TergutNc150P3_FD_190354 | JGI IMG/M metagenome (GOLD analysis project Ga0268262, IMG submission 190354) | Nasutitermes corniger P3 segment gut microbial community from laboratory colony in Florida, USA - Nc150 P3 (SPAdes) (version 2) | ecosystem: Host-associated > Arthropoda: Insects > Digestive... | reverse complement strand
TAGCTACTCGTAATGTAAAAGATTTTTTTGACATTCCTAGATTAAAAATATTAAATCCTTGGGAAAAACACCCCTAACAGCACTTTCTAAATTTCCTTTGCATGCCCACGTTTGAAAACAAAATTGCGGAACTTGCCGAGCAAACTACTTATTGGACTGCTGCCGAAGCACTTTCCCTATTAAGCATTCCGCCCGACTCTTCTCACGGCGATTGGAGCCTGCCGTGCTTTAACCTTGCAAAAAAATTGCGCAAAGCACCCAAAGCCATAGCGGAAGAATTAGCCGCAAAATTCCCCGCACCGCAAGGTTTTGCAAAAACAGAAGCCCTAAACGGCTATTGGAATTTTTATGTGGACAAAACAACTTTTATAAAAATAATCTTAGATGAAATAAAAGAAAAAGGATTGGAATTTGGATTTGCCTCTGCAAAAAACAAAACCGTAGCTATAGACTACAGCTCCCCAAACATAGGCAAGGAACTAGCCTTCCACCACCTGCGCAGCACAATGCTCGGCAACAGCCTAGCGCGCATCCACATAGCAAACGGCTTCAATGTAGAGCGGATAAATCATCTAGGAGATTGGGGAACGCAATTTGGGAAACTGATTGTGATGTATTTAAGAGAAAATTTACCCACAGACGAGCAAACGCTTTGCAACTTAACCGTAAAGGAATTGAATAAACTATACGCATCGTTTTCCACGCTTTGCAAAGAAGAGCCTGAGCTGGAAGATAAAGCGCGAGACGCTTTTGCAAAATTGGAACAAGGGGATGAATTTTACCGCAAACTGTGGACTGCATTTAGAGAAGCAACTTTAAAAGAATTGACCCGCATTTACAAAATAATGGGCGTGGACTTTGACCACTACATAGGCGAATCTTTTTTTGAAAATAAAATTCCAACCGTTGTTGAAGAGCTGCAAAACAAAGGCTTGCTCGTCAATAGCCAAGAACGAGATGTGGTTCTCTTAGGCGATGATATACCACCATGCCTTATAAGAAAAAGCGATGGCAGCACCCTATACGCAACCCGCGATTTAGCCGCCGCCATTTACCGCAAAAAAGAATTCAATTTTTACAAATGCCTCTACGTTGTTGATAACGGGCAGGCTTTGCATTTTAAACAGGTGTTCGCTGTGCTAAATAAAATGGGCTATGAATGGAGCAACGACTGCGAGCATATTCCCTTTGGTTTAATACTCCACAAAAACGAAGAAGGCAAGTGGGAAAAGGGCAAAACCAGAACCGGCACAGCAAGCCTTTTAAGAGATGTTATAGAGGCGGCTTCCGCAAAAATCTTGGCTGTGATAAACGAAAAAAATCCAGAGCTTGCAAACAAAGAGGAAACAGCAACTAAAATAGGCATTGGCGCAATAGTTTTCAACGACTTGAAAAACCGCCGCTTGATGGATGTGAAATTCGATTGGGATGCAGCCCTCAGCTTTGAGGGAGCAACTGGTCCCTACATTCAAAACGCACACGTTCGCCTTTGCAGCATACTGAGAAAAAGCGGCAAAAATATCACAGAGCTGCAATTCAAAAGCGAAGAGCTTCTAGACCAGAGTTCTTACGACTTGATAAAAATGTTATCTCGCAAAGCGGAAAAAATAAACGTAGCCTGCGAAAGCAGGGAACCTTACATACTAGCTCAATACTCTCTAGAGCTTGCGGAAGCAGCTCACAAATTCATACACGACAACCGCGTAATCGGAAGCGCTGAAGAAAATTCCAGATTATTTTTGGTTTACTGCACCCAGCAAGTTTTGGGAAGCACCCTTGAATTGCTGGGGATAGCCCCGATTAAGGAGATGTAAAATTATCTGCGGCGGCTGTCTTGGCGCGGCGGGCGTTGCCCTTGCTCACGCGGCTGCGACTCATTAACGCGAAGCGGCCTATTGCCAACATTCTTCCCGTTTAAAGCCTGAATAGCTTTGTCCGCTGCCTCCTCGTCCATTTCCACAAAACCAAAACCTTTGCTACGGTTGGAATTGCGGTCTATAACGACCTTGGCACTTTTAACCTCTCCGAATTCAGCGAATAATTCGCCTAGTTGTTCGTTGCCGAATGCGAATGGGAGGTTACCCACATAGATGCTTTTGCTCATACTAATCCTATAAAATTGAACCGTATATAATGTAGAAAATCAATTTTGCCGCGTTACGCCAATTAGAAAGGCTTTTATAGAGCCAATGGCTATTTCGCTCTTCATAATCACAGGAAGCCTCTCCTCGTCATCTGTTAGCCAGATTGTGAGCTTGCCTTTAGCCTTAAACAAGCCGTCCCCCAGTATCACAGGTTCTATAACTAAGCTTTTTCTTTCGCCAAAAGCGGTTTTTATAGTCTCCCTTCTATGGCATATAACCTTGAGCGGGTATTTTTTTTTGCCGCCTATGGCGTTGAAATAAACCGTATCCCCTGGCTTCATTTTAAAAGTCCGCGCCAAATAAAACGCAGAAAGTATGCAGCGTTCATCGCCGCCCAGCGTTATAACCGTATCCAAACCGTATTTAAGCTCCGAAGCCTTGTATGCCGTATCTTTTATGTAAGCTTTCTTTGCTTTAAAATTGTAAACGGTAGTGGCATTCTTTACATACGAACCTTCTTTGATTTTCTGTTTAAAAACCTTTGGTAGCAGGCTATCCGCAGTAACTGTGGATTTTACCGTATCGTCAACGGTGAGCATTTTAAAAAAAGAATGATTCCACGCCCTTGAAATTATTTCCAGCTCGTTTGCATTTCCTGTTTCCCTAACGAGCAATCTTGCCTTGCCAGCAGAAATAAATCCCCAGCTTATTTCGTAATCCAATGTTTCGCCAACAAATGGATGAGCTGCATACGAAACGGAAAAAAAGAAAAGAAAAATAAAAGATGCAAGAAAAAATTTCATATCGCCTCCATCAATCTTTCCAATGCATCTGCGCACGCACTCGCGTAATTGCTGGGCTTTCCGCTCGCTTGCCAAGCATAGCCAAGCCCACTTGAACTATTGAGAATATGCATATTTTTTTTAAACCCACCTTCTTTCAGTGCGTTCATAACTTCCTTTGCATCTCCCCCCTGCCCCCCAGGGACACCCGGAATGGAAACGCCCGGAATCAAAAAAGGAATTTCCTTTCTTTGGCTGCAAAAAAAATTCGCAATCTCTGCAAGCTCGCGGGCATTAGTCGCGCCAACCACCGCGCCAATGCTGGAGTTATCCCACTCAAGAATTTTTTCCGCAACTGCCTTATACGCTTTTCCTTCGCTGCTTGCAAGTTTCAAATCCTGAAAATCCGCAGCTCCGGCATTTGAAGTTCTCAGCAAAATATAAACTCCATTCTCTGCTCTCAAAAAAGGTTTAACGGAATCGCTGCCCATCCACGGGCTAACGGTTGTGGCATTTGCGCCATAAACATCAAAAGCTGCCTTTGCATAAGCCTCGCTGGACTTCCCTATATCGCCTCTTTTTGCATCCAAAATCACCAATATTCCCTCTCTGCGATAAGTAGCTATTATCTCCGCTAAAACTTGCATAGCCCCAATGCTCACGCACTCATAATATGCGCTATTTGGCTTTGCAACGGCAGGCATTGTGTTTCTCTTTAAAAATTCCTCCAAAATATCAAAATAAAATTTGCGTATCTTATCTTCTGGAGAGCCAGCCTCCGCAGGAATCAGCGAAAGAACAGGGTCTAGCCCAAAACATACAGGATTTTTGCAAATCCCAATCCTAGATTCCAAAAGCGCAGAAAATGCCATCAATTTTAACGTAGAAAAATAATAACATTTCCCCCATTGCATTATATCCACCTTTATATGCATTATATCTGCTTTTTTCTCTAAATGATGTGATTTTTTTACATAAAAATTTTAGATTTTTATAAAAAAGAGGAGTGCTTATTGTGGACCCTACTTATATGATGATTATTTTGCTGGGAATTGTTCTTTCTGGCGGCGCGGCTTTTATGGTGAAAAGCCGTTTTAAAAAAGGCGAGAAAATCCCTATTTCCAGCGGTTATACGGGTGCGCAGGTTGCGGAACAGATTTTGCGCAGTATGGACATAACCGATGTAAGCGTGCATCAACACAGCGGATTTTTGTCTGACCATTATAATCCCCTTAATAAAACATTGAATTTAAGCCCGGAAGTTTATAACGGGCGTTCGGCCGCCGCCGCAGGCGTTGCCGCGCACGAGGTTGGGCACGCAATTCAACACGCCCAAAACTATTTCCCCATGTGGGTTCGCTCCGCTATAGTGCCAGCCGCGAACATAGGGAGCAATCTAGGGCCGTGGCTTGTTATAATAGGCATTATGCTAGGTGCAGGCGCGGAAATAGATACCGGAATGGGCTATTGGCTCGCAATTTTGGGAGTTGCGCTGTTTGCCGCGGCAACCGCATTCACGCTTGTGACCGTCCCTGTTGAATTTGATGCTTCCGCGAGGGCAAAGCATCAGTTGCAGAGCTTGGGCATAGTCAAGCAAGGTGCTGAGTCAGACGCCGTTTCTTCGGTTCTAACCGCTGCCGGCTTAACTTATGTGGCTGCAGCCATCAACTCAATTTTAATGCTCATATATTGGGCATATAGAGCTGGCTTGATAGGCGGAAAAAGAAATTAAAACCTATAAAGATTTCTTAAAAGAGGTGTTTCCGCAATGTGAGCGTGTTCGCAAAGTTGCGCTCAATGCAGGTTTTAGTTGCCCGAATTTGGATGGAACTATAGGAAAGGGAGGTTGCGCGTATTGCAACAATAACTCATTCAGCCAAGTGGCAGCTACAAAATTACCGCTTTTGGAACAACTTGAAAACGGAATAAAAAACATAAAGGATAAAAAAAAGGAAACTGGAATTTTAGCCTACTTTCAGAGCTACACAAACACTCACGCTCCAATTCAGAAACTCCGCGAAATTTTTACCCCTGTCATTTTGCACAATGAAGTTGCAGGAATTGCCGTTGGAACGCGGCCAGATTGCTTACCGCCACAAGTTGTGGAATTGCTCGCGGAGTTGAATGGCATAAAACCTGTAATCGTGGAAATAGGCATACAAACCGCAAACAACCAAACTCTAAAAAATATAAACAGAAACCACACTGTGGAATGCGCTCGCGCAGCGGCTCTGCTCTGCAAAAATTCAGAGCTTCTAACAACGGCTCATGTTATAATCGGGTTGCCGTATGAAACTGCGGATGACTTTGCGAACACGGCAAAATTAGTCAAGGAATGCGGATTTTCCGCAGTTAAAATCCATCCATTGCATATCGTTAAAGGAACTCATTTTGAGAAAGAATACAGAGAAGGCAAAATAGAACTCATATCCTTAGCGGATTATTGCAAAGCCGCCGCAGAATTCATCCGCATTGTTCAGCCGGATATGGCCATAGAAAGAGTGAGCAGCGAATCCCCAGCCGGCGTACTCATCGCCCCGGTTTGGAGCGGAGACAGAAACGGAATTTGGGAGATTATTTTGCGCCAGTTGCAACGGGATGAGCCGGTTGCGGCACAGGTTCAGCAGGCGCAGCAACAGGATGCGCAGCAACAGGATGTGCAGCAGCGGCAGGCACAGCAACAGCAGGTTGCACCGTAGGGGCAGACTGCGTCTGCCCGTGCGGTTGCCCTCCAGGGTGCACAGCAGCGGCAGCAGAATCGGCAGGGTGATGCGCATCAGCAACAGGATGCACTGTAGGGGCAGGCTGCGTCTGCCCATGTGGTTGCCCCCCAGGATGCGCAACAGCAGCAGCGGAATGCACGGCAGCAGAATCGGCAGGGTGATGTGCAGCAGTAGAATCGCTACTTTTTGGTAAATAGTTTTCAGGAGGTTTCCATAGAATTTTTTCCGTTCCTTCTGCTTTAGCAGCAGAATCTGCTGGTTTGGGAGCAGGAGTGCTATGAAGGCTGCTGAATATTTTGCTGAAATCCTTGAAAGAGCTGTTCACTTTTTGCTCCCCGGAAATATTTGGATTGTAGCCAGAATTTGGGTCTAAAACTATATTGCCGTTTAAATCGCGAACAAAAACCTTTTTATCAGGGCCTTCTGTTATTGTAGCGGAAATCACAAGCTCGTTGACCACCTTTATTTGCATTACATCCCTTCTGCTGCCCCAAACCTCGGTTTTGTTAGCCAAGCTGGGTTTTTGCTCGCTCACCGAGCCCCATGTTTTGAAAAAGGTTGTGCTGTCGTAGAGCGTAGTGGCATAGAGCGTTGGCCTGTAATTGTAGTAATATATACTGGTATCGCCTACAATTTCAACTAAGGTTGGGAAGCCAGCTTTCTCAATCCATTCCTTTATAGGTATGTCCCTCAGAGCCATTACATCTCGTTCATCTATCCAGTTCTCTTTTAAGCCTATTTGCTTAGACGAGCAGGAAAAAAACAAAATCGCCGCAAAAGCAACGGTAAGGAATTTGAATTTATTCATAAGGGTAAATATAGAAAAAAATAGCTTTAATAAAAAAAGCGGCCTTCCGGCCGCTTTGATTGTTTTGATTGTGTTGGCTTACATGCCCGGTCCTTTCTTAGTCCTCTTTACACCGTGCATCTCAACTTTTCTTTCTATGCTCTCCATTTTTCGTGTCTCGCCTTTTCTGCTCAGATAGGCCTCCCAACGGAAATCATACAACCCTACATAAGCTCCGGTGCCCACAAAACGGCCCTTGGAATCTTTCATATCCCACGCGATGTACAACTTGCTCTTGCTATTCCGGCAAGAACCGCCCGGGAATATCGCGTCACTGCATTTTACCTGGAAGGTGCGGTCTGCCACGTAGTTTCCAAGGTTGGTGTGGTAGAACACCCTGATAAAGAAGGTTATGTCTGAGTCCAGTATTTTATCGCCATTTTCTTTTTCCAAAGCCGAAACATCGTTGAACACATCCGGGTTGAATACTACGCCAACAGTTCCAGGGTAATGTCCCTGTATTATTTTGCCAGTACCCCACTCTGGAAGAGCAGGAAGTAGTTCTACGTTGTCGCCTTTGCTGAACAGGTTATCCAATTGCTTGTCGTCGGCATTGCTGCCAATCTCGTGCAATTTGTCCTTCGCTTTGTCCTTTGCATAATCCGGATTATCTGGGTTAACTTCGCCGAGAGGTATCTTTTCTGGGGCAAAGGGCTTTTTACCTTCTATCTGCCTGCCCCACTCGTTTTTATTCGGTCTATTGCCATTGGCATCCACAAAGATATTAGTCGCAAAACCGGGATATGTCCCCTCAACAGATGCGAACTTGACCGAATCTCCTGGCATCGGGGTCCAGGAAACGTCGTTTTCTGCGCGCCAGCGGCTATAGTAGAGCTTCACTATGGAATCGCCAGTTTGGCTGGGAAGTTCGCTTGTGGTATTTCCCCATATTATGGTCGTCGGCAAATGTTTATCAGGGTCTAGGATTCTCCACAGCGTATCAGGGTCCACATCGCGGAGCATATAGGCAAACGCATTCCTTGCCGCAGTTTTGTCAGGGCTACCATCTGGCTTCACAGGTTCAGAAAGCTGGAGGGTGATTATGTCCTGGCAGCCTGGTCTAGCGTTGCAACCTTTATCGCTATTTGCATCGTATCTGGCATAGGCGACTATAGCCGGTATTTTATCCTCTATTCTTTGTGTAAAAGGAAGATGGGATGGTGCTGCGTTGCCAACTTTAAAAGACGCCCAGCTCTTTACTTGGGTGCCGCCATTACCCTTAGTCAGCACATCTATGCTGAAAGCAGCAGGCCCGGTCCCGGCGGAATCGAGGAAAAGAATCAAGGTATCTCTTATTGTATCCTGTGCAAAGAATTGCAGTTCTGTTTCCGACAAGGAATTGACACGGCTATCCACTGTTGCCAGAGCTGGGTTGATTTTGGAAAGATGCCATCTATCTTTCCAATAATTATAATTGTTACCCTCATTTCCTGGGACCGCTTGATACTGTTTGTTCGCAGATAAAGGAGCTATGCCGAAACGGTAAGTGCTGTCTTTGTCCCACAACACTTCCACCATATTGGGAAGGCTGTCTTTTTTGAAGCCTCTGTCGTAAACTATCACCAAGCTGTCGCCTATGCCGTCTCCATCGCGGTCAAATATCATAGTTTTTTCTGGAATTGGAACTGGGGGCTTCGCAAACTGGAGCTTATCCCAACTGGCGGATTGTTGTTTGATCGATGGGCCTGTTACTTCCATTCTAGCGAAAATCGGGTCTTTTATCTGCCTTTTGCCAGCAATCCAGAAGTCAGCCTTTCCATTTTTCACTGCAAAGTCCGGGAATCTATAGTCTAGCGGTTCTCCGCTGGGAGGTTGTGGCGCTCCGGGGGCTTCAGGGTATTTGTATGCTCCCGATTCAAGGCTAAGGTCAAAGTTGCAAGTCGGGCAGTCTTTTTTGGTAGTTCCATTGTCCTCAGTCCAGTATGCGCGGATCTGGAATACTATTTGGTCGCCCATCCACGCAGCCGAATCTTTGCCATCGGTGCCTGGCACCGTGCCTTCCAACGGGTTGCCATTTTTCCATACGCTGCCTATTTGGTTGGACTTGGGTATTGGAGTGGTAAATGTTGAGTCGGCTTTTACCCATTCAAGCTGTGGGGCATAGGTTCTTACGGTAACTTCTGCGTCTGATTTTCCGTTTGAGGTATTGATTTTGTAATCAAAGTACATCTCATCCTGCTTATAATTGCCCTTTACCCAGAGAACTAGCACGCCGGGCACGGACTGGCCTCTTGGTCTGTAGGTGTTGCCGCCTGGTATAACGAATGTCTCGCCCAGCTTCGCTTCGTTTTCTGACAAGCCACCGCCTGTTGAGTCATAGTACACTTGGAAGGGCAAGCCTTTATCGTTGTTGATATTCGAAGGGTTTGTGTTCAGGCGGACATTGGCGCCACCGATTTCGGCAGGAGTGCCATCTGTAGTGAAAGTGTTCCCGGCCTGGCCTCCTACGGAGAAGCAGATGGGCACGAGCTGGCCTGCTGGAGCGTGGGTTATTTGCTTGCATAGGTCTTTCAACAGATCCGGCGTACCTGGTGAGACACCGTCTTTGATTGTGCCCCAAGCTGTTCTGACAGCACCTTTAACTGTGACTTTGCCCACTTTGTATGGGTCTATGCCATCGGGTTTTACAGGATTGTTATTGCCGCAGCTTCGTTGTTCGGCCTCGGGCTTGACGTATGCAAACACGTTCCATGACCCTCCCAAGTTCCTGACGATGCCTTCATCAATCGTAACTTTGCCTGCACCCATATCAACCGTTATTCCACCGTAGCAAGTAATCCTTTTGCTATCTGGATTCGCCACGCAATTAGAATGGTCGGTGCCGTCGGATTTTTTAAGACGCAGGGTATCTCTTGATTCCGGGTCGCCGGCACGGTTCTCTATGTAGAACCCAAAGACGCAATTTACTTTAGAATCGCATAATGTCTGGTCGCTGCTGCCACCACCGCCAACAAGCGCGGCGCAGTTGCCAGCACCGCTTTGCCTAACGCACAAATCCGCTGGTTTGTTCTTTATGTAAGGGTCGCCTTTCATAAGAATGCCTACTTCTTGCAATATGAACATATTGGTGGATACTCGGATGTTGCTCGCGTTGGTTCGGCGGTCGCAGAAGAAGATGTCAATGGGGTATTCCTTGCCTTCTTCCAATGCTTTATATGGCGTCGTCGGACCCTTGCCACTGACTGCTGTGGGATTTGCCCATCTGCCCTTGCCTATGCTATCCAAAGCAACATAGCCCGGTGCAGCCAAGTGAGTACCGCCTAAATCTATCACTAGGTTGTTGTCTATAAACACCCAGATGTCGTCATCGCCGCTGAAGTAGAATTCCTGGCCTTTCTCGTATATGAAGGTCGCGTGACTCTCAAAGCAGAAGAACGAGTTCAATTCTTTTCTAGCCATATATTTTTTAATATTATCGCGCGTAGTCCATTCCCATATTTCAGGCAACTTGCCATCTCCAAGTGGCCCAGCAAAATCATCATGTCGCTCCTCACTTAAAAGAGAGCTCCCACAATTATTAGCGTTGGTGCCTTTTATACCTTTTTCATAGCAAGCCGGCTCTATGGAGCCGGTTTTAAACGGAGTCGCAGGTTCAGCGTCGTAAGTTTTCTTACAATCAGTGCAAGCAGCGTATGTGCATTCGCCTAAGTTATCTTCTACGCCTCGCATATCACCATTAAGCCTGTCCGGTGCAAAAGATAGCGTAGGTTTGGCGGGGCTTTTGCATAATGACTTTGCTACTCTATCAGCATTACCTTCGGTAAAGAAGTTGTCCGGGCTATCTCGAAGATCTAGGGTTCCATCATCGCAGAGGAAATCGCTGGAAAAAGTCCACAAACCTTTGCCGTCTTTGTTAAAAGGCATATCGTAGCAAACCAAAGCGTTTATTCCTTTCTTGCACTCAAAAGCATTGTTAAAGTCTGTTTGGCTCCAATTGCCGGTCTTTTGTACTTCAACTTCACCACTCCATTGCATTTTTGGGATACCTTGTGCATTTTTTCTAAGAGTTGGATGAACTATACCTCTTACAATACCAACATACTTAGCTTCTTTACTATCTTCATACCGGGTAAAAGAACCACCCATCACGCCTTTATCTGTGTCATAGATTAAACCTGCCATTTTGTAGCGGCAGTATTTGCTAACGTCATAATTCGGCACCTCATTTTTCCAACCCCCTTTTCCTTTTGATGGGTCAAAATACACTTTGCCACCTTGTACCGGAACGTTTTTATTGAATATGATAAGATTCTCGTCTTCGGGCACAGCGGGAATGCCTTTCCACTCGCTCGGGTCATCCTCCAAGCCAAAAAGACCCATTCTATCTGCCGCCCCTTTGAAGTATTCATCGGAACCAACAACCACATGCCCTTGCCAAATAAGAAGCGGATTGTTCAGCGCATCACCAGTAATATCCAATTCATACCAACCGCAGTGCTCTTTGGATATTTTCATAGGCGTGACAATTCCGGTCTCTACATCTATAACACGGGGATATTTCCTCATCCATTCCGCATCATAAGGCGGCAAAAAGTAAAAAGTCAATGCAAGCGCGGACTGCGCAAGCGCAAGCAGAAAGAAGGCCATAACCTTCAAAGAAACCCTTTTCATAGGAACCCCTGTAATTTTAGACGATACACACCCCTAAATATAGAAATTTTTTGAAAAAAACAATAGTAACTCATTACTTTTCAACAAAATAGGCACTTTTACGTGATTAAAAACACGTCTTGCAGACCTTTTACCTATCCAACCGCCTGTCTATATACTCCTTATCTTCTTTCTCAAGGAATCTATTCTTCTCAAGCGTAAAGGTCAGTGCCTCAATCGTATTGTTCAAATGCGCAAAATCGTTGGCTTTAAGATGGGTGTGGAAGGCGCTTATTTTTTCGTCCATCGCCCTTAATAGGGACGCTTCCACGCTGTCTATCCTCCTGTTGAGAGACGCTTCCACGCTGTCTATCCTCTTGTTGAGAGAATATTCCGTGCCTCTAATTTGGCTTTTTAGCTTCAAGTACCCACAATAACCTAGCACCATCAGCATCAGCATACGCACGTTTTCTGCATTTACCAACAAATCCACCATTTTCTCCATAAATTACCTCTCTTTGAATCTATATATCCTTAGACGCTTGTAGAGGCAAAAAAAATTCAAAAATCTTATAGTAAATGCTGATTAACTCACAACCTCAATTTTATTCAATCAGCATTCCCCCCTTTGAATGGCGATTTTCAACAAAAATCGCCATTCGTCCCCCCGTTTTTTCC
>Ga0268262_10006090_pt1 | contig 11705 bp, 10 predicted proteins | sample TergutNc150P3_FD_190354 | JGI IMG/M metagenome (GOLD analysis project Ga0268262, IMG submission 190354) | Nasutitermes corniger P3 segment gut microbial community from laboratory colony in Florida, USA - Nc150 P3 (SPAdes) (version 2) | ecosystem: Host-associated > Arthropoda: Insects >... | reverse complement strand
GTCTGAATAGGCAGGTCCAGTAGCTCAGGGGATAGAGCGGCCGCCTCCTAAGCGGCAGGTCGGCTGTTCGAGTCAGCCCTGGATCATTATCAAAAAGCCTGCGGCTTTTTGATTTAGCAGTTTTGCTGCGCAAAACTGCAGCATTGGTAGAGAGAGGCTTTTTTGATTAAAATTGCGGCCGTCGTATAACGGTATTACCCTAGCTTCCCAAGCTCGTGACGCGGGTTCGACTCCCGTCGGCCGCTATTCTGGATAAATTGGATAAAAACTGTTACAAGTTTTTATTTTTTGATAATTTTATTTAAAAGTGTAGGACGGGAGTCGAGGAATAGGTAGGAGTATTTTTTTTACAGACTTTGCGGTTGCTATATACCTCGCTTTGTCCGCGGCGCGGACGGCGAGCTAAAGCTCGCCTCATTTTGTTCATCTGGGGTACGCTGTTCGGCGCCGGAACGTTTGGATTTATTCAGCTACGCCCCTTAGACGGGGCGCAGGCTTTGTTCCCCGTCGGCCGGGAGACTTGGTTAAAGTTGGATAAAAAGTGTAAGACGGGAGTCAAAAAGAAGGAGAAAAATATGACGGAAAAGAACAATGAATGTAAATGTACTTATGGGTGCGCTAGGCATGGGGACTGTAAGGCTTGTCAGGAATACCATAGGAAAGACGGGTCTCGTACTAATTGCGGGAAGACCGGGAATGAAAGCGGGAAAAAATAATTGATTTTTTTATAAAAAATTGAAAAATTATTTTTTTGCGATATAATATTAATATAGGTTTTTTGGAGGATAATTAATTAATGAAGAAATCGGCTTTGGTTGTGATAGTTTTTATTGTTTTTCAACTTGCTTCCTGTTATATGTTTGACGGAGAATCAGATATATCAGTGTCGTTGAATGAACCTGATGAAATTACTATCGTCAATAATGCCCGTGTATCAACTTTAAGACTTTTAGACGGGGAAATAATCAGAGCGGGTGCATCTGTGCATAAATTTCATTTTGATATATCTATCCCGGCAGGTGATAAGGAAACCGTAAAGATTGATGATTTTGTTATTCAAAATGGAGATAAAGCTACTGTAGTCGATGCAGTGTTTTCTTGGGATATGTAATAAAAAAGGACACAGATGCAAAACCCCTGTGTCCCTTCATGGTTATCGTTTTAAATAACTTACTTCAACAACGCTTTCGCTTTCTTTACAAAGCTGTCAACGTCTAAGCCGTAACGGGTTACAAGGTAGTCTTGGGTTCCCACTTCGCCGAATTCGTCGTTAATGCCGATGCGCGCGAACTTGCAATGACAGCCTTCCTCGGCAAGTATCTCCGCTACCGCGCTGCCGAGTCCGCTCATTATTTGGGCGTTCTCCGCGCTGATGACGGCTCGTACTTTGCCGGCCTGGTTCAATATTGCGTCGCGGTCTATCGGTTTTAAGGTGAGAACGTCAAGCACTCCGGCGCTGATTCCTTCTGCGGCAAGTTTTTCGCAGGCGCTCAGCGATTGGTTCACCATGAGGCTTCCAAGCGCGACAAAGCAAATGTCTTTTCCCTCTTTTAAAACTTTTGCCTGCCCGAACTTGAATGTTTCATTTTCCGGATACAGATACGGTACGGCTTTGCGAGGGATACGCAGATAATGACAGCCGTATTCTTCCGCCATTAAGCGGACGAAGGCGGCGCAGGACGCGGGGTCTGACGGTTCAATCATTGTAACTTTTGGGATTACCCTCATCAGGGCGAGTTCTTCAAAGGGCATGTGGGTTCCGCCGTTGAACGCGGCTGTTACGCCCGGGTCAGTGCCGATCAATTTTACGTTTAACTTTGCGTAGTTGGCGGAAAGAAAAAATTGATCGTATACGCGCCTTGATGAAAAACATCCGAAGCCTGACGCAAACGGGATTTTGCCCAGAGTGGAAAGACCGGCGGCAATGCCAACCATGTTGGCTTCTGCGATACCGCAGTTGAAAAAACGGTCGGGATATGTTTTTTTGAAAACGCCTGTGTTTGTGCAACTCATTAAATCCGCTTCCAGCACGACAATGTTTTTATTTTTTTCGGCTAATGCCATTATTGTATCGACATACGCCATTCGCATTTCTTTTTGTTGTTCTGCCATGATTTACTCCTTATCCAATGCGGCGATGGCTTCTCTTGCCTTTTCCATGTCGAAAGCCATGCTGTGATTTTTCTCCACGCCTTCCGCGAAGCTGCAGCCCTTTCCTTTGATTGTGTTCATAACGATCATTGAGGCTCTTTCTTTTTCCGCGAGAGCTTTGTCAATCGCGGCGTCCAAAGCGGCAATGTCGTGACCGTTGACTTCCTGAGTGAACCAGCCGAATTGTTCCCACTTTGCGGCAAGGTTTCCCATGTCCAAAATATCTTTGGTAAAGCCGTCAAGCTGTTGTTTGTTGTAATCGGTAAAAGCGATTAAGTTGGGGAGTTTTTGAAAGCCCGCGAATGACGCGCCTTCCCAAACCTGCCCTTCGTTGGATTCGCCGTCGCCGATAATCGTGTATACGGTCGATGTTTTTTTGTCCATCTTTAAGCCGAGGGCGATGCCGATAGCGGCGGAAAAGCCCTGCCCGAGCGAGCCTGTTGTCATGTCGATGCCGGGGGTCTTGTTGCGGTCGCAGTGGCTTGGGAGGCTTGTTCCGCCCTTGTTCAGGGTAGTAAGCCAGTCCTTGGGGAAGAATCCCTTGAGCGCCAAAGTCGCGTAAACGGCGGGACCTGAGTGCCCTTTGGAAACTACAAGCTGATCGCGTTCTTCCCATCGGGGATTTTTCGGATCAACTTTCATTTTGTGAAAGTATAACAGAGCCAAAAGGTCTACGATTGACATTGCTCCCCCGATATGACCTGTTCCGAGATTTCCGATCTCTTCGATTGTCATTTTACGGATTTCTTTTGCCTGCGTTTTTAGATAATTTTCAGTTTCTTTATCCATGCTGTTCTCCTATAAATAATAAATAATTATAACATGAGTAAAAGCGTTTGTCATGTACCATTGACGGCGCAAGAAAGTGAAGCTATTATTAAAAAGATGCAATTAAAAAAGCCTTACTTGGCGTTTATTTTTTTTATTTTGGTCAATATTGGTCAAACTTTCGCGCAATCGAATGAAGCGCCCGAAAAACCTGAAGTTACTAAAACGCCTGAGGCGGCAAAAGCGGAAAAACCTATCAAAATAGGAGCGGGTTTAGGCTATTCATTCTTAGGATACCGGGAAGAAACGGATTTACCCCTTAACAGATACATGGATACTTTTAATTTTAATATAAACGGCAGTATCGAAAAAAATGATTTTTACTATTCGTTTAATTATGGATTTTTAACAAGTGAAACCAATCCATATGAAATAAAAAACGATGATAATTATTTTACATATTACCAGAAAGGAGCTGTTTTTATAAGATTATACGCTGAGCATGCGCTCGATTATAAGCTGTGGGGAAACAGCGTTTTTCCGGGATACCTTGGCGGCGCAGTACGGGGCGATCTTTATTATTCCGCTTTGCATGAATCATATTATTACAGCTTAACCATGCTGTGTTCTCTTGATATACATGTGATGCAAAAATGGATTATCAGCGACGGAAAACAACTTATTTTTTCCGCAAGTATTCCTTTTTTCGGTTACGCGATGAGACCGCCTTATTACGGACTGTTTTACGCGCCGCTTGATTCGGAGCAAGCCGTAACAAGTTTGCACAATTACAGAGCTGTTTTCGGCGACTTAAAATATCATCATAAAATAAATAGATTGCTTTCTTTTTATTCGGGTCTTGGTTTTGAACTTTCACATATTACTTTTCCGCAGCAAAGAAGAGACGTGTCGTTTAGTATTAATGCCGGAATTGCATTTACTTTTTAGGAGAAAAAGTGAAAAGAAGAATATATTGGCTGATACTGCCGGTGACAATTTTATTTTCCACATGTCAGTTGTTTTTAGGACCGGAACCCGATACCAGTCCTCCCGAAGTATTAAAAAGTCTTTGGAATGATTTTAATAATATCCACGCAAATTTAGATTTTAGAATGAGCAGTAATCTTAGTTATGACAATTGGTATGATGTATACCATAACAAAAGGACAGGATATGCCCTTAAAGTTTCTTCTGATATGTCCGAAGAATCATTATTTAACTTATGCGGAAAGATGTTACAAGAATTAAAAGATCCTCATGTCGGGTTATATGCCCCGGGCGGTAAATTTATCAGCAGCTATAATACCTACCGCGATGATTTTAACATTCACGATATAAAAAGTAAATTAAAAGGAAATGGCAATGATACATATAAAAATTTTTTATTCGGCGTTTTTTCTTCCGATCCTGATATAGGCTACATTTATATTTCATCATTTATAAATGACGACCCTGATACGAAAAATCAGGAGTGGGGAAGGGCAATAGACAGTATTGTAAACAGCCTTGCAGATACCAGAGCTCTTGTTTTGGATGTTCGCAGTAACAGAGGAGGAGATATATATATTATGGAATATATTGCCGCCTATTTTACAGCAGAAAAAAAAGATTATATAAAAGCAAGAATCAAAACAGGCGCCGGAGCAAATGATTTATCCGCGCCTATAGTTTATACGGTAAAAAGTATTAAAAAATCTTCGGGTAACAAGTATGGTTATACAAAACCAATTGTACTATTAACAAATAGAAATACAGTTTCCGCGGCGGAGTGGTTTACTCTGGCATTGCGGACGCAGAAGCATGTAACGCATATGGGAATGACGACATGCGGAGCGTTTTCAGCGCGTAATGATCGTTTTATGATAAATGGATGGGTTTATTCAATATCGCCGGAAAGAGTGACGGATATAAATGACAAATATTATGAAGGAATCGGAATACCCCCTGAAGAAGAAATAAACGGAACGAGTAATGAACAACTTGAAGAAGCTATTTATTTGCTGGGAGGGAATGGGAATAATAATAGCGGACCGCCCACCCCAGGACGGATTGACTTTCTTAATGACGCTGTAAAATTAACGGCAGGAGAAAATAATGAAAATCAGTAATTTTAAGAAATTTATATTTGCCGCTCTTTCTGCGGCGCTCTTTTTTATTGCTTGTGAAAAAGAAGATTCCGACGACGATAATTTCGATATTATTTCGCTTTACGCTGACGGTTCTGCAAGCAGCAGAACAACTAAACTGACTTTTACAGTTAACAATAATAAATTTATTCTTACTGCCGATGACATAAAAATAAACGCTGTCTTTTCTGTAATAAAAGACGAATTATCAAGAGAAGGTACGACTTATGAGCTTTTCATAACGCCCGGAGCTACAGGTACAATTAAAGTGGGACTTGATCCATATCGAGGTTTTACCGGGTGGAACGCAAGAACCGCTACCGTATACGCTGATAACTACTTTACCGGAAATTCAGAATTGACAATTACCGGTTTAAGTTACAATCTCTTAGACGGTGAGTTAGATATACCAGAAGAAATAAACGGTCGATCGGTTACGGCAATTGGAGGTTCGGCGTTTATGGGAAGGAAACTGATTAGCGTTTACATTCCGGATAGCGTTAGAACTATAGGGGAGAGCGCGTTTGCCTATAATCAGCTTCCGGAGATTATTATTCCTGACAGAGTTTTTTACATAGGGAGCAACGCATTTGCTTATAATCAATTATCCAAGGTTACTATGCTGGAAAGTCCGGCAAATCCGGAAAAAGTTATTTATATTGGAAACGGCGCATTTGCTTATAACCAATTATCCGAGGTTACTATTCCGAAAAGCATTACTTCTATTGCAAACTCTACGTTTGCCTATAATAAACTTACAAAGATAGATATTCCTGAAAAAGTTTATTACATTGGGACTGATGCGTTTTTTGATAATCGGTTGTCCGAGGTTACTATTCCTAAAAACGTTATTTATATCGGAAACGGCGCGTTTGCCTATAATCAGCTTTCGGAGATTATTATTCCTGAAAAAGTTAGCTCTGTTTCAGGTTTTAATAACAACAAATTAACCAAAGTTGAATTTGTTTTTGAAATTGTTACTGAAGTTGTCGACGGAGTTGATACTGAAGTTAAAAAATATAAAGTTACCACCATCGGCTCCAACGCGTTTTCTTATAATAAACTTACAAAGATTGATATTCCCGAGAGTGTTACAATCATTGGGAATAATGCGTTTGTATATAACCAATTAAAAAACATTACTATTCCCAATGGTGTTATAACTATTGGGAGTTATGCGTTTTCAAATAACTTATTGGAAAGTGTTACTATTTCCGAGAGCGTTGCTGATATTGGTCAAAGAGCGTTTGCAAACAATAAGTTAAGCGAAATTAAAATACCTGACAACATTAAAAATATTGGAATTCAGGCGTTTATGGATAATCCGCTGATCAGTATTACCATTGGCGAAGATGTATCGCTTGGCAGTTCTGCTTTTGGTAATAATTTTGAGTACACTTATAATGATAAAGATAACAAAAGGGCAAAAGGAACTTATATTTGGGATATTGATAGCAAAAAATGGATAAAAAAAGAAGACGGAGACGGGGGAGATGGAGATGGAGATGAATAGCTTATTACGGGTATTTTCTTCCCAGCATCTTCTGCGCCAAATCAATGTCTCCCGCGCTGATTGCCGCGCGGATGCGGCTTGAGCTGATAGGCGCGGAGCCTTCTGTAACTTTCGGCGCAATTTCCGCGGGAATGTTATGCTCAGCGAAAAATTTTTGAATCGCCTCGGCGTCGGTGTCCTGCTGATGACCGCACTTAAAATCGCTCCCGACCGCGAAAAAGCCGACATTGCCGCGCTCTAGCAAAATTTTTAAAAAATCAATACCGGACATTTGCTTAACTTCTTTGGTAAAATCAATAACAATTGTTATTTGCACGCCCATGCTTTCAAATATATCCAGTTTTTGTTGAAAAGTTAAAATATGCCCGCTTTCAATTTTATGGTTGTCCTTAAAAGTGATAACCACGGGCGTTTTATCCGCATTATGCGAAATAATCCGCTTTAACAATTCCTGATGCCCCCTGTGTACGCCGTCAAAGACGCCGACCGTCATAGAGGAAAGTTTCCCGTTATGAGAAAATCCTTTTTCTAAAAATTGCCGCCATTCAATTATTTGCATTTTCATTTTTTTCATTGATTAATATAAGTTCTTCCAATTTTTTTCGGAAAAGCTCGTAGTCCGGGGCAAGGTTGCAGGATCTTCTTATTAAGCGTATTGCGGTTTTAATTCTGCCCTTGATGTAAAAAACAAGCCCCCATAAATAATAAAGAGCCGGGTCCGGTTTCGGGCGCGGTCTTAAGGCGCACCTGATTTTATGTGAAATCTCAAATTCTTTTGCGCTCTTGTCGTAGTCTTCGATACTGAACGCCCATTTTCCCGCGAGAGCGCGGGCTTCCCAGTTATCTTTTCCCAGAACAGACAATTTTTGCATAAGAGCGGCAAGTTCCGGCATATTGTCCTGATTAAGAAAAACTTTTCCGGCGGCAATATAGCGCGACAGAGCTTCTTTTTCGTCGCCTGCCATTTCATACGCGTTTGCCGCGTTAACAGCGTAAACGCCGTTTTGCGCGTCTATTTTGAACGCTTTGTCCCACGCTTCGGCGGAATCGGCGTAATTTTTAAGTTCCCAACGGCATTTTGCGAGCAATGTGTAGTAATCAATATTTTTTTCTATTTTAAAAGGATTATTAATTATAAATTCATTCAATTCCGCAAATTTATTCAACTCGTTTAATATTTTTATTTTTTCCGTATGCGCCACTTTTCCTTCGGCGGAATCAGGCCATTGATCAAGAATCGCGTCGATAAATTCTTCCGCCTTGCTGTACTGTCCAAGACGGAATGACATTCTCGCCGCAAGTAGCAGTTCTCTTTTTGTTCTTACTTCCGACGAGGCGGAAACGGTGCGGATAACTTCGTCCCTGCGTTTCCACGCCCTGCTGATCTGATCCAGAGCTTTCGCGGGTTCGCCCATTACGGCAAAAGTTTCCGCAAGCCTTAACCGCCCCTCGGCGTTGATATTTATATCGTTGGTTAATTTTTTAAAAGAATCCTCTACATGTTTTGTCCGCGAATCAATGGAAATATAATCAAGATGAGCTTTACAAATATACTCACTCTTTTCATCTGAAGGCTCTTCAGACTCGCTGTCAGGCTTTTGTTCATCTGATTCATAGGAAGCCATAACAAAACCAAGCGCCCCATACTCCGCGGAATCGTCGTTTACTTCTCCAAGCCATTTGTTGTTTACAAGAAAAATCAAATAAGTGCCGCAAGCGACTATTTTCATGCTGAAATTAATTTTGTCAAAATCCGGTATATCGGTCCATGCAATCAGAGTTTTGGGAGAATTGTCTTTTACAACATCAAGACGGAAATAACCTTTGTTTGAGACAAGAGCTAAATAGTACGAGTCTTCGTCCATAATGTGAAAAATAATGCCCGCCGCCGCGTAATTGCCTAGGGTTTCCAGACGGATTTTTGCTTCTATTATGTGATCTTCAAATTCATAGCCGGGCATATCTACCCACGCGATACAGCTTTCCTTTTTTAAACCGAGCGTAAGAGAATCATCTGACAGGTAGGCATTATATGAAGATTCTGATTTAATATCAAAAGGAGATTTTTTTGTTTTGGCAAAGTCAATTATCAGTTTACGTTCGGATACAATGCTGTCCTCGTCGCTCTTCGGAGCTATTTGCCTTAATTTATTGGAGAGAGCGTAAATGAACCTTTTGGAAAAAGTGAACATATTTAAGATGTACATTAAAAAGGTAAAAAAGTCGATATATAATATCTGCAAAATTATTGCCATTAAGGTAAAAGAATTTATACATTTTATTGGGCGGACATGCGTTTTTGCCTTTAAAAAGATAAAAGAAGCGATATTTTACTTTAGTAAAACTATTGCCGTTATTGCCGAAAAAATTGCCGTCAATGTAAAAGAAGCGGTATGTCATATCGGACGAATAATAATTTTTGCCTTTTTAAAGACAGTAGATGCGGTATGTTATGTTTGCAAAAAGATTTCCGGCTTTGCCGTAAAAATCGCCGAAAGAATCGCCGGCATCGCCGAAAAAATTGCCGTCAATGTAAAAGACTCTATGCACCCTGTCAGCCGGGCGGATATTTTTGTTATTGCGGCTTTGCTGATTGTAATTATAACTCCGATAATTGTTAATCTGTTTTTCAAACTGGAAGCGAAATCAAAACAGGTGAATCTGTATTTGTCCGCAAGCGGCGAAGAATTATTCGGGAAAGATTTAATGGAAACGCTGATACGGGAATTTGAAGAAAAAAATCCCGATATTCATTTGAAGTTTGCCAATGCCTCCGCCGCCTCGGAACCTGAAGTTCTTTTTTTTAACGAAGGTGATTTCAGTGCGCTTATTGCCGCGAACGCGTTAACGGAATTAAACGCATTTACCGAATATGATTCCGGAACGAAGCAGATGGCAATTCCCCTTGTATCTTTTATGGATATGCTTTTTTACAATATTGATATTCTTTCCGCCGCCGGTTTTGATCACCCGCCGAAAACCAGAGATGAGTTTTTGACTTACGCAAAGGCGGTTTCACGCGGTGATTCAGGCGCGGCGGGATACGCGTTAAGTTTGAGCCGGAAAGATCATCAAGCTTTGGCAAGAGATATCTTTTCATGGATATGGGCTTCGGGCGGCAGTTTGTTTTCGGAAGATGAGGACGGCGTTCTTGTTTTAACCAAAGTCCCGGCAAAAGAGCTTTCATTTTTCGGCGTACTGAACGAAGAGGGATTGCTTGCGCCGGATGTTTTTGAAACAACAGGCGAGGAACGCATGGAGACGTTTGTTCAAGGAAAGACCGCAATGATTATTGCTTCTACCGGAGTAATTCCTTATCTGAGAGCGAAAATGGGAGACAACGCATTTGGCGTAACAACGATTCCGGTCTCAGGGACAGGCGGAAAATACACCATCGGCATTTCCTCTGTTTATGCTGGTATCTCCGCCAATACCGCTTACCCGGCGGAAGCGTGGAGTTTTCTTTTGTTTCTTGTCGGCAAAAGCAATCTTCTTTGTGAGAAATTAAACGCGGTTCCCGGCATGGTTTCCAATATTATCCCCGGCGATTATGTAAGAGTCGATCCTTTTTATTCCAAAGCATGGGAAATTTTTGAAGCTTCCATTGTTGCGGAAAGCTTGTCTGTTAAACCGGAAGCGCTGGAATATGAAAACAATTTTTTGGAAGAACTAAAGACCTTTTTTGAGAAATAATGAAAAATACCCTCATGATAATTGTTTTTAATGGCAGGTAGTATATTCATAAATCCTGTTGATTATGATATAATTACGCGGGGGAGTTATGAAAAAGTCAAAATATTTATCTTTCTTTCTTTTTTCCGTTGGTTTATTAATATTTGCCGGCAGTTTATTTATTTCCTGCAAAGGGAAGAAAAACCTTCCCGATCCTGAATATGTCGGGGCGGTTTCAGGCGGAATCTTGAATAAAAACGCCCCTGTAATTGTTGAATTCAAATTCGCTCAGGATACGTCCGCGCCGTTAGCGTCTAACGCGCTGGTTCTCAGCCCGAAAGTTAAAGGAACTGTTTCATGGCAGGACGAGTATACTCTTGTTTTTTATCCTTCCGAACCGTATAAACAGGGGCAACAGTATAATGTAACCGTAAATATAAAGACGACTCCGCCTTTTAGTTTTACTTTTTCAGCCGCGGTTCCTGTTTTTTGGGTAGAACTTGAACCTGTACAGTTAGGCGACGATGATTATGTCGTTGTGGCGGGAAAAGTCAATGCCGACGAAGACGCGGAAATTTCCAAAATAGAACAAACTGTCAGTTCAAAAGAGTTGGGTAAACTTTCATGGACGCATACCGACGGCGTTCATCGTTTTGTTTTTGAGCCCGTCAAGCGCGGCGAAACTTCCAGATGGATCGAAGTTACATGGAAAGGAAAACCTTTGGGAAATAATGTAGACGGACTTTCTACCGTAATGATTCCCGGCTTGGATGTTTTCCAAATGCTTGATATTCAATTTAATAACAATATAATCGAAGTTTCTTTTTCAAAAAATCTTAAAGCTAATCAGGACTTAAGAGGATTTATTACTCTTGCCAATAATACAGACGTACGTTATTCGCTGGAAGGAAATATTGTAAAAATTTTCGGAAATAATTCAGGCGGTATTCCGGCGGGAGCGGAACTCATAATTCAAGATTTGACAGATGTGGACGGCAAACGTTTAAGCACTCCGGTTCAGTATACTGTTCCCGATAAATGGGAATTACCGGAAATACGTTTTGCCGGAAACGGCGCTATTCTGCCGACAAGTCAGGGAGCGCAGCTTGTAATTGAAACTAAAAATGTTTCCGGAATTTTGGTAGAGGCGTTTCAAATTTACAATCAAAGTATGGTTTATTTTTTGCAGTCTAACAACCTTACAGGCGATTCTCATCTTGATCGCGTGGGAGAACCTGCGTGGTCAAAAGCTTTTGACTTCCAATGGACGGCGTCCGATCAAAACCGTTGGGTGCGCCGCGGGCTGGATATGGCGGAACTCAGCAAGAAATTTCCCGGCGGAATGTTCCATGTAAGAATTAGTTTCAGGCAAAGGCATGTTAAATATGTTTGTGATAAAGGTCACGGAGATTTTTCCGGATATGAATTCCCCGACGATTCATTTTCACCGAATTATACGATAAGCGGCGAAAAAT
>Ga0268262_10006089_pt1 | contig 11705 bp, 9 predicted proteins | sample TergutNc150P3_FD_190354 | JGI IMG/M metagenome (GOLD analysis project Ga0268262, IMG submission 190354) | Nasutitermes corniger P3 segment gut microbial community from laboratory colony in Florida, USA - Nc150 P3 (SPAdes) (version 2) | ecosystem: Host-associated > Arthropoda: Insects > Digestive... | reverse complement strand
CCCCCAACATTAGAGGCAGGAGGTACCCGCTTTTTAACAGGCAACATAAATATAGTAAATTTTTTTGGTTTTGGCAAGGGGGAAATTTATTTTCTACATTTACCCGCATGGCAGAAAACAAAGCACCTGAAAAGTTTATTTTTTATATGCACAAAGTGTGCAAAAGCTACCCGCCCGATAAGGAAGTGCTTAAAGATATATCTTTGAGCTTTTATTATGGGGCAAAAATTGGGATAATAGGCACAAATGGCAGCGGAAAATCCACGCTTTTGCGCATAATGGCTGGCATAGACAAGGAGTTTCAGGGAGAGGCTTGGATAGAAAACGGGCGCACTGCGGGCTATTTGTCGCAAGAACCGCAGTTAAATGCAGAGCTTTCCGTTAAGGAAAATGTAATGGTTGCGGTTGCGGCAAAGCAGAAAATTTTAGACCGCTACAACGAAGTTGCAACGCTTATGGGCGAGGCAGATGGCGACAAACTGGAAAAACTCTCCGAAGAAATGGAGAGATTGCAAAATAAAATTGATGCAGAAAATCTATGGGACTTAGACCGTTCCATAGAAATAGCTATGGATGCCCTGCGCTGCCCTCCTGGTGACTGGCAGGTCACAAACCTCTCTGGCGGTGAAAAACGCCGCGTTGCTCTTTGCCGCCTGCTATTGGAAGAACCGGATTTGCTGCTCCTTGACGAACCCACAAACCACTTGGATGCCGAGTCCGTTGCTTGGCTTGAACGCCATTTAAAGGAGTATAAAGGCTCCGTTATTTTGGTGACTCACGACCGTTATTTTTTGGATAATGTAACGGGCTGGATTTTGGAACTTGACCACGGTCGAGGCATTCCCTGGCAGGGAAACTATGCACAGTGGCTAGACCAAAAACTTGAGCGTATGCGCAAAGACGAAAAGGGCGAGAGCGACAGGCAAAAACGGCTTGCCAGAGAACAGGAATGGGTGAAGGCAAGCCCCAAGGCAAGGCAGGCCAAATCTAAGGCTCGCTTAAAAGCCTACGAAGAACTTTTGAGCCAAGACAAAAAAGAGCAATACAAGGTTGCGCAAATTGCCATTGCAAATGGCAAACGGCTTGGCGATATTGTTATAGACGCAAAGGGAATTTCAAAATCTTTTGGCGACAAATTGCTTTACGAAAATCTCAACTTCTGCTTGCCGCGTTCAGGCATTGTTGGCATAATAGGTCCAAACGGTGCGGGAAAAACTACCCTGTTCAGAATGATTTTGGGGCAAGAAAAACCAGATGCCGGAACATTCAAACTTGGAGAAACCGTAGAGATAATTTCCATGGAACAAGGCAGAGAATCCTTGAACGACAACAATACCGTTTTCCAAGAAATTTCCGGCGGCAAAGAGGAAATAATCATTGGGGAACGCAAACTCAATGCACGTGCATATTGCGGACTTTTCAACTTCACCGGCAGCGACCAGCAAAAAAAATTATCACAGCTCTCTGGCGGAATGAGAAACAGGGTTTTAATGGCAAAGAATTTGCAAAACGCTGGCAACCTCCTTTTGCTAGACGAACCCACCAACGACCTTGATATAGAAACTCTCCAAGCTCTTGAACAGGCAATTTTGAATTTCGCGGGCTGCGCTGTGGTTATCTCTCACGATAGATGGTTTTTAGACCGCATAGCTACGCATATATTGGCTTTTGAAGGCGATAGCAAAGCGGTGTGGTACGAGGGCAACTGGACAGAATACGAAGCCGATTACAAGCAACGTATGGGCATAGATGCAGATAATCCAAAGCCCATCAGATATAAAACGCTGAAAAGGTAATCTACTTTACAACAGCGTAATAAATATTTTTGCTTTTTGGAGTGAACCTAACCGACTGCCCTTCGCTTTTTATTGTGGAAATTTTATTTCCTTTCAAATCAAAAATTTGCACCGTGAAGCTTTTGCTTTGAGCTGGGAACTCATGCGTTCCAACAAAACGTACTACGAAATTTCCGAGCAATGTTTTGTTTGCCAAAGGTATTATAGGTTCTGGGTCTGGTTCTTCTGGAGGTTCTGGTTCATCCGGTGGGTCAACTACTATCGGCGGAATAGGCGGTGCTGGATCAACTTTTGAAACTATGTAGGCAAGCGCACCCACAAGACCAGCATTGTAGTCTAATCCACCTTCTGTGTATTGATAGTTGTTGATATCATCCTTGTAATCGCCGGAATTAAAAGAACCGCCAACCATATATCCAAAGGACTCGTTCCTTGCAGGTATGGTCAAAGCACTCATTCCTTGCGCATCGCGGTTTTCATCATTTAGATATATGTTTCTGTGGTGAGGCTTGGTGGCTTTTTTTGTGCAACCTTCGCAAAACCCTACAACAAAGGATTGTTTTGAATTATTTTTGCCAAGTATATAATCCACTTGGTCATAGATAAACTGGTCGTAATCATTTGTACCTTTTGCTTCTTGATAAAGCGCGGCGAGAAATGCGTGATTAGCAGGATAACGCAATGCTCCCCAACCAGAATTGCCAGTAGTCGCAACTTTTTCTCCGTTTTTTTGACTGGTGAACCTTGTAATAAAAGTGCTATTCATAGCGTTAAGCAAAGCACTCTTATCTTCGGGAACAGCCATAGCCACTACGTATGGTACTATATCGTGAGGATTTGAATAATCAAAAGCCCAATTATGAAACGGCACGTTATTTTTATCTAAGCTGATATCGCTTTTGTATGTATTATCTTTTGTTGCAATGTACATTTCTGCCGCAGCAATATTAAATGTGTTTGCCGGAGCATTGCCTGCCCCATAATAACCGCCTGAGCCAGCTCCCGCAGCTTGGCTTTTGTGTGCTTTTGCATAAGTATAAGCGTTCTTTGCGTGTTTAAGGCAAGTCTCTGCGTAAGTTGTATCGAATTCGCGATATATTCTTGACATAATGGCAAGAGTTGCCGCCGCAAAAGATGCCATTGGACCATCGTTTGGATTTTTCCACATTTTGCGCGGTTCACCGCCCAGATCAACAGGTTGAGTGGACATTTTCCCTGCGGTAACCCATGTATTATGGTCTTTGCCACCCTCGCCTTTTTCATAATAAAATGTGCTGCCATCGGGCGTAGCCTTAATTATCCAGTCTGTAGCGTATTTGAGTTCCTCCAAAAGATCTGGGATTCTATTCGGTTTGCCACCTTCTATGCCCCACTTTCCAGATTCTGCATAATCGCTGTAGTCTTTCCCATTATAAAGGTCGTGAAAACCTTTGGGAAATGCGTCGTAAGCCTTGGCAAGCATAAAAGCGGAATAGAAAAATGTTTGCCCAAACAGCACGTGGTCACCGCAGTCAAACCAACCACCTTCAAGATCACGCCCGCTATCGGCATCTCTGGTGAAGCTGGTTTTGTATGCGTGATCCATAAGAAGCCAATTAGGTCCAACACCAGACCTTTGGGCACCATAGAACCGAGTCACCATCCAAAGCGCTTTTCTGTACTGCTCTGGGCTAAAAGCACCTGCTGCCGCAAAAACACTTTGCAAAGAAAGTGCAACCAATAAAGCGGATAAAAATATGGAACGAAGCATTTATTTAATATAGTAAATAAATGCTAATTTACTAATGCCTGCCAAATCTCCTAGTTCTCCTCGGAGGTTGGTCATCGCCTCTGAAGGGTTTTCTGGCTTTCTTTGCGCCATATTCCTCTTTTTTGTCGAAATACGATGACTTTCTGCCTTCGCCATCAAAGGATTTTTTTGGTGGCGGCGGCTCGTCTGTCATCAACCTTATTTTGGAGGGGCGATTTTTAATTGTCATTTTGCGGAGGATTTGCAAAACCTCTTCGGGCATGGCTTCGGGTAAATCAACTGTGCTGAATTTTTCAAAGAGTTTTATGTGCCCAATGTATTTGGAATCCAAATCGGCTTCGTTTGCTATTGCACCGACAATATCCCTTGGCGAAACATTATCCATTCTGCCAACGCCCAAATAATAGCGTTCCATTCCGCTTTCCGGCGGTTCCATATCGCTAAAGCTGCCATCTCTGCGTCTGTCTGAACCTCTGTCTCCCCTGTCGCCCCTATCTCCCCTGTCTCTATCCCTTTCTCTCCTCGGTCTTTCACGCTCGCCTCTATCGCCCCTGTCGCCTCGCGGCTCCCTCGCTTCCCTATCCCTTGTCCCTCTGGATTCCGCATCCAGCGGTTCCATTTTTGGAAATAGCGGTTGCTCTTCTTGTGTCATAAAAGCCAAGGCAGCCGCGATGTCTGCGATGTCTAAGGCTTGCTCCAAAGCTATGCTTTCAACTAAATTTCTAAAATTATCCAAGCCCTTTTGCTCTTGAACTGTTTTGATAATATCCTCTTTGAACTTAGCCACTCTTTTATCGCTAATTTGCTCGCCTGTGGGCAGGCTCATTTTTTCAATTTTCTGGCGAGTTTCTTTTTCTATCATAGAGAGCAAACGTGTTTCTCTTGGAGTTACAAACAATATGGCATTGCCGTCCCTGCCAGCGCGGCCTGTTCTGCCTATGCGGTGAACATAAGATTCGGTATCGTAGGGAATATCGTAGTTCAAAACGTGGGTTATGCGTTCAACATCCAAGCCTCTGGCAGCAACATCGGTTGCAACCACAATATCTATTTTGCCGTCTTTTAAACGGTTCAGTGTGCGTTCCCTCAAAGATTGAGCCAAGTCGCCCGAAAGAGGAACTGCATCAAAGCCTCTCGCTTCCAAGCGTTCCGCAATTTCTGCCGTGGCTTGTTTTGTGCGCACAAAGATGAGCATACCTTCAAATTCTTCGCCTTCCAAAACCCTTGTCAGAGCCTCCATTTTATGCTCTTGGCGAACCGATAAATAGCGTTGGCGAATTTTCTCAACGGTGGCGGTTTTGCCAGCTATTCTTATTGTTTCGTATTCGCCGAGATATGTGGAGACTATTTTTTGCACAGCGGTTGGCATAGTCGCGCTGAACAAAGCTCTTTGCGCATCTTCCGGCGTTGATTCCAAAATATATTCAACATCTTCTTGAAAACCCATATCCAGCATTTCGTCTGCTTCGTCTAGCACAAGTGCTTGAATGCCGGAGAGGTCTATTGTTTTGCGTTCCAAATGGTCTATGAGGCGACCTGGGGTTGCAACCACAACCTGCGCTTTGCGTTTAAGCGCGCGAAGCTGAACTCCCATATCTTGCCCACCATAAACAGGCACCACGTGAAAATCCTTCATAAAAGACGAATATTTTTGAATTGCCTCCGAAACCTGAATTGCAAGCTCCCTAGTTGGCGTTAGAACCAACATAGCGGGATTTTTATCGTTAAAATTCAGCCGAGATAGCAATGGCAGCGTAAATGCCGCTGTTTTGCCCGTTCCTGTTTGTGCTGTGCCTAGCAAGTTTTTGCCTGCCAAAAGCAGGGGTATGGTTTGCATTTGTATTGGTGTTGGATTTTCATAGCCAATTTTTTGAACAGCTTCCATAACTTTTTGAGATAATCCCAAACTGGCGAATGTACATTCGCCTCCGATTTTTTCTTCACCTTCGCTCATCGTTTTGCCCATCTATTCGATTGTCGCAAAACCCTTGCGAACTGTGAATAGAAATTCCTGAGTGTAAATATAGCAAAAGTTTTGGGTTTTGTCAAGGCTACAACCACCCCCAAACGCACGGGGTTCGCATTTACTAACAGCCAAAAGCACCTTCAATCCTTCACACAACGAACACTTAATAACCAACTACTATCGTAGCCGCGCACGCTTACGGACTCGGACTTTGTTATTTGCCGTGATTGAGGATTTGTAATCGGCGCAAACTCAGTCCGCCACCTGTAGCTCCACCAGTTGCCCTCTTGGGCAACAGATATTAAAAGACCATCATTGCCGAAGCCACCTGGCAGGGCGGAAAAACCAAAGTCGTCTGTGCTGGGCGAAGTCCAGCCAATCGTTGCTTTCAATTTTGTTCCAGCTCCATCACAATCTCTATCGTCAGAACATCTAGAATTTATAAACTTCATCAAAACATTCCAATCTTCATTGCTTGGTATATGCCAACCTGCGGGGCAAATACCCTTGTGCTTTCTAGTTATTTTCCCAGAGCAATCGATGGAGCAATCGGTATCTCCGCCGTTGCAGTTGCAGCTAGCAGGCAGAGCCATTGCTGTTGCCCAATTGTAAAGCCGACCGTAGATATTGCAAACAGTCGTATTTTCATCTTCCAGTAGGACACCTTCTACGCCTCCTCCGCCACACTTGCTGCCGGGAGCGGCATATTTCAAATTACTCGCCATCCAAGTTTGTGTACCAATCTCAACCGTCTTGTAAGTCTCGCCTTGGTAAGTTACAGGAACACCGTAAACAATTGACCCAGAACTTGAACTAGAGCTTAAACTAGAAACAGTCACACTTGAACTAGACGAAAAGCCTCCTACACAGCCATTATATTTGATGCTCTTCTCATCACAAACGCTGTCGCGTTCTATGCTAGTGCAAGACAAAAGAAATGCAACTGCGAGAATAAAAAATCTTAAAACCATATATGTACTCCTACTAATCCTTCACACAACGAACACTAAGCCAGTCGTACTTATTAATACCGCCACTAAGTACGCCCTCGTTGTCGTATCTCATATACAAATAAGCACCGCTGCCCCTGAGCTCATTAGCTCTCCACCAATTGCCTTGGTAGCCGGCATTGCCGAAATAGGGATCACTTTGAGCGCCATAGCCGCCCCCGCCCGGCAGGGCGGAAAAACCATAAGTGTCCTGACCATTGCCATTGACGACCCATCCGTTAGTAGATTTCAAATACCTAGCAGCGCAATTATTGCAATCATTGTTACTCTCAACGTAATTTACCAACTTGTCCCAATCATCGTTAGGTATATGCCAACCGCTAGGGCATATTCCACGATGCTTTGGGTTTATCTGAGAAGCACAAGAAAAGAAATCGGAATTGCATTCCTCAGGCAGAGCCATTGCCGTTGCCCAGTCGTAAAGGCGACCGTAGGCATCGCAAATACTCGTATTTTCATCTATCAGTTTGGCATTGGCTCCGCACTTGCTGCCAGGAGCGGCATAATTCAAATTCCTCGCCAGCCAAACCTGTTCGCCAATCACAACCGTCTGGTAAGTCTCGCCTTCGTAAGTTACAGGAGGACTGGGCGGAACACCTCCTACACAGCCATTATAGTAAATACTCTTCTCATCACAAACGCTATCGCGTTCTATGCTCGTGCAAGACAAAAGGAACGCAACCGCAAGCAGAAAAAATCTTAAAACCATATATGCACCCCTACCCCCGAAGCCAAAAGCACACCACCGACAATGTAAAACACATTCCTTTGGGTTTGGACTTTCTTCGCATCATCCCAAGCATTATCAAAATCCACCTGCCCATTGGGCTTATTATATTCATTTTTCTTATATTTATCATAAGCACTTTTCAAATCTTGTTCTCTCAAATATCCAGCAACAAGCAACCCTGCCCCAGCCAAATCCAAGCCAATAGCAACATAAAAGCTGGTTTTGACAGGCTTTTGAACCACTACCACCTCCGGCTTCGCAGGAGCAGGCTCCATCTTCGCAACCTCCGGCTTCTCAACATCTATTGCCCTCGGCTCCGCAAGCATCTTTTTGAACAAATCCGGTGCCTTATCGTCTATAAGAGCCAGCAAGCTATACATATCTTTGAAATAGCCAGTAAAAGAACCCATCAAATTTCCAGTTGCAACATTGTAGAGTTCCACCTTAATGGTCAAATCCTCATTGAACCGCCCTATCCGCCCTTGGGCAACATAGTCCGCACTAACCTTTCGCCCAAGCTCCGCAAGACAGCTAGATTCCTTGCACACCTTAATAGTATTATCCATAGACCCAAGGAAAGCAACTATGCTTTCTGTGGTCATCACACCGAATCGCTCGCTAGGCAAAACATTAACCGCCGTTTCTCGCAGCCTGTCGGTTAAATAAGTCAACTCGGAAAACCCTATGGAATCACGGTCATCCAGAGTGTTGATAATGGCAACTCGCTCCTGCATCTGCCCGTGGGCAGCAATGGCGAGAAATAGCAAAACAAGAAGTTGTTTCTTCATATACATTAATCCTTTTAAGGGTGAAACTAGGGGGGGGGGGCAAAACGTGAGACAGACCTTGCACCGCAAGCTATAACGAGAATAATATCACCAGGTCTAGACCCTGTGGCAAAGGGTCTAGCAGTAGCGGCTCGTTTTAAGCTGTGGGTCATAGGTCGAGAATAATATAGAAAATCGGAGAGGAATAAAGCCAAAAAATGAGGTTAATTCTGGTAATCCTGCAAATTCTGTGAATTCTGGTTCAGACAAAGGAATTTTACTATATTACCCAAATGCCCGATAGAATAGCAAAGAATAAAAAAGTATCCATTGTGTATAGCATAATGAACGGCAAAGGCGAAATAATTATGGAAGTCTCGCCTTATGCCCCTGTATTCTACCTGCACGGCTATCAAAACGAAAACATTGTTCCGGGGCTGGAAAAAGCCTTGGAAGGTCACAAGGAAGGCGATGTGTTCTCCGTTGAATTGCCATACCAGCTGGCTTTCGGTGCTTACGACAAACAACTCGTTATGGAAGTGGCAAAAGAGGAATTAACGCCTTTTATAGATGATTTCTGGGTTGGAGGCTATATAGAAAGCTTTGATGAAGAAGCCGGAGATGAAATATCCGATTCTGAAAGATTTTTTATGAACATTGAAAAACCGCCGGAACCCAATGGTTTTATCATTCGTGAAATTCGCAAAGACACAATTCTTTTAGACGGAAACCATCCATGCGCTGGAATGGATTTAATCTTTAATGTAAGGGTTGTTTCGGTTGAAAATGCTTCTATAATGGAACTTGAAAACGGCTATCCAAAAGAAAGCGAAAATTATGACGATGAATATTAAACAACAAGCTGGCATAGCGGCGGCAAATTTGGTGCAAAACGGAATGGGCGTGGGGCTTGGCACTGGAAGCACGGTGTTTTTTACGCTGGAAAGGCTCGCGGAGAGGCAAAAAACAGAAGGGCTAAAATTCTTTGGCGTTAGCACAAGTTTCAGCACAACACTGCTCTGCCGCAAAATTGGCATTGAGCTAAAAGACAGCGGCTCCGTTTCGCATTTAGACCTTGCGATAGATGGTACAGACGAAATAGACCAGAATTTGAATTTGATAAAAGGCAGAGGTGCGGCTCATTTACTTGAAAAAATAGTAGCAAGCCTCGCAGACAAATTTATTATAGTTGCAGATTCGGGAAAACAGGTTAAAAATCTCGGAGAGAAGTTTCCCTTGCCTCTTGAAATTTTACCCGCTGCGCTTGGGCTGGTAGAGGCTCGCATAAAAAGTTTGGGCGGCACAATGGAAGTTCGCATTGCTGGAGCCTGCAAAGATGGTCCAACTATCAGCGATTCTGGCAATCTAATTGCAGATGCAAAATTAGGCTTGATAAAAGAACCAGCCATTCTTTGCAAAGAATTGGATTCCATTCCTGGGCTTGTTGGTCACGGTTTGTTTGCGGGGCTTGCAACAGGAGCTTTTATTGCAGGAGAGGCTGGAGTTGAGCGCATAGGCTTGCTATGAGGGTTATTCAAAATTTTCATTGAATGTAATTTGTAGCTATCAAGAATTATTCTTTCGTTGGATGGCACATTTATTTTTCTGAATTTTGGTTTTCCGCTTTTTTTGCTCTTTTCGTTGTTCTTCACTTCTCCGTTGTTCTCCACATCTTCTTCATTTTCTGCATTTTCGCTTTTTTCATCTCTTCCAACGTATTCCATAACATTTTCGTTTTCTTCTTTGTTTTCTTCATATTCGTTTGGCATTTCGGAGTATTCTTTGGATTTTGTAAAATCTGCGTATTCGTCAAATATTGCCATCATTCTCATAGCCATAAACTCCGAATAGCCTTGGTCTTTACCTGTTTTGGAATCACCAGACATAGCTTGCGCCTCTGTTTGCAATTCCAAGGTTTTTGAGGTTTGAAGCCGCATCGCTTCTTCTTTTGTTTTGCATTTTTCAAGTGCCCTGCGAAATTCGTCTCGTTCCTTTTCTATTTTCATCGCCTTTTCGTACAAATCCGGTGCATTAATTCTCAAAAATTCTTTTTCCTCAAAAGATAATCTTTTTCCCGATTTCATTTTGTTTTTAATATCCCCAATTCTCTTGGCTTTCATCCAATCATTAACGCCCCCTGTTTCTTTTGATTTATCACCAGACATTTCAAATTTCTTTTGCTGCCACTTTTGTTCAAGCTGGACATTTTTCACATAATTAGTTATACGTCCTATGACTTCGCCGAAATACATAGAGTTCTCCTTTTCGTATTATATCGGCAGAATTTGTGGGAAACTTTAATTAACTCAACATCTTTGACAATGTTTTAGGGTGATTTGCAACATAATCTAATATGCCAGACATTACTTTCACATAATTCTTATTAAAAGACTTAAAAATTGAAATATTCTCTTTGCTTACAGGTAAAGTAACCGTTGTTTTGATATTTCGTTTTTTCTTTGCAAGTTCGGTGAATTCCGCAATAGTAGCTTCGGAAGATTTTGGAGAATCTTCATTATACACAATTGGAAAAGAAGAGGCAAGCTCTACTTCTGCTAATTGCTTTCTAGTTGGTTTTTGCCCAATTAGAACTTTTGTTGTTACCATCGCCATAATAACAGTTCTGCCATTTGGGTTAATATAGGAAATTATTAAACACATACAACCGCATTTATATTGTCTGAACCAGAATTATCAGAATTTACAGGATTACCAGAATAAGAATAAAGCCCATCTATAAAATCTTTACCAAATGTCTGTTATACCTATTTTTCAGAATAATACAATGTGGCACGACCCGATACGTTAAAAAACATAATGAGCCGTTCCGTAGGGGCGTATGATTACGCCCAAAATGTGAAACTTATTCCTCTGTTGCTTCCGCTCCCGTTTCTTCTGTTGCTTTTTTGGTAGCAGACTTATTTTGACCGACATAATCGTATATATATATTGAATGAGCTCCTTCATTCATACTAGGACCCGTAGGATTGATATAAACATAATACACTATGTTTCTGAGTTTTATTTCGTATTCATAGCCTTCTTCAAAGTTCATAGCTTCTTCTTTGTTGGTGAATAAGACATAAACTGCATTGGCATCATAATCTTTTTTAGGGTTAGTATTATATTTATTTTCAAATAAAGTGAGACATTTTGTTACTTCTGAACCTGCTAATTCGCTCTGACCGTTCTTTTTTCTGGCTGCATTTGTTGCGGCTATTTCTTTTCTAGCTTCGTCTATTTGTTCTTTATCAAAAACACGAATCATTGTCCTAAAACTAAACATAACTTCGCATAACATCTTGGTTTCGGGCTTTGGCGAAAGGCCGCCATCAGTAATAGTCTTTATTTTGCCAATTCTTTCGCTTTCAATTTCGTTGAGTATATCATTGATATTTGTGTTGCTTATGCAGTCTTGTTTTTTCACTTGGTTGGAAATATCTGAGCAAGGGTCTTTTTTCTTTAATAGGCGAAAAAGATCATTGCGGTTTTTGGGGTCAAGGAGTTCGTCATTAAAGATATAAATGCTTTTCGCTTTTTGCTTTTCCGGTTCTTTTTGCTGTTCTGGCTCTTTTTGCTGTACCTGTTCAGTAGCGACAGACTTTGTTTCGTCTTTTATACAGCGTATGCTGTATAGGCGAGCTTTGGTAACGCTGTCTTTATAGGCTTTATTGTCGGCGTTTAGC
>Ga0268262_10006088_pt1 | contig 11706 bp, 6 predicted proteins | sample TergutNc150P3_FD_190354 | JGI IMG/M metagenome (GOLD analysis project Ga0268262, IMG submission 190354) | Nasutitermes corniger P3 segment gut microbial community from laboratory colony in Florida, USA - Nc150 P3 (SPAdes) (version 2) | ecosystem: Host-associated > Arthropoda: Insects > Digestive... | reverse complement strand
GCGGTTTGTGTCCATACCCGTGCAGTCCATTTCGATTGCCAATGTGCTGAACGGCAGGGAAGATGACAAAGGCTATATCAAAACTTCCGGCATAATCCGATACACTTTCCCCCGCGCGCGGCTTCTTGTGGTGGATGACATATCGACTAACCTCAAGGTAGTCGAAGGTCTTCTCGCGCCCTACCAGGCGGCGGTGGATACCTGCCTGAACGGTTTGCAGTCCATAGAACTTGTTAAACGCAACGAATATGACATTGTTTTCATGGATCACATGATGCCGGAAATGGACGGGATTGAAGCGGTGTCTGTTATACGCTCGCTGGAAGGCGAGCGCTTCCGCGCCATGCCGATAATAGCGCTGACAGCTAACGCCGTTATGGGAATGCGGGAAATGTTTATTAAAAACAGCTTCAATGATTTTCTTTCCAAACCAATAGACGTTTCCAAGCTGGATGAAATCCTTAACCGCTGGATACCCAAGGAAAAGAGGGAACAGGGAACAGATAATCGCGATACCCCGGAGCCTGAACTCCGAACCCGGTACCCCGTTATCCGGAACCCCGGCCCCCGAACCCCGATCCCCATTATCCCAGGCGTTGATACGGCAAAAGGCATTGTTATGACCGGCGGGACCGCAGCGGCTTATATAAAAGTGTTATCCCTGTTTTGCAAGGATGTTGAAGAACGCCTGCCGTTTTTACAAAAAGCGCCGGAAGAAAATCTGCCCGCGTTTGTTACCCAGGTTCACGCCCTGAAAAGCGCGTCGGCTTCCATTGGCGCGCAGAACATATCGTCTCTGGCGGCGGGGCTTGAAGCGGTTGGCAAGGCGGGGGACATTGCTTTTATCCGCGAAAGCCTGCCCGATTTTACAGAACAGCTTGCGGCGCTTGTAAAAAATATTCGCGACGCGCTGGAACAGGGCAAGCCCGAATCTCAGGATGTTCCCGACTCCCCACTCCCCACTCCCTACTCCCCATTATTAAATGAACTTGCCGACGCCCTGAAATCCCAGAAAATATCCGAAATTAAGCGTATACTGAATACGCTGGAGCGGCAGACGCAGGATTCGGGACTCAAGGAAATTCTCGAACGGATTTCCGATCAGGTGCTTATGACGGAATTTGACAGCGCCGTAAAAATAGTTGAGGAATTAATTACCTCGAAAAACTAAGGAGCAAATATGGAAAATGAAAAGAAACTAGTCATACTTGTAGACGATAACCTTGCCAACCTCAAAATCGGCAATAATCTTTTGGAAGAAAAATATACCGTCGCCACAGCGCCATCGGCCGCAAAAATGTTCAGTCTTTTGAAAAACAACGTCCCCGCGATAATTCTTCTGGATATTGATATGCCGGAAATGAACGGTTATGAAGCCATTAAAATACTAAAGTCAAATCCGGAAACAAAAGATATTCCGGTGATCTTCCTTACCGCAAAAAACGAATCCGAGAATGAACTGGAAGGACTTTCCCTTGGCGCGATTGACTATATCACAAAGCCTTTCAATCCGGCCCTGCTTCTCAAACGTATCGAGGTACATCTGCTCTTGGAAAACCAGCGAAAAGAACTGCAATACTTTAATGAAAATTTACAAAAAATGGTGGAGGAAAAAACGCAAAGCATTTTAGACATGCAAAACGCCCTGTTAAGAACAATAGCGGAATTGGTAGAATGCCGCGATGACATAACAGGAGGCCACATAGAAAGAACCCAGCGGGGAATAAAAATCCTGCTGGAAGAAATTAACAAGAACGGCGTTTACCGGGAAGAAACAAAAGGCTGGGATATAAACCTTCTGTTCCAGTCCAGCCAGCTTCATGACGTGGGTAAAATATCCATTAACGACAATATACTCAAAAAACCCGGAAAGCTGACCGACGAAGAATTTAATGAAATGAAAAAACACGCGAGTTTTGGCGAGCAAATAATTGAAAAGATTGAGACTCTGACAAAGGAAAGCGATTTTTTAAACTACGCGAAGATTTTTGCCGCAAGCCATCACGAAAAATGGGACGGCTCGGGGTATCCCCGCGGGCTTAAGGAAAATGAAATACCCCTGCTGGGCCGCATCATGGCGATTGCCGACGTATACGACGCGCTTACCTCGGTACGCCCCTACAAAAAAGCCTTTAGCCATGAAGAAGCGGTGCGGATTATCACCGAAGGCAGCGGGGCGCAGTTTGATCCCGAGTTGGTAGAAATATTCACCCGCGTGGAGGAACAGTTCAAAAACTGACGGATTATCCCGCCGCTTTTAAGTTTTTCATATTCATCAGCAGCATTTGTATTCTGTTTTCGATATTGGCAAAACTTACGTCAGGCTCGTAATCAAGCGGCAGAATTTGAATATCAGGATGCAGTTCCTTGATTCTTTTGATCACCCCGCGCCCGCAGATATGATTCGGCAGGCAGCCAAAAGGCTGGAGTATAATAAAGGAACGGATTCCCTTTTCGGCAAGATGCAGTGTATGGGCGGTAATAAGGAAGGATTCCCCGGACAATATCGAATGATGTATTATATCATCGCTGTATTTTGCCGCTTCTTCAATCGAAATTTCAGGTTCATACAGGGGATGTTTCAAGGCGATTTTATCAACGTATCTTTCGGCTATGTCCATAAATTTACTGCCAAGCCGGGCGTATAAATTGTCATACAAAGAATGACGCACTTTGAATTCATTCATCTCGGCAAGGGTATGCTGCAAAAACAGATGACGGTAAACGGTGTTCATTCTTGGGAGAATCACTTCCATTCCGTTTTTTTCAAGATAATTTTCAATCTCAAAATTTGAACCCGGATGAAAGGTTAAATAGTACTCGCCCTGCATATAAACCGGGTCCCTGGGTTTTGAACGGTCATAGCGGACGGAGCACAGTTCGTTTATCGCTTTCTTAAACGCGACATTCGCGCCCGGAATACCCCTTCTCGCGAGCCCTTCGGAAATTTCGTTAAAAGCGTTTTCAACAACTTTATCGGTTTCCCCTTTATGCATCTCGTAAGGCCGTATCCTGCGACGCAGGAATTCAATAGCATCCGCCTGGATTATGCCCCACATAATTTTAGTGTAGGTTATATTGGTAAAGCGCAGTCCCGGATGGGCATTTTTGGAATCCGATATATCGGTGGTAATAATCGGCACCTGAGGAAACCCCGCCTCGTCAAGGGCTTTTCTCGCAAGGGGCATGTAATTGGAAAGACGGCAATCGCATAACACCTTCGCCATGCCGACCAGAGTCTTGTCCGGGTCGTATTTCCCGCTCTTTAACGCAAGAAGGGCTTCTCCCACTACAACCTGCACGGGAAGGCACATGTCGTTATGCACGTATTTTTTCCCCATCGCAATCGCTTCAATGCCGCCCATCGGCAGTTGTTCCACAAGGACGCCTTCATTGGCAAGAGCGCCGCTCATAACCATGCAGAACGCCCGGCTCACGTTGGGAACAAGCAGAACCTTCATGGGCTCTTTCTTTGTATATTTGACCGCGTAGGGGTCTCCCAGGGGCTTTGTGTTATGCGTTTTTATTTTGCGGCGTATCATTACAGTCTCGATGAACGAGCGAACCCTGATCCGCAGCGGGCCCGCAATATCGCTTTCATCCATCTTTAATATTAACGGGGCCTTGCCCGAAATCTCGTCCATGACGCGGATTATTTCATCGGAATAAACGGCATCATGCCCGCATCCGAAACTGTAGATGTCAACATATTCCAGCCAGGGATGCTGCGCGGCGGCGATAGCGCCGGCAAGAAGCCTTGCGTGGTTGTCATTTGTAATTTCAATCCGCGATTTTGCGAGCGGAATCTTTCCGAGATTGGGAAGCGAATCCAGCGTAAGCACGGGTATACCCATGCTCGTAAAATAATGGGACAGATTGTGATTTATTTGCTCGTCATACTGATAATACCGCCCGGCGATAACCACGGCGATTTTTTTCTCCCTCTCAACATCCTCAAGGATTTTTTTCCCTTTCTCCGTCATCAACCCGTAAAATTCCTCCAGGGCTTTTTCCCCCTGCTTAATCGCGGCAAGGGTGATCTTTTTGGGTATATTAAAAGCCTCATACATATAGCGGCACAGTTGGAACCGCATATCCCTGTCCGAAAACCAGTGGCATACGGGCGAATCAAGCGGGATACTGTGTTTTTCTTCGGGATTGTCCGAACACCGTATCGAAAGAGGATACCCTTTCAGTACGGGACATGTAAAAGTGCCGGTTTTTTCAGGGTTGTCCGCCGGCAGCCTGTTAATCTGAGGAAAGAAAATCCTGTCAACTTTGCTTTCAATAAGATCCTGTATATGCCCGTGAACCAGTTTCGCGGGAAAACAGACCGTGTCGGAAGCGATATACTGCAAACCCTTTTCGTATAACTGCCTGGAGCTTTTCCGCGACACTTTTATTTTATAACCAAGCGCGGACCAAAACACTTTCCAGAAAGGCATGCTTCTCCAAAAGTCCAGCACCCTGGGAAGCCCGATTGTAATGTCTTTGGATGGAAGAAGCTGTGTATACCTGTAATCCTTAAAAAGCAGTTCGTTTCTGACTCTTATCATGTCGGGGGCGGCGTTCATCATTCCGGTAATATTTTTTACCTGCTCGCGGACAGCCGGATCATCCGGATCGCCTACTACTTCCCCGCGCTCGCATCGGTTGCCTATAACCCATGTCTGGCCGTTTGAAAAACGCAGCAGGGTACGGTTGCAATTATTGGCGCAGAAGGGGCAGAGTAAATTCGCTTCCTGTTTATACTCAAATGTTTTTAACGCTTCAAAACCGATAAAACGCGTGCGGTCGCCGGGACCGTGAGGCGAAGAATACCCGTTTTCGGAAATTTCCCGCTTTGTAAGAAGGGCTATGCCGATAGCCCCCATTTCGCCGGGGAAGGGGGCGCGGACAACAAATTTTCCCAGATACTGTTCAAAAGCCCGGAGCACCGCGTCGTTCCTGAGCGTTCCGCCCTGAACGACTATTTTATTGCCAAGACGCGCGGGATTGGCTATGCGCACAACTTTTGTAAAAACATTTTCTACAATCGCTCTGCAAAGGCCGGCCATAATGTCATCCGCCTGTTTCCCGTTTTTCTGTTCCGTGATAATCGTGCTGTTCATAAATACGGTACAACGGCTTCCAAGTTTCGCCGGGCTTTTAGCGTTAAACGCTGTTTCCGCGATTTTATTAACGGGAATATGCAGAGTTTCCGCGAATGTTTCCAGGAAAGAGCCGCAGCCGGATGAACAGGCTTCGTTTACGATTATATTCGTTACAATACCGTTAGAAATGCTGATAGCCTTCATGTCCTGGCCGCCGATGTCAAGTATGAAACTCACGTCGGGAATGTATTTTTGGGCAGCCGCGGCATGGGCGACGGTTTCCACGGTATGATAATCAGCACCTAACGCTTTATCAAACAAGAGTTCCCCGTAACCCGTGGTTCCAAGTGCGATTATTTCAAGATTAACGCCGGCGGCCGTATATTTGTCGTGCATATCCAGCAGAGCCTGCCTGATTACTTTCAGCGGCTCGCCTTTGTTCGGGTTGTAAAAACTGTCAATAACATTTTCATCTTCGTCAATCAAAACAAATTTGGTCGTTGTCGAGCCCGCGTCAACGCCGAGGTATACCCTCAGGGTATCGCCTCTTTGGGCGGAGATTTCATGATTTATGGCCTGCATTCTGTGGCGGGCATGGAAATTTTCTTTCTCCGTCTGGTTTGAGAAGTAATTAATATTCTGCAATGAGGAATTGCCCAGAACAATTTCCCTGTACATCGCAAGAGATGTAAGCGCCGCTTCGGGACTGAAATTACGGTCATGTCTGCTTTCCTGTTCCAGAAAATTCTCATTTATCGCGAGCGCCGTGCCGTAGGCGATAAACAGCTCCGCTTTCTGGGGCAGGATAATATCGGAATCTTTCAGGCCAAGCCTCTGCGCGAAAACACGGATCAGCGTGGGGTTAAAGGTTAAGGGCCCGCCTTCAAAAACAACAGGCGGGCGTATCTCCAGCCCCTGCGCCAGTCCGCCGATAGTCTGTTTTGCTATCGCGTGAAAAGTGGAAAGGGCTATATCTTCAAGTATCGCGCCCTGATTCAAAAGCGGTTGAATATCGGTTTTGGCAAAAACCCCGCAGCGTCCGGAAATGTCATAAACCTGCGTGCCGTTGGCGGCAAGGGCGTCAAATTTCTCAACTGGGGTACGGAGGAGCGCGGCTATCTCGTCAATAAACGCGCCCGTACCGCCCGCGCAGCTCCCGTTCATGCGCATATCGCCTACCGCAAGCTGGTTAGTCACGCTGTCATGGTAAAAAAAGACTATTTTCGCGTCCTGGCCGCCCAATTCCACCGCGACTCTCGCCTGCGGATAGAAATTACGCACCGCGATTGAATTGGCGACAACTTCCTGTATAAAAGGCGCGTGGATCAATTCGGCGATTGCCTTGCCGCCCGAGCCGCACAGGGCGATTTTGTACTGTTCATGGGGAAACTGCGAAACTATCTCTTTAAGGAAATTTCTGACCAGTTCGCTTTGGTACGCGTTATGCCGTTGATAACGCGAAAAAAGTATCTCTTTTGTATCGGGTTGGATAACTACTGCCTTAACGGTTGTAGAACCTACGTCAATACCTATATGTAGCACTCTTTATCTCCAACGGATATTATACAAAAATACACCGATTCCCTCAAGTACCAATGATAGGGACTGGGGACTATCTCCCCTTTGATACGTGATATTGCAAAAACAGGGAAAACGGTATAATATTCATGGATAAAGGAACTGCACCCGGCATCTGGCACCCAAAAAGGAGAAACAAATGAACGAAACATTAATGTACGCAAAGTACAATAAAGTCGGAAACCGGACAGTCTATGACTTGTTGGACAAAATGAGTAATGATGACCGGGAAAAAGACAGGGGAAGTTACTATGGAAGCCTTTCAGGAATATTCAGGCACATTATTGGCGGAACACGGTACTTCTTGGGAATATATAAAAAACCGCTGAGTGACAACGCCGGCGTGATAAAAGAGCTGTCCGCCATTGAAAACATTCCCAAAATACCCGAAGGGCCGTTAAGCGAAGCGCAGTGGAAAGATCTTAAATCCGTAATAACCGCAATTGACGACGCTTGTATCCACACGGCTGAAGCCGTGCAGGAATACGACCTTAATCTTTCGGTAGAAGTGAACTGGTATGGGGGAAATCCCGCTTCCGTACCCTTATTCTTCCTGCTCAGCCAGCTTCTTGTTCACAACATCCACCACCGCGGTCAAATTTCGCAGATACTTGATTCTCTTAAAATTGATAATGATTTTTCGAGGATTGATGTTTCTTTCTTGTAAGTTGGGGCTGTGGCAGTTTGGTAACTGTTACTTCCGGATTTGGCGGGGTTTTGGTTCCGAATTTGGCGGTCTATCCACTCGGTTAATTTTTCTCTATACTTAATATACGGAAGATAAAGAACATGGCTACATCAAACAGCAATAACACGGCAAGTATCGGTTTCGAGCAGCAAATATGGGAGGCTGCGGACATTCTGCGCGGAAACATGGACGCGGCGGAATACAAACATGTCGTACTGGGGCTTATTTTCCTCAAGTACATTTCGGACAAGTTCGAAGAACGTTACCGTGAACTTGAAGGTGATGACGATGTGGAAGATAAAGATGCTTATACCGAGAAAAACGTGTTTTTCGTACCGCCATCGGCACGTTGGAATATAATCTGTGAATCAGCACATAAAGAAGAAATCGGTACAGTTATTGATGACGCTATGAGGGCAATTGAAAAAGAAAACAAGCGGTTGAAAGACATATTACCGAAAAATTATGCTCGTGGTGATCTTGACAAACGCCGCCTCGGAAATGTTGTTGACCTGTTTACCAATATTCAGATGATAGAACATGGTACAGACAAGGATATTCTGGGGCGGACTTATGAATACTGCCTCGCCAAATTTGCCGAGCAAGAAGGCAAACGCGCCGGAGAGTTCTACACGCCGTCCTGTGTGGTACGAACGCTTGTCGAAGTGCTTCAACCATTCAAAGGGCGCGTGTATGATCCATGTTGTGGTAGTGCTGGGATGTTTGTACAGAGCGCAGACTTCGTACGCAGTCATGCAGGTAATATAGGAAACCTTGCGGTCTATGGGCAGGATGCTAATCCGACAACCCGCAAAATGGCATTAATGAATCTTGCTATTCGCGGTATTGAAGCCGACCTCGGCGGATATAATGCCGATACGTTTCATAATGATTTACACCCAACCTTGAAAGCCGATTTTATCCTCGCCAACCCCCCGTTCAATCTTTCAGACTGGAATGACGGCTCATTGAATAATGATCCGAGATGGAAGTATGGCTTGCCGCCTTCCGGTAATGCCAACTTCGCATGGCTTCAGCACATGATTCATCATCTTTCACCCAACGGTAAAATCGGGATGGTGCTTGCCAATGGTTCGTTGTCATCCCAGAGTGGCGGTGAGGGTGATATACGGCGTAAAATCGTTGAAGATGATCTTGTTGAAGGCATTATCGCTATGCCTACACAGTTATTTTACACTACGCAAATACCCGTTTCTCTTTGGTTTATCAACAGGAAGAAAAAGCAGAAAGGAAAGACTCTGTTCATTGATGCCCGCAAAATGGGGACGATGGTTAACCGTCGTCTGCGTGAAATGACCACGGAAGACATAGCCAAAATTGCAGACACTTTTAAAGTATTCAATGACGGTACTCTTGAGGACGTAAAAGGGTTTTGCTCCGCCGTTAAAACAGAAGAAATAGCAAAACAGGATTTTATTCTTACGCCGGGACGTTATGTCGGAATTGAAGAGCAAGAGGATGATGGTGAACCTTTTGAAGAAAAAATGACACGACTGACAGGCGAACTTTCTGATATGTTCAAACGTTCGCATGAACTGGAGGAAGAAATCCGTAAAAGGCTTGGGGCGATTGGATATGAAATCTAAACCTATCAATGCCAGAAACTTTATGGAATTCTTTCAAAACCAATACGGCATTGAATTTATTGATGTCGGTACAGGCAAACGAGCATTAGATTTGATTCACGAAAATGAACAAAACCTTTGTAGTACCTGTAAATTTGCGACAAGAGGTGATGGCAAATTTGTACACCTTGACGATATGATTTGTACGAACGACGAATCAGAGCAAGTGACAGAATTCGTGTCTGTTGATTCAGGTTGCGACCAATGGATGTGCAAAGAGGGATGTGACAACGAATGATCCAAACACTTTCTGACCTCTGTTACTACGCCAATGGGCATATTGCTGTTGCCGATTTGGATTTAGATAATTACATCTCTACTGAAAATATGCTCTCCAATAAAGAAGGGATCTCTCGTTCGGCGGGACTACCGGCAGTGACACAGACGCAGGCTTACCAAGTGGATGATGTGTTAGTTTCCAACATTCGACCATATTTCCGTAAAATTTGGTTCGCCGACCGTAACGGTGGCTGCTCCAATGATGTGTTGGTATTTAGGGCTAGAGATAATTGTAATTCGGAATTTCTATACTATTTGCTTTCTGAAGATGCATTCTTCGATTATGCAACCGCTACTGCAAAAGGGACAAAAATGCCGCGTGGTGACAAAGACGCAATAATGCGGTATGAGGTCCCCGACTTATCTCTTGATATACAGATTAAAATAGCTGTTACGCTGTCCTCCCTTGATACGAAAATTTCTATAAACAGAGCAATAAATCATCATTTAGAGCAGACGGCACAAGCAGTATATAAGTCTTGGTTCGTGGATTTTGAGCCTTGGGATGGTGTGCAACCGATAAACTGGAGGGCTATGACACTTGGCGACTTATGCGTTAATGTCACAAAAGGCACAACGCCGACAACGTTAAAAAAGCAATTTGTGACCAAAGGTATAAATTTTGTGAAAGCGGAAAGCATTTTGGATGACCATTCAATTGATTTCAACAAACTAGCATTCATTGACGAAGAAACGAATTCTTTGTTAAATCGTTCAATGGTACAGATAAATGACATTATTTTTACCATTGCAGGAACACTTGGACGATTTGCCTTTGTTAAAGAAGATTTATTACCTGCCAATACCAATCAAGCTGTAGCTATCATCCGAGCAGATGCCTCTAAAATTACTCCTGTAACGCTTTACAGTTTTTTCATTGGAGGATTACATTCGGACTTTTATACTAAAAACATCCAACAAGCGGTACAGGCTAACCTAAGTCTGACAACTATTAAGGCATTACCATTGATTTTACCGCCAGAGGAAACCCTTGCTGAATATTCGTCACTCATTGAACCATTATTAGAGCAGATTTTTCAAAACTATGCCGAAAATCGTCGTCTCACTACCTTGCGTGACACATTACTTCCTAAACTCATGTCTGGCGAACTGTCCGTCTCCGACATTTTAGACGTTAAATGATGATTTACCGCTTTCGAGTATTCTGATAGAATAGGATAAGGAGATATTCCAGTGCCATTCACTGAAAAAGAGTACGAAAACGCCATAATTGAGCTATTTCATAATACCCTTGGTTATACACCCATCTACGGTCCTGATATCTCACGCGATTACTCTGACCCCCTCTACAAAGACGAACTTTTGCCAGCTTTGCAGAAACTCAATCCAAAATTACCGGAAGCCGCGATTACCGAGGCTGTTTATAAACTGCATAATTTCGAGGGCGGTACGGTATTGCAAAAAAATATCCAGTTTATGGACTATCTTCAAAATGGTGTTTCGGTCAATTATCATGACAAAGGCGAACAACATGCCGCGCTTGTTAATCTTGTGGATTATCAAAATGTAAGCCGTAATGCTTTTACAGTTGCCAATCAATGGACAATTACCGAAAACAGCGAAAAACGACCGGATGTTATCCTGTTTTTGAATGGTCTGCCTATAGTTGTTTTTGAGTTAAAATCGCCCTCCCGCGAAGAAACCGATGCTTCCGAAGCCTATCGTCAATTACGAAATTATATGTATGAGATACCCTCCTTATTTATTTACAATGCATTTCTTGTGATGAGTGACCACGCCATGTCAAAAGCAGGAACCATCACATCAGGCGAAGACCGCTTTATGGAGTGGAAGACGAAAGACGGCAGCTATGAAAACACGCAGTTCGCCCAGTTTGATACTTTCATTGAAGGAATGTTCGATAAGGCTCGGCTGCTTGATATAATCAAAAACTTCATTTGTTTTTCCGGTGATACGAAAATACTCGGCGCATATCACCAGTATTTCGCCGTGCGGAAAGCGGTAGCCTCTACCACAAATGCAACAAAAACCGACGGCAAAGGCGGCGTATTCTGGCATACTCAGGGTAGCGGCAAATCACTGTCGATGGTTTTTTATGCGCATTTATTACAGGAAACGTTAAACTCGCCGACCATCGTCATGTTGACAGACCGTAACGACCTTGACGATCAACTATTCGAGCAATTTGCTAAATGCGCGGCATTTTTACGGCAAACACCACAGCAAGCCGAAAGCCGCGTTCACCTGAAAGAACTGCTTGCGGGAAGACAGGCTAACGGCATTATCTTTACAACAATGCAGAAGTTTGAAGAATCAGATGAGTCACTCTCCGAACGACGAAACATTATTGTTATGGCTGACGAAGCTCACCGCGGACAGTACGGTCTAGAGGAAAAAGTAGATGCAAAAACAGGTCGCGTTATTCTTGGTACGGCTCGTA
>Ga0268262_10006087_pt1 | contig 11707 bp, 6 predicted proteins | sample TergutNc150P3_FD_190354 | JGI IMG/M metagenome (GOLD analysis project Ga0268262, IMG submission 190354) | Nasutitermes corniger P3 segment gut microbial community from laboratory colony in Florida, USA - Nc150 P3 (SPAdes) (version 2) | ecosystem: Host-associated > Arthropoda: Insects > Digestive... | reverse complement strand
AAAAGCAACTTCCTTGCGAAGATGAGCCATGAAATCCGCACGCCGATGAACGCTATTCTAGGCATTACCGAGATTCAACTGCAAAACAAGAAAATTCCCGATGATATTCAAGAAGCCCTGGAGAAAATTAACAATTCCGGTTATTTGTTGCTCGGTATTATAAACAACATATTGGACATGTCAAAGATCGAATCTGGCAAACTGGAACTGTCGGTTGGCAGTTACGACGTGCCAAGCCTGATAAATGACACTGTTCATCTTAACGTAGTATTATACGACAGCAAACAAATTGAGTTAACCCTTGACGTTGATGAAAATATTCCGTCAATATTGTTAGGTGACGAACTGCGCATTAAGCAAATTTTAAACAACCTGCTTTCCAACGCTTTTAAATACACGGATAAAGGCAATATTTCCATGTCTATTTCAGCCGAATATCAAGAGAAAGATCCTTCAACGGTGACGCTTATTTTCCGCATAGCGGACACTGGGCAGGGAATGACCGCTGAACAGTTAGATATATTATTCGATGAGTTTACCCGCTTTAATACGGACGCTAACAGCAAAGTGGAAGGCACGGGCCTTGGGATGAACATCACAAAACAGCTTGTCACAATAATGGGCGGCGAAATTAGCGTGGAGAGCGAACCGGACAAAGGCTCCGTGTTTACAGTGCGCCTGCCGCAAAAAATTGACAATGCTGAAGTACTTGGCAAAGAAATGGCTGAAAAACTTAAAAATTTCCATTCCGCTGATTTGTCACAAATGGAAAAGAAGGCGCAGATTGAATGTGCGTATATGCCCTACGGCAAGGTGTTAATAGTTGATGATGTTGATACGAACCTGTATGTCGCAAGGGGGCTGATGTCCCCCTATGGTTTATCCATTGAAACCGCCAAAAGCGGTCCTGAGATGATTGAAAAAATTAAAAATGGAACAGTTTATGACATAATATTCTTGGATCATTTTATGCCAAAAATGGATGGTATGGAAGCCGCAAAAATCATACGGGAAATGGGTTATACGAATCCTGTAATAGCGTTGACTGCTAATGCGATTATGGGACAGGCTGAAGTTTTTTTAAAGAACGGATTTGACGGGTTTATTTCCAAACCGGTAGACATACGGGAATTGAACTTAACTTTGAACAAATTTATACGCGATAAGTATCCGGAAGAGGCGGCTAAAGCAGCGCGGCTTAAAGCGTCCTCAGACGCTCAGCGCGCGGTTAAAAAATTTGATCCGGTATCCGATCCCGGATTAAGATCAATCTTCGCGCGGGATGCTGAAAATGTTATTGTAAGATTAAAAGCGATACTCGCCAATTCGTTCCGCAGAAATGACGATGTTACGCAGTATGTTATTGACGTACATTCAATGAAAAGCGCGTGCGCCAATATGGGCGAGGAAAACGTATCCGCTTTCGCACGCAGGCTTGAAATAGCGGGACAGGCGAAAGATATACAATTAATAACGGGCGAAACCCCGGCTTTTCTGGAAGAATTGCGTAAAGTTATTGATAAACTCAAGCCGAAAGATGACGTATCCACGCCGGAAAATTTTGAAAACGATCTTGTTTTCCTATCCGAGAAAATGCTCGCCATTAAAACGGCATGCGAGAATTTTGATGACATAAAGGCCGATTTGGCGTTAAAGGAGCTTGAACAAAAGAAGTGGTCGCGATCCATTAAAAATTATATTGGCGCCATCTCCATGCATTTACTGCGCGGCGATTTTGAGAAAGCCGCAAATATCGCCAATGATTATATATAAAAAATTCCCTTAATCTTTAAAATCTTTTTTCCGTATCATGTTACGCTGAATTTTCCCGCTAATTGTTTTTGGCAACTCTGGCATAAACTCAATAATGCGCGGGTATTTGTAGGGAGCCGTTACGCGCTTAACATGGTTTTGCAATTCGCGGATTAATTCGTCCGAGGCGGCGTAACCCCGCGCAAGAACGATGGTCGCCTTCACTACCTGCCCGCGCATAGTATCGGGTGCGGCCGTGACGGCGCACTCAAGCACCGAGGGGTGCTCCATCAGGGCGCTTTCAACTTCAAATGGGCCGATACGGTATCCTGAACATTTGATCACGTCGTCATTACGCCCGACAAACCACAGATAGCCATCATCGTCCTTCCACGCCATGTCTCCCGTCTGATACGTTCCGTTGTTCCAGTTATTCAATGTTATTTCTTTGTCCTTCCAGTAACCTCGGAAAAGACCGCAAAAATCAGATTTGCCGACAACAGGCGGAACATTATCCGCGGCTGCGCCTTCGGTTTCGTACATATTTTTTCCCGCGTTTGTTATACTCATGTTTCCTACAATGCCTTCGTCACATTCTTTTCCGTTTTCGTCTAACAATTTAAGGCCGAAAAGCGGAGCTGGTTTTCCCATTGAACCGGGCTTTACGGGCAACCACTTAAAAACAGCCGCCATTACAGAAGTCTCTGTCTGGCCGAATCCTTCGTAAATTTCAAGTTTTGTCAGCTCTTTAAATTTATTGTAAACTTCCGGACTTAACGGCTCCCCGGCCACGGAAGTATGGCGGATAAAACTAAAATCATAATGCGAAAGGTCTTCCTTAATCAGATAACGGAATACCGTTGCGGGGGCGCAAAATGTCGTGGGCTTTATCCGCAGAATTGCGTCTAACATTCCCTTGGGGGTGAATTTTTCCGTATCATAAACGCCAATTGCCGCTCCGCAAGTCCACTGTCCGTAAATCTTACCCCACGCGAATTTTGCCCAACCTGAATCAGTCTGCGTCATGTGAACGCAGTTGTCTTCCACGCAGTGCCAGTATTTCGCCGTAACAATATGCCCCAACGGAAGGCAGTGGTTATGAAGCACCATTTTGGGCATTCCCGTCGTACCGGAAGAAAAATAAATCAGCATCGGGTCTTTTGCCGAAGTGGGCATTCTTTTAAAATTTTCAGGCGCTTTTTGAATTTCCGCGTGCAAATCAATAAAACCCTGCGGAATATTTTTACCTATAATGGCTATTTTTTCCAGATTCGGGCAGTTTGGGCGCGCCAAAGTAATATTGTCAAGCAGATCCTTATCATCTACCGTAATTAAAAGTTTTACATTGGCGATATTACAGCGGTAGTCCAAATCTTTAGCCGTTAGCTGATATGTGCCGGGAATGCAAATCGCGCCTATTTTTGAAAGGGCGCACATTAACACCCACACGCCGGGACGCTGTTTTAAAATCAATTTTACCACGTCGCCTTTTTTTATGCCTAATGACAAAAGGGCGTTTGCCGCTTTGTCGGAAAGCCGTTTTATCTCGGTAAAAGTAAAAGGCTTTACAACTTCGGTATCATCCGTCCAAAGGAGGGCTAGTTTTTCAGGCTGTAACCTTGCCCATTCGTCCACTACGTCGTATGCAAAATTAAAATCATCAGGCACATTACAGCAATAATTTTTGTAAAAATCATCATAGCTGTCAAAATCAACACGCGGCATATAGCGTAAAAGTATTTCGTTCATATATTATTCCTGAATTACCGTTAAAAATCGCGCTCTTCCGTTCATTGCGATTTGCGAATGAGGCAGACGCGCGTCAAAATAAATAGAATCCCCCGTGTTTAAAACATGTTCTGTCTTTACAACCGTTACTTTTATCTGCCCTTCAATCACCAAATTAAACTCCTGTCCCGAATGGGACACTTGGGCGGCTGGGGGCTTTGATGAGTCAAGCGTAACAAGCAACGGCTCCATGGTTCTGTGTTTAAAGTTATACGCAAGGCTTGAAAATTCATATCCCGGATAACGTTCAATTTGCACCCCCTTACCGTTTCTGCAGACGGCGGCGCTGTCCATTCTTGCTTCTTCCCCGGTAAGAAGAACGGTAACGTCAGTTCCAAGCCGGCCCGCTATCGTATACAAAACACTGATGGGAATATCCAATTCGCCGTTTTCGTATTTACTGTAAGTTTCAAAAGGAATTTCCGTATCTTTTGCCATATCAATGGCGCTTATCTCAAGAATCTCCCTTAATTCCTTTATTCTTTCGGGAACATGGGCCACTTTTTCGTTCATATAAACTCCCTCCAATGCCTTCCTGTAACCTTATCGTTTTCATCGCGTATTTCAAACGGCAGTTTAATGTTCTCCGTCCCGAAAAAATCAAGCCGCCCCTCAGGTATTTTTAAGCCCGATATTTCGTTATTCAAAATCACGTTCACATAATCAGAAATACTGTTCAGTTTTTTGTCAACATACACCCCAAAAAGATCATTATAGTAAATATCAGACGCGTCATGTATGTCGGTTCCGGCGGTACTGGGTTTTCCGATGCTTTTCGCATAACGGCAGGCAAGTGCGTCATAAGACGGATCATCATGTCCGCCGTTGGCGACCTCAACCGCGTCAACGCAGCCTGTTGAAAGCACGACCTTTGGAATATAAACCCTCTGCCTGAACGGGTGCGCTTGAACAACGCAGCCTCCGGATTCCCTTACGGTACGGTACTGCTCTCCCCTTGACCATTTACGGACCTCAGGGTGTCCAAGCAGCCATTCCTTGTCAAGTCCGTAAATAAGATAATCATCACAGCCGTCAAATGTCTCTTCCCAACCGAAAAAAACGTCAAACCCACGGCGTGCCCCTTCGTTTCGCGCTTCTTCATACCCCTGGCAAAAACTGTTTACCCAATTTTCCCACGCAAGCGTCTTGGATAACGAACAATTCGCGTTAAAAAAATGATCGGTTACTATTATTCCCGAATATCCCTTATCCTGATAACCGGCAATATAATCAGAACCGCGCGATATTGCGCATTTACTGACGGGAGAGGTGTGAAGATGTGTTTCGTATAGGAATGCCACAATTTATTATACCGAGAATGAGCTTATTGATTCAATATAAAATAAACAGTTTTAAGGCTGTAAACTGAATAATTGTAAGATTCGTGTCGGAATTTAGCGGAATCCAACCGGATTCCCTAACAATTCGATTGATTTTACAGATAATTATTGGCGATATTTGCGGCTTTTTCAAAATCGCCGTGCAGTAAGTGCATGGAGATGGCGCTAATATAGTTTTTAATGGAACGCGACCACTTCTTTTGTTCAAGCTCCTTCAACACCGAATTTGCCTTTATATCATCATAATTCTCGCACGCAGTTTTGATGGTAAGCATTTTTTCGGATAAAAATGAAAGATCGTCTTCAAAATTAATCGGCGTGGATTCGTCTTCTTTAGGTTTAAGTTTATCGACAACTTTACGCAGTTCTTCCAGAAAGATCGGAGTTTCGGACATTATTAATTGTATGTCTTTCGCCTGCCCCGCTATTTCCAGTCTGCGCGCGAAGGCGGACGTTTCTTCTTCGCCCATGTTGGCGCAAGCGCTTTTCATTGAATGTACGTCAATAACATACTGAGTGATATCATCAGTTCTTCGGAATTTATTGGCAAGTATTGATTTTAATCTTGTAATAACATTTTCAGCATCCCGCGCGAATATTGCCCTCAAACCGGGATCTGATGCCGGGTCCAATTGTTTGATCGTGCGTTGCGCGTCTGAGGACGCTTTAAGCCGCATTGCTTCAGCCGCCTCTTCCGGGTACTTGTCGCGTACAAATTTGTTCAAAGTTAAGTTCAATTCCCGTATGTCTATCGGTTTGGAAATAAACCCGTCAAATCCGTTCTTTGTAAAAACTTCAGCCTGTCCCATAATCGCATTAGCTGTCAACGCTATGACAGGATTCGTATAACCCATCTCCCGTATGATTTTTGCGGCTTCTATGCCGTCCATTTTTGGCATAAAATGATCCAAAAATATTATATCGTAAACGGAGCCGCCTTTAATTTTATCAATCATCTCAAAACCGCTTTTGGCGGTTTCAATGGATAAACCATAGGGGGACATCAACCCCCTTGCGACATACAGGTTCGTATCAACATCGTCAACTATTAACACTTTGCCGTAGGGCATATACTCGCATACAATCTGCGTCTTTTTATCCATTTGTATCAAATTAGTATTACGGTAATCTTTAAGCCTTTCGGCCATTTCTTTTCCCAGCACTTCAGCATCGTATATTTTTTGAGGCAAGCGGACGGTAAACACGGAGCCTTTGTCCGGCTCGCTCTCCACGTCAATCTTGCCGCCCATTATTGTGACAAGCTGCTTTGTGATGCTCATTCCAAGGCCCGTGCCTTCCACTTTGCTATTCAACTCAGTATTAAAGCGGGTAAACTCGTCAAATAACTTGTCAAGCTGTTCCGCGGTCATTCCCTGTCCCGTGTCCGCTATACGGAAAATAAGCTCTATCATAGACGGATCTTCCTGATATTCGGCGGAAATCGACATGGAAATTTCACCTTCATCCGTGTATTTAAAAGCGTTGGAAAGCAGGTTGTTTATGATTTGCTTGATGCGCAGTTCGTCGCCCAGCAACTTTGACGGAATATTTTCGTCAACGTCTATGGTTAACCCGAGATGTTTGCTGTCGTATAATACAACGTTAATATGAACCGTGTCGTTTATCAGGCTTGGAACGTCGTAACTTGCCAATGACAGTTCCAGTTTGCCTGACTCTATCTTTGACATGTCCAATATGTTGTTAATAATGCCAAGCAATAAATAACCGGAATTATTAATTTTCTCCAGGGCTTCCTGAATATCATCGGGAATTTTCTTGTTTTGCAGTTGAATCTCGGTAATGCCTAGAATAGCGTTCATCGGCGTGCGGATTTCATGGCTCATCTTCGCAAGGAAGTTGCTTTTTGCGTTGTTGGCGTGAATCGCCTGTTCTCTTGCCATAACCAACTCGGTTACATCGACTGAATGTTGAATATGTACTATCCTTCCGTCTGCCCATTCCATATAACGGTCGGTATTGTGATATATGTGTTTTGTTATGGGGCTATGCAGTTCCCACATGACCGTACTTTTCGGGTCTTTATCAAGTTCATGACAGGGACAAAAATCGCATATTCCGTCTTTGTCACGAAAAAACAATTTATAGCAAAACATCCCCAAATACTCGCCTTCAATTTTATAATGCCTCCTCATATATTTGTTAATAAATAAAATTTCACCGGTTTGAGGAAGGGTAATATAAACCATCGCGTTGATGTTGTTTAGTATGTTTTCCATAAGATTAAACGATCTTGTTGATTCATTCATTTCCGCGACAGCGTCTTTTAGCTCGCGTAAATCCCGCACATAAGCCACTAAAACATAATCGTCATAATTTTTAACGCGTACAAGCGTTACTTCACATGGTATCGGCTCGCCTTTAAGATTTTTGTGCATAACTTCATTATGGAAATAACCGTTTGTAAAAGCTTTATTAAGATAATCATCTATCTTCTTTTTCGTTAATTTTCCGTCCGGCTGGTACTCAGGGACAAGCTCATTAAATCTTTCCATGTATTCCCGTTTGCTTGATAATCCAAATATTTTAACCATTTCCTCATTGCAGTCTAGGACATTATATTTAACATCAATATAACTTGCGCCTAACGGCATAACGTCAAACATAACCTGTACGCGCTCGTTGGCTTCGCGTATTTTGGCTGACTGTGAATTTCTGTTTATGGTATTGGTCATCATTAAGCCCAGGGATGTTAATATATTTATTTCATCATCTGAAAAGATACGCTCCGTTAGGCAGTCGTCAATGCTGAATAACCCCCAGAAATTATTCTCTAGAAACATCGGTATAATAACAATTGATTTTATTTCAAATGGTTTTAAAAAAGAGGTTTCATTTTCCTGTAGGCTTGATATAGTGGCGTTTATATGTCCACCGTGCAGGAATAATTGTTTCCACTCATGGCTTAATTTGTAGGATAAGCTTGTGCCGATAGGTTGGTTTACGCCGTCCTTGGCGTATTGGCTTAGCCATTCATACTTTAGTATACATTGCAAATCGCCATCGAGCATTTCGTTACGCAAAATTTGAACACGGTCAACATCCAAGCAGTTTCCTATTAATTCAAAACTCTTTAACAGTGACGCCGTAAAGGAATTTTCATCATTAATGGACAACAAAATGTCGGCAACCTTGTTTACCGTATTTAATAATTTTTCATGTTGGCGTATTTCTTTCAGCATCTGCTTTGATTCGCGTAAATCGCGGAGATAAGCCGTTACAATATAATCATCATCATGTCTGGTCCTTACAAGCGTGATTTCACATGGTATTTGCTCCCCGTTCAGGTTCTGGTGTGTCCACTCAAAACGGTTGTAACCGTCAATAAAAGCTTTATCAATAACCTCCTGCATCTTTTCGCATGACAGTTTCCCATCCGGCTGATATAACGTTGAAAGCTGATTAAATTTTTCGGTAAGTTCCTTTTTGCTTGACAATTCAAATAATTTGACCGAGCTGTCATTACAGTCAAAAAAATCCATGTTTCTACTGTGAATGTGCACGCCCAAAGGCATGGTGTCAAATATAGTACGCAAACTTTCTTCAGCAATTTTTTTATCCGCGTTAGTTCGACGCAATATGAAAATGAGAATTGCCGCCAGTAACGCTCCCATTACTATAAGCCCTACATTTAATAATTGCAAATATTTAACCCGAAGATTACTTTTCGGCGAAATTATATTTTCTATCGCTGACATTTTAATGCCGATAAAAATAGCGCCTATAGATTCGTTTGTATTGTCATCAAAAAGAGGACGGTATAATGTGTAGTACTCACTGCCAAGAATAACGTCTTTCCCTGAATATTCTTTATCGGATTCAATAGCGGTATATGCCGCGCTTTCTGAACTAATAAAGGCGTCTTTTACGAGTTTCCCGTCTGAATCAACAATGCCTGAAGTTCTACAGCGGTAAATGTTGTTTTCTTTGATAAAAACAGCCGCCTCAATTTTTAAATCACGCGACATATGCTCGGCAAAATTGTGGTGGAATTCATACGGAAAGTTATGTTCATTTTTTAACATTGATTCAAAATGCATCATGTCGCCGTTGAGTTTTTCTTTTACTAAAGAAATGGCAACTTCATGATCCAAGGCATCACGATTGTAAATGGAAGCGATAAGAAGAGCCGCCAGTGAAAGGAGAATAAAAATAACGGCGGCCCCGGTTATTATTGAACGTTTACTCACTTAACTGTTCCTGTACGGCAATAAATACTTCGATTATTTTAGGATCAAACTGAACGCCTGAATTTGATGAAATAATGCTAACAGCCTCCTTCTTAGGAAGCGGTTCCTTGTAGGGGCGTTTGGAAACAAGCGCGTCATATACGTCAATAATCGCCAAAATACGGCCATGCAGGGGAATACCCGTTCCTTTTAGCCCATGCGGGTAACCAGTACCGTCCCAGCGCTCGTGATGAGATTCAGCAAATAATTTTGCGTTATGTAAAAAATCTTCCTCACCCGTTTGTTTTAAAATATTGTCAATTAAATTTACACCGATGGCGGGGTGGGTTTTAATCTGATTATATTCGTTCTCGTCCAGTTTTCCCGGCTTGTTTAAAATTGTTTCTGATACGTTGACCTTTCCCATATCATGCAGACGGGAAGATTGCGCAATTTTATCAATATCCCAACTTGATATTTCATCGGCGTATACCCCACGTTCTTTCATTGCGGTTAAAAGTATTTTGGTATTTGCCGCGATACGGTCATTGTGACCAACAGTATATTTATCGCGTTCTTCTATTGTATTCGCAACGGCGGACATAAAACTGTTTTGAAGAGAATTGACTCTTTTTATACGTTCATCGACTACCTCTTCAATATCCAACTGCATTTTAATGCGGTTGAGCAGTACGAGCGCGGAAAAAGGCTTTAAGATGAAGTCTACCGCGCCCAGTTTAAAACCTTTGGCCTCAATATCATGGTCTGAACAACTTGTAAGAAACATAACGGGAATATCAGCGTATAAAGGCTTGGATTTCAAGATTTTTATCGCTTCAAATCCGTCCATTTCGGGCATTTGAATGTCCAGAATGATCAAATCAGGAGTAATTTTTTCAAGGAATTTAAGCATCCTCTCGCCGGATGACATAGTTAAAACCCTATATTGATTCTCAAGCGCTTTTTTAGCTATTGAAAGGCTGGTATCACTGTCATCAACAACAAATATTATTTTCATTTTTTACTTTGTATTTCCAAATTATTAGGATAATCAAACCGTAGGAAACGGGTGGGATAAGTATTATTTATCTCTGAAGTTGAAAAATCAAAATTTTGATATGAACAGGCGTAATTTAAGGTCATTTTAGCTATTTTAATATATTTTTGTTGATATTGTCAATAATAAATTACAGTTTATGTTTTTAGCGGTAGTTTTCATCAAATAGTATACGAAAACTCACCTTTATCCTTAATTGATCCAGTGTTTCATTTATTAATTATTGGATTATTGACATTTGCCTGTTTTTGAGCTTAAATAAATTATGCTTTTCGATATAGGTTTTATTTCTATCCGTTGGATTTGGGTTTTCCTCACAGTTATATGCGCCATTATCGAAGTTTTTACCTTAGGCCTTACGACAATTTGGTTCGCGATTGCGGCTCTTGTCATGGTTTTTCTGTCCTTCCTGCCCATACCGTGGGTTTATCAAGTAATGATTTTTCTTGCCATCTCGGCAGTTTTGCTCTTTTTTACCCGTCCAATAGCGATAAAAAAGCTGAAAATCGGCAAGGAAAAAACCAATGTTGACAGTTTGGTGGGACAATCCGCCCTTGTAACAAAAAAAATAACCGAATTTGACAGGGGCGAGGTTAAATTAAACGGTCAAATTTGGACGGCGAAAACAGAAAACGGTTCCACGTTAGAGGAAGGAAGCAAGTGCGAAGTAGTGCGAATCGAAGGCGTTCATGCGATTGTTAAAGCCTGTAATGAAGAAAACGATGGTAAATTACCGTTAGATGACAAATCATCATTAACATAAAATTAATTATATAGGAGTATGCTATGTGGCCAATTATTTTTTTATCAGTTTTTGTTTTAATTCTGATTATTTCCAATGTGAGGATTGTATCCCAATCCAACGCGTATGTAATTGAGCGTCTTGGCGCTTACAACGCCACGTGGAGTACCGGCATTCATGTAAAATTACCGTTCCTTGACCGCATCGCAGGCAGAGTTTCACTTAAAGAGCAGGTTGCGGATTTCGCGCCCCAACCTGTAATTACCAAAGACAATGTTACCATGATGATAGACACCGTAATTTATATGCAGATAACGGACCCCAAACTGTACGCTTATGGCGTTATTAACCCCATGAGCGCCATTGAAAACCTTACCAGCACCACCTTGCGTAATATCATCGGAGAGTTGGAACTTGACGAGACTCTTACAAGCCGCGACATGATCAATACCCGTATGCGCACAGTCCTTGACGAAGCCACTGACCCTTGGGGCATAAAGGTAAACCGCGTTGAAGTTAAAAACATAGCCCCGCCCAGGAGTATTCAAGAAGCTATGGAAAAGCAGATGAGGGCCGAGCGCGAAAGAAGGGAATCAATCCTAAAAGCCGAAGGCGAAAAACAGTCCGCCATTCTTGTCGCCGAAGGACAGAAAGCCTCCGCGATTTTAAAAGCTGAGGCGGAAAAAGCCGCGGTTATCCTACAGGCGGAAGCGGCGAAAGAAGCGCAAATTCGTGAAGCCGAAGGAGAGGCGCAGGCAATCCTTAACGTGCAAAGAGCTACAATGGAAGGTCTAAACATGATAAAGAGCGTAAACGCCGACGATCCTCTGATAAAGCTGAA
>Ga0268262_10006086_pt1 | contig 11708 bp, 15 predicted proteins | sample TergutNc150P3_FD_190354 | JGI IMG/M metagenome (GOLD analysis project Ga0268262, IMG submission 190354) | Nasutitermes corniger P3 segment gut microbial community from laboratory colony in Florida, USA - Nc150 P3 (SPAdes) (version 2) | ecosystem: Host-associated > Arthropoda: Insects >... | reverse complement strand
GAAGGTTTGCGCTTTGATTTTGAGCGTTTTACGGCGCGAGCCGGTAAAACAAAGCCTTTTGTTCTGTCCGAATTTAACGCGGACGGCGATGTAAACGGCCCCTATGAGCAGGCGGAACAACTGGTCGATTTTTACCGCCGCGTGCCGAAAGAAGCGCCGGATATTACCGGCATTACTTTTTACCAGTTCAGGGACAGAGGAAGGCTTGGACTCGAAATGCAAGACCCCAACAATTCCGATGTGGGCATTGCACAGCCTATTTTGGAAGACTACAAAAAAATTATGACTAACGATTATCATTCTCCCAAAATGGAGCAACGCGAAAAGATTGCCTTTCCCGCAAAACTGCGCTGGGGGTCAAGCGAAGATTCGGACGGCATAAGTATTCCCATTGATTTTGAGGGCAATCCTGTTTTTTGCGAGGTTATGTTTACCAATCCGGTTGATGCCGAAAAGTTAAACGCAATGATGGAAATAAACGGCAAGTGGTTCTATAAAAAACCGGGCGTTAAAAGCGTCGATCTGGCTCCGGCGTTTTTTAAGAACAGGCTAAAAGGGAAACAGCGTCTGGACTTCAAATTGTTTGCGCCGCCTGCAAGCGGAACGAACGATCCGGGGCAGGAAGAAGATTGGCGGATTAATTACTATCACATTTTGAACGCCGCGCCGGAGTTCCGCATACGTTACGAACCGGCCATGTAGTATCTGTCACCCAGGGCGTCGCTTTTTAGGACAATGACTTATACAGCGGCGGCAAGCCTCTCCCGTACCATTTCGTTGATTATTTCCGCCGGAGTTTTGTGATCAGCTATTGCTTTGGTTAAAAGGTAGTCTGCGGAAAGGTCATCGAGTCCAAAAAGCCGAGCCTCTCGGCGGCTTACAAAGCCTGTTCCGTTGGGACCGACCTTGGGAGTGTTCTTTGTCCAGTATTCATCAAGAGCGTCATACTCTTCTTCGGTTAAGTCTGGCATAAATCCTCCGTTGCGCCATCCTCCTCAAAAATTGACTATACAGTCTGATAAAAGGAAAAACAAGGTACACACAACGGTGTCGGATAATATTTTTACTCCTTATGTTAAAACAATCCCCATTTTTTCAGTATATTTTCTAAGTCGGTATTTATATCTTTCTTTGCTTTCAGTATGTCTTGGGCAATATCAAGGTATAAGGTGCTTATTAATTCTTCATTGGACAATCCTACCGGGAGTAATAGCCGAAAAACATCAATTTCCAGGGCTTTAGCTAGTTTTATCAATGTTTTATCACTTACCCATGTCCGGCAACCTTCTATATCGGTCATCATATTTGCCGAAATTTCGGCTAATTCTGCCAGTTTTTCTTGGGAAATACCCTGTTTTTCACGTTGTCTTTTGATATTAAGTGCGAGAATTTTCCGCCGTTCTTTTACATCTTCCATAATATAGCTTGTATTTATATGGTAATTCCCATTTTGTTAGATAATAAATCCGATAACATCCATGTATATTTTTAAGTAAATCGGATTTCCGTGTATGCGGGAATATCGGCTTTATATATGTTTTTGTATCGACTTGTTAAGGAGAAAAAGATGAAGAAGTTTGTTTTTGGGGGTTTGGCGTTGTTGTTCATTGGAGTTTCTGTTTTGTACGCACAGAATAATACAACTTTGAATTCGGGTGTATACCAGATTTCCGGCTATTCGGCAGAACTGGTGCTTGCAAACAGAGGGGACGTCACTTGTTGAATCTGGTGCAAAAATTGATGTTACCATTGGAAACGAAACTCTTACTGAACTAGCACTTCGTGAGTATCAACAATCAATAAGTTATGGCTATCCTGCTGCAGAAAGACAAGAACGTTCGGATATACTCAGTTATCTTAGACAAAATAGTTCAAGAACGCCGCCCAGCCAAGTCGCCACCGCGCCGCCAGCATCATCACGCCCAAGCACAACATCCAATAACTATTCCCCGCCGCCTTCATCATCAAGCGGTTCATCATCATCTTCTTCTGGATCAGGTTGGTCTGATTTAGGTCGGGGCATAACTGAATCATTCCAATCGCCTTTGGATTCCGGCACTTACGGGCTTTCAGGAACTCAAGCAAAAATAAGATTAACCAGCATAGCAAAAAGCGGTATTTTATCCTTTACCAACAGGCAGGGAAAAACCGTAACAGGCTGGGTTATAATGATACCGACCGCCATATTGTTTAATATTCAAACCATAATAGGCCGATCGTAGCGAAATAACGCTTCATCGGCGAAGCCGCATAAATCCAACATAGTTACTTTAGCAATGAACTATAAGTTGGACTAAACAATATCGTAGTGCCTCACATAAAAATCAAACCGAAAGAGGTTCCTTGTTTCTTTCATTTTTTCATGCTATATTTTCCTTAAATGACCATTGATGATATTGCGCTGCTTTGCAAAAAGCAGTCTGTACGTTGGACAAGCCATATACTTCAGCGGATGTTTCGCCGTGGTATAAGCATGGACGATGTGTTAAAGACTTTAACCAATGGTGAAATAATTGAGCAATATCCATCTGATTATCCTTTTCCCAGTTGTTTAGTACTGGGACATACGAAAGCGGGAAAAGTCCTGCATGTTGTGTGTGGTTCAAACGGCGTGGAATTGTGGCTTATTACCGCATACATTCCCAGTCCCTCCGACTGGTCGGAAGATTTCAGGCAAAGGAGAAAAACATGACCTGTTTTATGTGTAAAGGCAATGTAAAGGAAGGGTTCTCTACTTTTACCGCTGACATGGGCAACTGTATTATTGTTATCAAAAATGTGCCGTCCCACGTATGCAGTCAGTGCGGAGAAGCTTCGTACAGCGATGAAGTGGCGCGGCGGCTTGAACAGATTGTTCACAGTTTGACGGATTCCGCTTCCGCCGAAATCGCAGTAGTCAGTTATTCTGAAAAAGCCGCCTGATTCCATTCTCTCCATTGCCAAAGTAAACGCAAATGTATCTGACACTCGGTGTTTACACTCCCCGCAGCAATTCCCTTGGCTTTGACCCCTGAGCCGGGCCGACGACGCCCCTGTGCTCCATTTCTTCTACCAGGCGGGCGGCGCGGTTGTAGCCGATTTTCAGGCGGCGCTGGATGTAACTGGCGCTGGCCTTTCCCTGCTGAAGTACGATTTCCAAGGCCTTTTCGTACAGGGGATCGTCGCCGCTTGAGAAAAGGGACGGCTCGGCTTCCTCCTCCTCGTCAAAGAAGATTTCGTCGTCAATATAATCAGGCTCGCCGAATGTTTTAACGTGGGCAACCACCGCCTCGACTTCTTCCTCGGATACAAAGGCTCCTTGCATACGGATCGGGAAGGGGTCTGTAATTCCGGCGTAGAGCATGTCGCCCTTGCCCAAAAGCTTTTCCGCGCCCACCGCGTCAATGATAATCCGGCTGTCCATCTTACCGGCAACCATGAAGGCTACGCGGCTGGGGATATTGGCTTTGATAAGGCCGGTGATAACGTCAATTGAAGGACGCTGCGTCGCTAGAACCAGATGTATGCCCACGGCGCGGCTCATCGCGGCGAGACGAGCAAGAGTTGATTCAAGTTCCTTGCCGGTGGTCGCCATAAGGTCGGCGAATTCGTCAATGATTACTACGATATAGGGCATGTGTTCCTGGGCGATGTTCCTTTCCTTAATGCGTTTGTTGTAATTGCGTATGTCGCGTACCCCCATTGAATCAAGGCAGGCATAACGCCGTTCCATTTCATAGATGCAGTACTGCAAAGCCTGAAACGCTTTTTTCGGCTCGGTGATAACCGGAGTAAGCAAATGGGGAATATCATTGTAGAGTTTCAGTTCCACTATCTTTGGGTCAATGAGGATTAGGCGACATTCAGAAGGGGGCAGTTGGTACAGTATTGAGAGGATCAGCGAGTTGACGCAGACCGATTTTCCGGAACCGGTAGCCCCGGCGATTAACAGATGGGGCATCTGTGTCAGATCGATAGTCAGCGCCGTATCGCCTGAAACGTCCTTCCCCATAACCACGGGAATCTCCGGGCGTTTGCCTTCGCGCTGCAGTTCGCCCTCGATAATTTCCCTGAACGAAACAATGTGCCGTTTTGCGTTGGGAACCTCAATGCCCACGGCGTGCTTCCCCGGAATCGGCGCGACAATGCGTACGGACGAAGCGGCAAGACGCAGGGCGATATTGTCCTGCAAGTTGACAATCCGGGAGAGCTTGACACCCGGCGCGGGCAGCAGTTCAAACATGGTTATTACCGGGCCTTTTTTGATTCCGGTAACTTCCGCCTGAATTTTAAATTCCTCAAGAGTCTCCTTGAGGGTGCTTGCCGCGTCGCGTGTCGCTTGATCTATGATCCAGTATTCTCCGTCAGGATATTCGCTTAAGATTTCCAATGGGATACTGTATTTTCTTTTGTACGCGCGCGCCGTATGGCCGGCCGCAGCTTTATCCGTTGACTTTTTACGAAGTTTTTCGCTGTGGATAGCCGCTATCGCTTCCGCCTCTTCAATGGCTCTCTCAATACTGCCCGCAAGTTTGTCCCCATGGTCACCCGCTTCCCTGTGCCGCTTGGCAGCTTCCCTGTTCGCCTCGTTCAGATATTCAAGGGCAAGCGGGCTTTGCAGGGGCTTCATCGGAGGCAGTTCGATTTCTATCTTTTCGGCGTTGGTTTCATATTGAGGGGGGGGCGGCTCTGAAATAAAAGTCTCTTTGACATAAACGCCATATTCTTCCCCTTTGGGCTCAGGCGGAGGAAGCAAAAGTGTCGCCTTTTTTGTATGCCAGACTCTTTTCTTCTTCCCATCAATAGTAACCTTGGGGAACAGAGCGTTTTTTAACATTTGCAGGGCAACCACTTCCAGAAAAGTCATTACAACGACGATTCCGCCAAACCCTGTTTTTCCGGTAAAATCCAAAAAAGTATAATCCTGTGAAAGCGCTTCAAAATCGCGGATTATGATATAACCTGCCCCAAGCGTAAGAAAAGGGAAAGGCGACGCGGCCAGGAAGTAAATGCGATCCGGCCGCCATCGGGGATCGGCCAGAATAGTAGAGGCATAGCCAAGATAATACGGAATAAAGAAAGCAAGGATACCGTAGGAATGGGAAAAGAACGAACCTAAAAAAGGGTTCAAGGCTTTTATCCCGAATACAGCCCCCAGCAAAGACAAGCCCAGGACAATGGCGAACCCCGCCAGTAAAACTGAACTGACGAGCGCTATAATGCGGTATGTATAATTATCATCACTTATATTAAGGAACGAAACCCATCTTTGCCGCAGTTCCCGGAAGAATGATGATATAGGGGTAAAAATATTATTTTCCAGCATCTTCCAGAGCAAAGGAAAGCTTTATGCCGTTGGTTCTGAGGGCAACATAGTTTCCTTTAAGGGGCAAATCCTTTTTCTCAATGAAGAAGATGAAATATATTTTATTTTCAGGATCTGTCGGGTCATAAATTCTGATCTCGCCGGTATCGCCATTGGCTATAATCCTGAAAGTTACCGGATCAGCAAGGTTTTCCTTTGTCAAAAGGAATTCATACTCATTAAGCGGCACAGAAGCTATCAAATCCATTTGTGAATTGCTTATACTCTTGTAAACCTGGGCGGAAAGGCCAACGGGTATATCCTTTGAAAGCGGCTTTTCATCATAGTTAAGCCACAAAAGATATGACTTGCCGGCTCCCCAGGAAGCCCTGTTAATAGCGCTATCCACAAAAATATGAATGCCTACTCCGCCGTGGCCGTCCTCGGCTCCGCCTTCGTACCGTATATTGAAATCGTACAGCATGATGCCGTTTTGCGGAACCTTAAAATTGACCTTGGCAAGTCCGGCTTTGGCGTCATTCTGATAGAGTCTGGAGCCGGTAAAACTCCAGCTTCCGGAAGCGAAAGTATATTCAGGTACATTGACCTGGGCAAAAACCGACATGGTAATAGCCATTACCAAAACAAAAAGAACAAACCGTTTCATAAACTGCTCCTTGAAAGATATTTCCCCGCAGGATGAATTAACTCTATACTATTCTATCATATCCTGAAAGAAAAGTTAATTGGTCATTTCCGTTGTGATGCTGGCACAGTAATCGCCGAGCCTTTCGATACGGCGGACCAAATCAATAAATATCAATTCTGTCTGAACATCCAGGCCCGCTTGTATGCGTTTACGGCTAAGTTTTCTGAGTCTTTTACGGGTACTGTTGATTTTTTCTTCCAGTTCCACTGTTTGAACGGCCAACTCCGCAGTTGACTTGTTACTTAGCTGCATTTGCAGCAAGGAGAGGAATTGCTCTACATGGTACACATAGGGAATCAGTTCGTCCATTTCTTCCTTTTTGAAGATACGGTTTTTCCGCACGCTTTTTTCCAGAAGACGGCTGATGCTGTAACATTCATCGGTCATTTCCTCAATACCGTTTATTATACGCAGCAGATGGGTGATCCTCTGCTCGGTGCGTATGTTAAGCTGCACGCGGGTACATTCAATTAATACGCCGGTAAGGATTTCCCTCATTTCATCGGTATACTCTTCCTTCTTCTGCATTTCCTCACATAGCTCCGCAATGGCGCTGTGCCTGTCACTGTCATTTTTCTGGCTTTCACGAAGGCTTCGCAGTGCTTCGCTGAAGCGGGCGTACATGGACGCGGCAATGTCGGCCATATCGCGTATCTCTTTTTCTACGCGCACGATTTTCAGTTCAGTGGTCACCGTGATGCCGCCGGAAAAGGCCGCAAAAACATAATGTTCGCTTCCTTCTTCCGGTTTTTCACGGACAATAAGGGTGACAAGTTTCGCGAACTGGTTTACAAAGGGCAGGAACAGAATGGTATTAATTGTGTTAAAAACAGTATGCAGCATCGCCAGGTGCGACGTAGCCCCAATTCCGACAGGCTGTCCGGGTGTAATAAAATCAACCAGCAGTAACAGCGGTTTTATCAGGGGCAGCGCCCACAAAGTTCCGATCACATTAAACAATACGTGAACTATGGCGGCGCGTTTTGCCGCAGTTTTCGCGCCAATGGAAGCGAGAACCGCGTCAATGGTAGTACCGATATTGGCGCCAAGAATCATACCGGCGGCCATCTCATAAGTGATGATTTTATTAAAAACCATTGTCAGCACTATGGCGGTTGAGGCGCTGGACGAGTGAATTAGCAAGGTCATAACAAAACCGGCGCCCGCGCCTATCATTATAGCCTTAAAACCCATGTTGCTGAACGCGCCTATGGCGTCAAAGGGGATTATCGCGTTGATTCCGCTCATTTCCTGGGTAAGGAAGAAAAGCCCCAAAAACAGGAACCCAAATCCCATTATTATGTCGCCAATGCTTTTGTGCTTCCATTTGACCACGCTCATGATAAACCCTATGCCAATGGCAGGTATGGCAAGGCTGGAAATATTTAAGCTGAAACCGATAAGGGACACGATCCATGCGGTTACGGTCGTGCCTATGTTGGCCCCCATGATAACCCCGATTGACTGGGTAAGGGTCAAAAGCCCCGCGTTTACAAAGGAAATCACCATTACGGTAACTGCGGACGATGACTGAACAATGCCTGTTACCACAAATCCGGTCAATATCCCGGCAAAACGGGTGCCGGTCATATAATTTAAGGTTTTTCTTAACCGATCCCCTGCGCTCTGCTGTATCCCGTCGCTCATCATCTTCATTCCGAACAGGAACATGCAAAGACCGCCGGCCAGGCGCAATATTATGGAAACTAATGCCATAAGGGTATGTTACCAAGAGAAGAGGGAAAAGTGAAGAGAGAAAAGTAAGACAATATATTGCTTTTTTCCGTTCTTTTAGACAGGATCAACTATGGAAAAACTGCCGCTTTGGTCGGAAAGCTGTCTGGTCAGGTTTGGCGCCGTTGATAAATCTGATTCTATGACGCTCAATTCGATATTCAATTTTTTTCAGGAGGCGGCGATAAGCCACGCGGAAAGCCTGGGAGTGGGGCGTGAGGATAGAACAGATAACAGGTACCAGAGAGGGAGAAATTCTGGCGTATGTCACTCCGCGTTCACTGTTTTTATGTATTGACAAAATATAATACATAATGTAATATAATTATAAGGGGAAATATGGATTTTGAGTGGGACCCTAAAAAAGACAGGATAAACTGTAAAACACATGGTATATCTTTTTCTACTGCAAAATTTGTATTTAACGATAAAGAACGATGGGAAAGACATGACTCTGCTCATAGTGAGCATGAAGACAGATGGCAAACAATAGGCATAGTAGATAAGGTTCTTTTTGTTGTGTATACAGAACAAGAAGAAGCAATTCGGATTATTTCCGCCAGAAAAGCGGATGAAAACGAACGGAGAGTGTATAATGGTAAAAGAAACACTGCGGGCTGGACAAAAGCCAACTAAAGAGCAGATCAAAGAAGTTAGGCTTGCTGAAAAAAGGCCTATAACATACACGGATGACGCTCCCCGTCTTACCAATAAGGAGTTAGCCGAATTCAAGCAGATCAATGCCGAAAACAGGAAGAAGATACCCTGCACATTACGAATATCCAAGAAATCCCTTGAGTGGTGGAAGTCTCTTGGCGAAGGGTATACAGCCGCTATGGCGCGGATGCTTGAAGACGCTCAAAATCATCCTGACATTTTGAGAAAGATTATTTAAAAAGGAATTTTGGCGTCTATCATTCAGCGTAGTCTATTTTTTCAGCACTTTTTCAGCACTTGATTTCAAAGATATTGCAGTTTTTCCACCATAGATTACCATAGCAACGAAGGATAAAAAGAAACCAATTATTACCCCAAAAAAGCCACCTATTACAACTCCATCTTCATGACTTATTAGTGCGCCAATCCAAAAACCGGCGCTTCCTCCGCCAACAGTTCCAATAATAAGGAAAAGCCATAACGCCAATTCAAACATTGGGTAAAACAATTTTGAAGATAAATTTATTAATGGATAATTTTCCATTTTTGAATCCTTATCTCCGGCAACTTCACCATTTGGTGATTTACCACAATTAGGACAAAATTCCAATCCATCTTCAATACCTTTGCCACAATTTCCACAAAACATAGTTATCCTCCTTTAAAATCTTGAAAGCAATGCATTTAAAACAAAAGCTACAATTCCACAAATCATAATATTTTAGAACCGCATTTTGTACAGAATTTATTTCCTTCCTTTATTTCCTGACCACAATTTGCACAAACACCACTTTTATGTTTAGAGCCCTTTCGCCTAAAAACCACAACAATAAACCGAATGATTACGGCAATCAGGATTATGCCTAATGGTATTATTAATAAAAAGATATACCCAGGTGTTCTGCTTGGTAATTTAATATCTCTTGAAGTAACTTGCCCAAAAGTGGGGAAATTACATAAAATCATAAAGGCAAATGTGACCAATTTCTTTTTCATATCAAACCTCTCCATAAATAGATAAACGGTCAATTTCATAAGAAATAACAAGTTAATCTTCCCGTTCTATATAAATTATATAGAACTAATAGATTTTTATCAAGATGTAAATCATTTAGTTCAATAGGTTTTATAAGGATTGGAAAGGATAATATTCATGGATGGACAGGAAATAAAAGCCACTTTGGGTAAAAATATCAAGTTAATCAGGAACCAAAGGCGGTATTCCCAGGAGCTTTTAGCCGAAAAAGCCGATATTTCAATCACTTTTTTGAGTACTATTGAAAGGGGGCTAAAATACCCAAAACCAGCCGTATTATCGCAAATAGCTGAAAGTTTAGGAGTGGAAGTTTATGAGCTTTTTAAGTCAGATTCTAAACCAAATATTGCCCCTATAGTTGTGCGTAATGACAGGAAGCAACTATTAACCCGACTTTCCAAAGTTATGACGCGAAAGGTTAATAATGCAGTTAATAATGCTATGGAAGGCGTTTTCAGAGATTTTATGAAATAACCATCCCACTTTCCACTCCCGATCTTGCAATTTTCCATATTATTGGACAATCTTAATCTATGGAAAAACTGCCGCTTTGGTCGGAAAGCTGTCTGGTCAGGTTTGGCGCCGTTGATAAATCTGATTCTATGACGCTCAATTCGATATTCAATTTTTTTCAGGAGGCGGCGATAAGCCACGCGGAAAGCCTGGGAGTGGGGCGCGAGGCAATGGCCCGGACAAACCAGGTTTGGCTTCTTTCGAGGATGTCGGTTCAGGTTGACCGCCGGCCAAAGTTCGGTGAAACCGTTACTGTCCGCACATGGCCCAGGGGCGCGGAAAAACTGTTTACACGCCGTGATTATGATATTCTCGACGCAAACGGCCATGCGGCGGTTCGGGCCAGCAGCAGTTGGCTTATAGTTGATATTATTAAACGCCGCCCCCTGCGCCCCCAGTCCCTTTTGGAAAACATGCCCCGTAACGAAGGCCTTGACGCCCTGCCTGCCGCCGCTGTCAGTCTTGAAGAAACCACAACCCTGCAAAAATGCCGGGAACATCCCGCGCTTTACACCGATGTGGACGCCAACGGTCATGTAAATAATATCAGCTATATCCGGTGGATAGAAGACGCGATAAACCCCGAATTGCTTGAACAGGCAAAACAAATGAGGATGGACATTAATTACCTGAACGAGATTTTAAGAAACGAAATCACCGGCATCTGGGTCGCGCCCATTGAAACAATGCCGACAGCGGGGGAAACGCTCCCTCCTGCTCATGCCTTTGCCTTCGAAGGCAGAAAAGAAAACCAGACGGCGTTCAGGGCGGAACTGCGTTTATGGTAATAATAATTCTTTATTCAATTAATGTTACTTTGGTTGCGCGGTAGACGGGCGCTTCTTCGCGTTTGCTGCGTTCCGGGTCTTCCTCTATTGAGCAGCGGACCTTCATTCCGGATTTTAGTTCGGAAAAATCACAGTTTGTCAGCCTGCTGTAGTGAAAAAAGATATTGTTTCTTTCCTCGTCTTTGATAAACCCAAAACCGTTTGGGCTGACGCTGAAGATGGTGGAGACGAATTCCCCGGTATCACCTGTTGCCGTGGCAACAGGCTGTTTTTCATGGATACCCGCCGCGTTAGCCCATGCTGACGCGTCAGCAGAGGCTGACGATGGGGTTTTCGGGCCAAAAGTGAATGTCCATTCCTGGGGCCGTTCAGTCACGAACAGGTCTTTCAGGTGTTCACAGTTGTTTTGATCGATTTTCTGGCACATCTGCACGGGATAAAAAACCTCGGAAAGAAGCTGACGGGAGGTTTTTGTCTCCACAATATCCCCGTTTTCGTTATGGTAGGAAAAATCCCAGCAGATCAGCATGACCTGGGTGCCCAGGGTATGCAGCTTGCGTACCAGGGGGACATAGTCGCCGTCGCCTGCTATAAGAACCAGAATGTCAAAATGCTTGTAAATGGCAAGTTCGTATGCTTCAAGGGCAAGCCATACATCTATGCCTTTTTCCTGGCCTATGGTTCCTTCTCCCGCGTAGCGCAAGGGCAGATAATGGCTGACGATATTTTCACGCATCAGTATGTCTTCAAAAGTCCGTTCGCTCTGTACCTTTTCCCCCATGTCTTTTGCCAAAGAACGCCCCTTAAAATAATGGGCGTCGATTATCTGGCATTTTCGCACATCCATGTTGGTAAGGCTTGCTATTTCGCTTCTGATGAATTCATGCAGACCGCTAATACTTATCCGTGATTTTTTTTCATGCTCGTATTTGTAGTAATTGCTGATCTTGTAGAAATAATATCCATCATAAAAAATCCCTATTCGTA
>Ga0268262_10006085_pt1 | contig 11709 bp, 6 predicted proteins | sample TergutNc150P3_FD_190354 | JGI IMG/M metagenome (GOLD analysis project Ga0268262, IMG submission 190354) | Nasutitermes corniger P3 segment gut microbial community from laboratory colony in Florida, USA - Nc150 P3 (SPAdes) (version 2) | ecosystem: Host-associated > Arthropoda: Insects > Digestive... | reverse complement strand
ATTCCATTGCGTGAAACACGTCAATTGTATCATTATCTATGCGTCTGTACAATATTTCAAGTAGTTTGCCTGTTTTATCAAACCCTACAACTATGTATTTGTCCGAAAATTCCTCAATAGGACCTTCATATTTACTAAAATCAATAACATGACGAATGTTCTCTTTGGTAATCCCATGCCGAAACGCGGATGGGTTGAACGTTATATTGTCGTCCATGCCTTATTTTACCTTATATGGGGCGAATTGGCAACTATTGTACGGGTAAAAAAGTATCCGTGAAAACCAGTTAACATTAGAGAAGGTATCAGACACACTTTTTCGCTCCTCCCCTTCGTAATCCGTAGCTTTCATTTACAACCCACTACTTTATTTCGCTATAACCCTTTTGTCATGGTTTTTGCGGAACGCAAAAACCTCTGCCTAAGATCATCAATAGGCGGCTCATTGGCAATAATGACTTCCACCGCGACATTACGCCCGATAAGCGCTGAAATCAATTTCGACAACGCTCCTCTTGATTCATATGTGTCCTTGGTGAATACGGCTTTGAACACCGGGTCATAGCGTATGTCCAAGATACATTCCTCGTTCCTGAAAGGGAAGGGTCCCCACTCGTATTGAGCAGGATTTTGATTGATTGTTTCCATAAACAACTCCTTGAAATTATTTATGTATATATGGCGCACAGATGCATGGCGCTTGACCGAAAATGAAAATTTTTCGAAGAATTTTTCACAAAGAGCACAAAGTTTAGAAGATCACAAAGAGAAATCAAATGTTTTTGTATGTTATCTTATCGCGAATCTTATGTATAACCTTCGAACAAAAACTACTTCTTTCCCTTTTTGTGATCTTTGTCCCTTAGTGTTCTTTGTGTGAAAAATTTTCGATTAAAACTTTTACCATTCAATAGGCACATTCTCGCTTTCCAAACGGGAAATCAACGCGCGATAACCGGGACAGATGTCTCCCAGAGAAAGGAGCTTTTTCTTTTCATGAAATGCCGCGATAGAACCTATAGTTCCTATTCTTGTATAGCTGACTCTATGCTTTACATTTGTAATGTAGTCAAAAGTAAATGATTTTGTTTTTCCAAAATATGATGTGGATGTTATTTGCTTGTCTTTAATTATTATTTTCCACCTGTTCCATATAACAATAAAGAAAGGGCCCATTAACGCTAAAGGCAGAATAATTAACGCGGCAAAAAAACCGTCAAGACCTTTATCGTTTTGGATAAACATCACGATGCAGCCTATAAAAATGCCTGAAAACATAATAGTGAGAATTATATAAAGTACAAGGGCGTATTTTGGCTGGCGTATGACAAAATCATTTGGGTCGATTTGCTTTTCGTAATTAAATTGGGAAGTGTCAATCTCCGCTTCGTATCCAAATAACTTTGTTATTATTTTGTTGGTATAAATAAACACAGGAACAAGTAGTACTAAAATTATCAGCGTTTCAATTATATCCGGTAAATTATGGGAATGACTGAATACCAACAATTCAATCATTATAAATGCCCACGGTATTATTGATATAATCGTAAAAACATAATCAAAATCCAACGGCATTTTAAACCATTTATTCCATGTCTTTTTACGGGTTATTTTGAAATAACAATTAGTCAATAAAATCATAATATTTGGAAAAATAACCAGATAGAAGATCCCTAGTATTATAAATTGCTGATAAAAGATAAATGTATCATATCGTTTTAACAAACCAACAGAAACAAAGAACGATACTGCTATAATCAAAGCTACGATAGGTAAACATATACGGAATAAAATGCCGTTTTTCATTTTCATTTTATTTAAATCCTTCTTAATATGACGCGTTTAAGCCAAAATCAATAAAAAAAGGATAATTATCTTTTCCGGTTATATTGTTTGAAAATTTCCAGGCTCCAAAAATAAACGGTTCAATTGATATGGGAACTTTTATAACAGGGAAAAAAGAAATTTTCATGCCGATTTTTAAACCTAAGGATTGGATAAGACGCAGATTATTTATCTCAATTCCTTCGGCATTGGGATCGCCGCCACAGTCATAAATTTGGTTTCTTATTGAAAGACTGCCGAAAAATTTGTTGTAGTAAAGATGGTCAATATTTTTTTGAATATCAAAAGAAAATAAACCAACGGCTATCTCTGCGCCGCCAAGCCAGGAAAGTTTAAGACCGTCAAGGTTAGGATATTCTTTCAAGACATACTCGTCAATCGCCGTTGTGCTAAAAACATTTGATTTGCCGTGCATATCCATTCCGCTTTTGTCATAAGCGCCAAAAAGGGTAAAGGACAGTGGAAATCTGGTTTTTGTACTTGCGTTAAAAATCATGTCAAGGCGCGGTTCAAAACTTTCTATCGGAGTTGCGCCGCTAAACAGAAGACTTAATCTGCGGTACGAAAAAAGAAAACCTGTTTGTATAAAAAAGCCGCTTTCCGTTTCTTCCCATTCATAAGCGCCTTTTCCTTTTTCTAAACCCGCGGTACGGTAATAGCCGCCGCCCAGCGTTATTTGATTGTTCCATTGATCTCCTACCCATTTAATGCTGCCTGAAAGACTGACGTTAGTATACCTGTATATATTATTTTCGGATTCTTCCATAACTCCATCAAAAAGATTTACCGTTAGGGGAAAACCCATGCCGGTATTTTGCCAGGAAAACTGCTCTATCATCGCCATTTTAAAGTGAATATCCGCATAGGCCAATAAAAAAATCATGTTTGTATCAATGGGATCCGCCAATATCGAAAAAATGCCGCCGCCGTCCAACCTTAAAATTTCATCGTTTACCCGAATCAAAGGCAAGGGAAACCATAACCTGAATGGATTCAAAAAACCCAATCCTATGTATGGCCTCGACTTACCCGCATACGGCGGATCGGAAACAGGCTTGTAATTTTCATTGTCAATTTTTATTAATTGTAAATTAATTTTGTTTCCGGAAAGAGAGCCGGTAGATTCAGGGAAACGCATAAGGCTTTTACGTGAAAAGAATTCCGCAATGTAGTAGACGGTGTTGTCTATGGAAACCGGGTTAAAGACGCCGCCTGAAAAGTCTCTGTCGCTAAAGACCGCCTGCATTGTTTCAAGATCGATCATCCCAAGTTTATACATGCGATCATCGGAATTATATCCAAAAAAGATTTTTCCCTCTGAAACGTTTAAATCCCGCATATATGTCCAATATTCATTGTCATCATGTGTATTTTCTATTTTAAAAAGTTCACGCGAAACATAATTAAAAAGCCATAATTCCCTTTTTCCCTCGCGCAAAGCGATAAAGACAATCCGCTCATTATCAATAACCTGAGGACCCGAGAACATAAGTTTTTCGTTTCCCATAAAAAGAACTTCGCTTTCGCCGTTAAATTTTTCGTATACAATGCAATTGTTGTGCAATACCGAGCGAATCCCTATAACTCCGTCCCTGAAATAACGCGCCTTATAAAGTCCGTTAATAGACCTGCCGGTTTTTTCTCCGTTATCTGTTTTATGTTCTGTAACAACCGCAAAAGCCCTATCTTCAATGGAACCAATAGAACGATAACCGGATAACAGTATATTTTTTTCATCTGTGGATACGTCAATGTCATAAATGTAGGATGCCGAGTTAAAGACTTGAGTCTTTCCTGTCAGGGTATCATAGACTCCTATTTTCGCTTCCGAGTTTTCAAAGAAGTAAAGGTTGTTTCCTTTTGCCGTTAAACATCTGATAAAATATTCTCTTTCGGAAAAATAGCTGTATTTTTTGGGGGAAAGATCGTTCTCGTTAATTTCAAGCCCGTCCAAAGCAAACGAAGCGCCAAATTTTTTCCATTCATCCAGAAAATCAACGCCGTATACATTCTTAAAAATACGGTAATAGCCTGACTTGTATATAAAGAAAGAAAATGCCGCATCCTTTCCCATTTCCTTCCAAAGCTGCGAATATTTTTCCATTCCGTATTTTTGCTGAAGCCATGCTGAAAAAAGTCCGCCATATTCATACCAGTACCCGCTGCCTGAACTGATTGAACGATCATAAACGCCGGAAGCCTGAAAAGGCGTAAGGAATTTATTTTCATATACGGCCTGCCTAAGATATTGTTTAGTGCGCGGATCATTTGCCCTGCCGAAGCCGTCAAGGCTTTCAAAACTGACCGTAACACCTTCAATCATAAATAGCGGCGCATATACATACGCCGGAATATCCCAGCCAAAAATACGGTACATAATTTCGTAATACGGCGCTCTTGTGTTCATAGAAACCGCATGGGTCAATTCATGGAGAAAAAGTTTTTCAAGATTATTTTTAAAATTGGTCCATTCAACATCCATCGGCGTATCAAAAAGCATAATATGATTAAATAGAATATTATAATAACCGTTGAACGAATCCGTATGAGGAGTAAAAGTTACAGGAATACGGCGATAAACTTCAATGCCAAGCAAAGAGCTTACCTGCTCATAAATGCGATCGGCGTAAGAAGCTAAAAGGCGGGCGGATGGTTCTGATTCTTTTGGAAAGATAATGTCAAAATGATTTGTCTTGATAACGCGAAAAGAAGTAAATGGTTTGAAAAGCGTGTTTTGAGCAAAAGCGGAAACCGCGACAAAAAAAAACAGCGCCGATAATATATAGAAAAATTTGCGTTTCATAAGATTTATTATATTATGGTCGTTATTATCGGGATTTGTCAAGAAAAACATATGTCAAATACAGGCGTGCGCGCCGGTATTGTTTATTTTTAAATTTTAAGGTATCATACTACAAATGACCGAATTCATACATCTCCACGTTCATTCCGACTATTCTTTGGCGGATGCGTCAGTTTCTGTAATGTCGCTGGCTGACAGGGCGGAAGAACTGGGGATGACTCATCTTGCGCTGACTGATCACGGAAATATGTTCGGCGCGATGGATTTTATCTCCGCCTGCGGTCATAAAAAACGGAAAAGACCTGTAAAACCGATAGTCGGCTGCGAAGTCTATGTTTCTCCCGGCTCGCGCCATGAAAAAAAAGGTTCTGAAAACGAAAATAAATATTATCACCTTGTACTCCTTGCCAAAACCTGCGCAGGATATTTTAACCTTGTAAAATTATGCTCTTTCGCGTACACGGAAGGTTTTTATTACAGGCCGAGGATAGACGAAGAACTTTTATCCAAATACCACGAAGGACTTATCGCCCTGTCAGCCTGCGCTTCCGGGGAAATTCCGCGCCTTATTCAGGCGGGTAATAGGGATGAGGCGGAAAAAAAAGCCGTTTATTACCGCGATCTTTTCGGCAAAGATGCCGACGGAAATCCCAATTTTTATCTTGAGATACAGGATCACGGCATTCCATCCGGCGCGTTGAGGGGCGGCGACTTGTCCCAAAAAGAAATTAACGAGGCGGTTGTTGATATTTCCAAAAAGACCGATATTCCCCTTGTCGCGACAAACGACGTTCATTATCTGGATAAGGACGATTACATTTCGCATGACGTTCTTCTTTGCATCGGAACCGGAAAGACGCGCATTGAAGAAAAGCGAAAAAGATATTACGGGGATCAGTTTTATTTTAAAACAGGCGATGAAATGGCGGAAATTTTCGCAGATTATCCGCAGGCGGTTGAAAACACGGTAAAAATCGCGCGGCGTTGTAACGCGGACGTGCCAAAGATAGAGACTAAAGATTTACCGCGGTATCTTCCCGAATTTAATATCCCTGAAAGTTTTAGCGAACCAAGCGAATACCTAAAACATCTTACAGCCGAAGGACTTGAAAAGCGTTATGCGAAGATAAAGGAAAGCGATTTAAATAAATGGGAGAAAATAAAAGAAAGGGCGGAGTATGAACTTGATACGATAATCAACATGGGGTATACGGGATACTTTTTGATTGTCTGGGATTTTATTAATTACGCAAAGGAGCAAAACATTCCCGTAGGCCCAGGGCGCGGCTCGGGAGCGGGCTCAATTGTCGCTTACTCTTTGCGTATTACGGATATTGATCCCTTAAAATACGGTCTTATATTTGAACGTTTTTTAAACCCCGAGCGTATTTCCATGCCCGATTTTGACATTGATTTTGCCAATGAAGGCCGCGAGGAAGTAATAAATTATGTTACGCGCAAATACGGCAAGGAAAGGGTGGCGCAGATAATCACATTCGGAACATTGGGCGCAAAAGCCGTTATCAAGGACGTGGCAAGAGTATTGGGAATATCAATTTCAGAATCGGAAATGATAACAAAACTTATCTCGTTCGACCCTGAAATTACATTGAATAAAGCGAAGGAAGAAGAGCCGCGCCTTCGCGATATGGAAAGCGATCCCCGCTTTACGGAATTATTTGCCATTGCGCATAAATTGGAAGGCCTTAACCGCCATTCAAGCATACATGCCGCGGGTATCGTTATCGGAAAAAAACCGCTGATTGAACTGGTTCCACTCTATCAGGAACGGGAAGAAAAGGGCGGCAATATTGCCACGCAGTACAGCATGGATTTTCTTGAAGGATGCGGTCTTGTTAAAATGGATTTTCTCGGCCTGAAAAACCTTGATATTATCAAACACTCTCAGGAGTTAATACGCAGGCGCGGAGGCAAATATTCAGGTTTTAATATGGAAAATATTCCCGAAGATGACAAAAAAACTTTTAAAATGTTAGGTGAAGGAAAGAGCCACGCTATTTTTCAGTTTGCCTCCGACGGAATGCAAAATATTCTTAGGCAGACAAAACCTGCCTCCATAGAGGACTTAACGGCGCTGAACGCGATGTACCGTCCCGGACCTATGCAGTTTATTCCGCGCTTTGTTGACGCCAAAAACGGTAAAGCGCCGATAACGTATCCGGATCCGAGTCTTGAGAAAGTTTTAAAAGAAACCTACGGCGTCATTGTCTATCAGGAACAAGTTATGGAGGTGGCAAGAATAATAGCGGGTTACAGCATGGGAAAAGCCGATCTCCTTCGCCGCGCCATGGGAAAAAAGAAAAAAGAAATTCTTGACGGAGAAAAAATCCCGTTTTTGGAAGGCGCGGCAAAACAGGGATACTCCGCGCAGAGAGCGGGGGCAATTTTTGATATGCTTGTCCCGTTTGCGGGCTACGGTTTTAATAAAAGCCACGCCGCCGCCTATTCGGTATTGGCGTATCAAACCGCATACCTTAAAGCGAATTTCCCCGCTGAATACATGGCGGCTACATTAATAGTAGAAATAAAAAGCACGGACAGGCTTTTGTACAGCATAGTAGAAACCCGTAAAATGGGAATAAGCGTCGATCCTCCCAATATTAATTATTCCGATAAACTTTTTACGGTAGTGGACGGCAGGATTGTATACGGTTTTCTGGGAATTAAAGGTGTAGGCGACGCGCCCGCAGATGAAATTATGCGCGGCAGAAAAAACGGCCATTATAAAAATTTTATGGATTTTTTAGACAGGGTGGATATAAAGGCGGTCAGCAAGAAAGTTATTGATCTGTTAATCCAAACCGGCGCGTTTGACGATTTTAAAATTTCGCGCGAGACGCTTGCCGGTAATATGGAAAAAGCTGTTGAATACGCGCAAAAGAGAAAAGAAGACAAACAGCTTGGACAGTCAAACCTGTTTGAAAATTCAAACGAAGCCGATATGCCCGATTTTAAGTTTACGGAATTTCCGCCCGTAAGCCGCGCTGAAAGATTGAACCTTGAAAAACAGTTAATAGGTTTTTATTTTTCAGGCCATCCGTTAGATGAATACAAGGAAATATGGCAGGACGTCGTGTCTGTAAATCTGGGGCAGATTGAAACATATAAAACGGGAAACTGCGTTCTTGTGGGAATTATAAAAAATATAAAGCAGATAAATACCTCAAAAGGCGGCAAGATGGCTTTTGCAGCTCTTGAAGATTACAACGGTGAGATTGAAGTTACTTTTTTTTCAGGCCCGTGGGAAAGGAGTCAGGATATTCTCAAGGACGATTCTGTTGTCATATTAAAAGGAAAAATTGATTATCAAAAAGATAAAGACAAGTACAGTTTCCTGGCCGATGGCGTTATAAGCAAACAGGAAGTTCCGTCGGTTGTAAAGGAAGTTAAGGAACTTGACGAAAAAAATAAATTACATAAAAACACATGGCTTTACATGGCCGACTTAAAAAGTTCTTATATTACGCAGGCAAAGAAAGGCAATTATACGGTTATAGGTTACTTAAAATCAATAAGGGATTTTAAGGATAAAAAAGGAAACGACATGGCGTTTGGAACGCTGCAGGATTTTGAAGGCGAAATTGATCTTGTGTTTTTTTCAAAAGTGTATGCCGAATGCCGCCATCTGCTCAAACTTGATGAAATAATCGCCTTAAAAGGAAGCATTGACCCTGAGAACGAACAAAAACCCGGAAAGGTAAGTTTTAAAGTTTCCAGCATGGCTGACTTGCCTTTTTTAAGCCGTACCGCCGCAAAGAAGGCGGCTTCCAACGAAAAACTGCCTGCGCCCGATCTTTTAAAAAATACGGAAAAACATCTTGATGAAATACACATAAGACTATATAAAGGCGCATCGGAAAAAAAAGATGAAATGCTGGAGTTACGTGATTATCTTGCCGAGAATTCAGGTTCAAATACTATTTTTATACATATTCCCGTTAATAGCGGGGAAAAAATTGTACGGGCTGCGACAGGCTTGGATATGTCAGGTAACGGATATGTAATGGAAGGCTTAAAACAGTGTAAATGCGTCGAAGAGGCATGGAGGAAATAATGAGTTTTATTTTTGGTATTTTAGCTACAATAACCGGTATTTATTCATTAATTATTTTTATACGGATAATTTTTTCATGGTTTGGAAACATGGTCGGCGGAAAACCTGTTGAAATTATTAATAGAATTACAGACCCGTATCTTGACTGGTGGAGGCAAAAATTAAATTTAAACATAGGCAATTTTGATTTTTCGGTAATTCCGGCGATTGTATTCCTTTCTTTTATTCAAAATATATTTCAAAATCTTTCAAAAGCGGGAAGAATAACTATTGGATTTATACTTGCGCAAATATTATCGTCGGCATGGAATATTTTTTCTTTTATAATAGTATTTTTTATTATAGTAATTACCATACGCCTTATAGGTTATTTTATTAACAGCAATTTATACGGCCCTTTCTGGAGTATTATTGATTCTGTCACGCAGCCGCTTTTATACAGAATAAACAGAATATTTTTTGGTAAAAAAATCGGAGGTTACTTAATAGGAATAATTTTATCTTTATTATTTTTAATTGTAATACTTGCCGGCGGATGGTTTATTGTATTTTTACTTTCCGATATTCTAAAAAAATTGCCGATATAATGTTTTTACGTTCTTTATCCGTACCTGTAAACACAATAAGCGGGGTAGGTTCTTCAGCGGCGCAAAAACTTGCGCGGCTTGGGATACGCACAGCCGCGGATCTTCTTCTTCACTATCCGCGCGATTGGGAAGATCGCGCAAACATTGTTCCGCTAAAAGCGTATCAAAGAGGCAAAGTCTGCGCTGTCGTTACAGTTTTCGCGCGGGAATGGATTGGCTACGGCCGAATGAAAACTCTAAAGATTTATATCGAGGATGAAAACACTCAGGCGGCGCTTGTTTGTTTTAACCGCCCGTGGTTGGACAAACAGATTATTACGGGACAAAAATACATGATTTCAGGCCGTTTTTACTATAAATACGGCGAATTGCAGTCAAGCGCTTTTGAAGTTGAACCTGCGTCTTTGGGAACAAGTTTTGGAAAAATACTGCCCGTTTATCCGCTGACATCGGGAATAATTCAAAGTAAAATGCGCAAATTTATTTCTTCCGCTATAAATAAATATGTTAATCAACTGGAGAACGAACTGCCAAATGAAATAATAGAAAAAAAAGCTCTTTTAACAAAAGCGCAGGCGGTTAGGGAGATACATTTTCCAACTTCTATGGACATGCTTGAGAGGGCAAAAAAGACGCTCATTTATGAAGAACTTTTTTACATGGAAGTTATGGTTGTCCGCAGGGCGATAGAGAGGAAGAGCAGAATAAAAATTGAGCGGACAGATGATAAAAACAAAAAAGAAGATAATTCACAACTGCAACGGCGCCTTATAGAAAGACTTTCTTTTTCTTTAACAGTGGGGCAAATGAGCGCAGTTGAAGAAATAAACAGGGATATGTCCTCTAATATCCCTATGGCGCGTCTTTTACAGGGCGATGTCGGATGCGGAAAAACTCTTGTGTCTTTTTTGGCAGCGTTACGCGCTGTTGAAGAAAAGGGGCAGGCTGCGATCATGGCTCCCACAGAACTGCTTGCGCGTCAGCACGCGGAAAACGCGGCGCGTCTTTTGGAGCCGCTGGGAGTCAGTATCGCTTTTCTTACGGGAAATATTAAAGCCCAGGGACGCAAAGAATTATTAAAAAATCTTGCTCTTGGAAATATTGATATTATAGCGGGGACTCACGCTCTTTTTTCCAAAGATGTCGAGTATAAAAACTTAAAGCTTGTAGTTATAGACGAACAGCATCGATTTGGCGTAACGCAGCGCTCTCTTATCATGGCGAAAGGACGGCAGCCGTGCCTGTTGATGATGAGCGCGACTCCCATTCCGCGCACTCTAGCGTTAACTGTTTTTGGCGATATGGACGTTACTGTGATAAAAGATATGCCTGTTGGAAGAAAACCGGTTATTACTCATTTGGCAAAGGAGTCAAACGAACAAAAGGTTTATGATTTTGTCCGCAAAGAGCTGGAGAAGGGCAGGCAGGCTTATTTTGTCTATCCGCTAATCGAAGGCGGCGAGGAAATCAAGGATGCGGTATCAATGGCGCAAAGGCTTACGGATGAAGTTTTCCCAAAATACAAAACGGCTCTTATTCACTCTAAACTTCCGGAAGAAGAAAAGAAACAGATAATGGACAATTTTAGAAAAGGAGAAATAAAAATTCTTGCCGCGACCAGCGTTGTTGAAGTCGGGGTAGACGTGCCAAACGCCGCATGTATGGTAATAGAACACGCCGAGCGTTTCGGGCTGTCAGCCCTTCATCAATTACGCGGACGCGTGGGAAGGGGAGAGGAGCAGTCTTATTGTTTCCTTATTTACTCTGATGACCTTACGGATGAGGGCAAGACTCGCCTAAAAGTGATGCTGGAAAATAGCGACGGCTTTGTAATTGCGGAAGAAGATTTAAAATTAAGAGGTCCGGGACAAATCGCCGGGACTGAACAGTCGGGTTACCTTGTCCTTGGAATAGCCGATCCAATCCGCGACATGGAAATTCTTGAAAAAGCCAGAAACGATGTTTTTTCAATCTTGGAGAACGATCCCGATTTGTTACTTGAAAATAATCGCGTAATTGCGAGGGTACTGGAACAAGCGCCGCCGTTTAATGAAGTCGCTCTTTAATGATTTAAATGGTGAAAAGCAATACAACGTATATAAGATGTTAAGTGCAAGTATTTTGAATTGGTTGAAAGTATAATTATTGAATATTGACATAAAAAATGGAAAATATTAATATTCAATATATAAATATATTTTTGGAGGATTTTATGGATAATGTAAATGAATTAAAAGAAATTGAAAAAACGGGAATAAATAATTTTAAGGAAAAATATTATTGTAGAATTACTGTTTTGAAATGTGATTTTAATAGTGATTTATATAAACAATATCCTTATGGTATTGCTACAAAATGTGGTAGACTAAATGTTGGACAGGAATTTGTTTCAAAAT
>Ga0268262_10006084_pt1 | contig 11709 bp, 8 predicted proteins | sample TergutNc150P3_FD_190354 | JGI IMG/M metagenome (GOLD analysis project Ga0268262, IMG submission 190354) | Nasutitermes corniger P3 segment gut microbial community from laboratory colony in Florida, USA - Nc150 P3 (SPAdes) (version 2) | ecosystem: Host-associated > Arthropoda: Insects > Digestive... | reverse complement strand
TTTCAAGTTCTTCCGGATCCGGCAAGCCGTAACCGTTAGGTGTAATCATAGTAGTTACCCACTTCCACATCTTCAAGAACGGCTATGGCGTCGTCCGCGAGAATTGCGGCTGAGCAGTACAGCGACAGAAGGTAGGACGCAAGTCCTTTGTTATCCACTCCCCTGAAACGCACGGAAAGCCCTCTGCCTTGTTCATTCTGCAAACCGGTCTGGTACAAGCCGACGACTCCGCGTTTTGCCTCTCCGGTGCGTACCAGCAGAATATTGGTCTTGCCGCCCTTGCTCTTGGGTGTTTTCAAACCGTCCACAAACAGTTTATCTGTCGGAATGATTGGGATGCCGCGCCACAGAATAAAATTGCCGCCAAAGAGCGAAGTAGTTGAGGGAGGAACGCCCCTGCGCGTACATTCACGCTGGAAAGCGGCGACAGCCCGCGGGTGCGCCAGGAAGAACGCCGGCTCTTTCCACACTTTTGAAATCAATTCGTCCAGATCGTCGGGCATGGGAGAACCCGCTTTGTTTCCGGGTTTTACGCGCTGGCCTTCGGGAACATTTTTCAACAGGCCGTAATCATCGTTATTGATGAGTTGGCTTTCCTGCCGCTCGCGCAAACTTTCAATCGCCAGATGGAGCTGTTCTTTTGTCTGGTCGTAGGGCGAAGAATACACGTCTTCAATGGCGGTATCTACATTGATAATGGTAGAAATTGAACTGAGAGTATATTCTCTGGGTTTTGGTTGATACTGTACATAACCTTCGGGAATCTCCACGCTCTTTTTTTCCGATGAACAGAGAACGTCAAGCGGCGTTTCTCCCTCGACCACTTTGTTTACGCGGTAAATACCGGCTTCCAGACCTTTGAATTCCAGAAAACGTGTCAGCCAACGCGGGGTGATCGCGCCGAATTGCGGCGGGGTTTTGGTAATGTCCGCCAGTTGGTACGCTTGCGCTTTATTGAGCGCGTTCAGTTCTGCAGTTGCCATAAAATCTCCTTGATTTTAGTGTTATTTTGTCTGACCACTAAATATTACATACTCAGACCGTAAAATACTACAAAAAAATTAAATTTTTGTATACCAAGCATATTTCAGTATTTTTAGTGGTCAGGTAATACTATTCCTCCCACAGCCATGTTGAGAGATAACGCTCGCCGGTGTCCGGCAATACGGCTACAATGGTTTTCCCGTTGTTTTCCGGCCGTTTGGCGATAGTCAACGCCGCTTCAAGAACGGAACCGGACGAAATCCCTACAATGATGCCTTCTTCTTTTGCGAGCCGCCGCGCCGCGTTTCCGGCTTTAACCTCATCGGTCTGGTAAATTTCGTCAATAACGGACGGATCATAAACCTGCGGCTTAAAGCCCGCTCCGATACCCTGAATTTTATGCGGGCCCGGCTGTCCGCCGGAAAGCACCGGCGACGCGGCAGGTTCCACGGCAACTACTTTGACGCTGGGCTTTTTTGATTTTAAAAATCTTCCCGCGCCGGCCAGAGTTCCGCCTGTTCCTACTCCGTCAACCAGAATATCAACCTTTCCGTCGGTATCATTCCAGATTTCCGGACCGGTGGTTTTTTCGTGAATAGCCGGATTGGCGGGGTTGTTAAACTGCTGGGGAATGAACGAATTGGGGGTAGCCGCGGCCAGTTCTTCCGCCTTGGCGATTGCCCCTTTCATGCCTTTTGCCCCTTCGGTAAGCTCCAACTCGGCTCCCAGCGCTTTGAGCAGTTTGCGGCGCTCAATACTCATGGTTTCCGGCATGGTCAGAATTATCCGGTAACCCTTGACCGCCGCGACAAAAGCCAGCCCGATACCGGTATTACCGCTCGTTGGCTCAATAATAACCGTCCCCTTCTTAATTTTGCCTTCTTTTTCGGCGGCTTCAATCATTGCCAACGCAATACGGTCTTTGACGCTATGCAGGGGGTTAAAGCTCTCCAGCTTAACATACACCGTCGCCCCGCCCTCATTAAGCTTGTTGATTTTGACCAGCGGCGTATTTCCGATAAGATCGGTGATTTTCTCTACTCTTGCCATAATATTCTCCTTAATCACTTATTATTTGTAATCATATAGGATTACTAGGAATATAATGCCTTATAACCCCCCATTTGTCAAGAGGAATTTTGCTTTTTTTTTATTATGCTGACACCCTTGCTCAATGCTTTTGAAAGCGGTAAAAGAGCTTGTCCTGGCGGGTATCTTCCTGAATTTTCATGCCCTCAATAATCCAGTCCAATAATACCGTGATTCGCCGGTTCATGTTCGGAGTAAGGTTTACTCTTTTGGCGATAAAGTTGGGTATATAAAGCCCGGACATACCGTAGATAAGAATTCCCTCTTTGACAGGTTCAACGTAAATAATGGCTGAAAACCGTCCCGCTTTCATAACCCGAAAAATAGAGAAAGAAACGTCCCTGAAATTGGTCATACTGTAGGTTATACCGTACAGGCTGACGGAAACTTCTCCCCGAAGATACAGATCTCCAAAATACGGGTCTAAAAAGAGAAGATGCATTGTTTCCTCATAAGGAAGCGTATTGGTGGGCGGAGGATCGGGAATAGGCTTTCTGTCCCGGGCGTTTGCCAGACGGGTTGTTTCTGTAAAAATAGGGGTATCTATGCCATTAATGGAAATCGTGTGGTCTTTTATGTTTTTAACCCTCCCCAGCGCGTTGTAAACGTCAAGTATATCAAGTTCTCTTTTGTTATAGGGCACTACTACGAGAGCTTCGATAATATGAGAAGGTTTTTTTGCCATGATGTCGCTGAAGAGATCGACCCCCGAATCCGGATTGGGAACCAGCGTCGGAGAACCATCCTTCTCAAATGAATATCTGAGCCCTGTATCGTTCATTACCATTCTTTTTCTGGCTCGTGAAAAGTTGGGGAAAATATCATCAAAGGAACGGGGTTCAAGAATGGGGGCGACTTCAAAGACGAGCGTAGGAGCCTCAAAAAAGAAGGTGTCATCATCAGGGATGGGTTCATCATTCGGAAACGGATTTGCCCGGAAGGGAGGAATGAGAATCAATGCAAAAAGGAAAAGAAGGCCCAGACCGGCAGTTTTCCTGGTCGAATACATAAACATTCTCCTGTTTTTGAGAATATTATACACAAATAATAAGCCTCAGGATATGGTCTCCCGCTCTGGTTAAGAACGCTTTTCCCTTGAAAGCATAGTAAACCTATGGTATAATCAGCTATCAAGTATTAGGCGGGTAAAATCGTGAAAATATCGACAAAAGGGCGGTATTCGCTCCGTATGCTTCTGGACCTGGCTGAACATAAGAACGACGGGTTTGTTTCCTTAAAAGATATTTCGGAACGGGAGGGTATTTCCAAAAAATACCTTGAACAGATCGTTACCTTGCTGAGCCGTCCTGATATTTTGCGGACCAACCGCGGTAACAAGGGCGGGTATATGCTGGCAAAAGAGCCGGATCAATACACGGTAGGCCAGATTTTACGGATTACCGAAGGCGGGCTGTTTCCGGTTTCGTGTCTGGCGGATGAGCCAAACCAGTGTGAGCGCAAAGGATTCTGCAAAACCTTATGGGTATGGCAGGGGCTTGAAAAAATGATCAATCAATACCTTGATGGCATTACCATTCAGGATATTTTACAAACTTACAATGACGCCGGCGCTAACGAATACTATATATAAACGGAACATTCCTACTCTATCGCTCTATGATAGAGATAGAATATGTCTCAGAGGGAGTTTTGCTATATGGGTTTAACCCAAACAAAGTCTAAGCAACGAGTAACCGATCACGGTGAAGTGTTTACCGCTGAACGGGAAGTAAACGCCATGCTAGACCTTGTAAAACAGGAAACAGAACGCATAGACAGCCGCTTCCTTGAACCGGCTTGCGGAACAGGTAATTTTTTAATTGAAATCCTACGGCGTAAACTCGCTGTCGTAAAGTCGCGTTATAAAAGACACCCTGACGATTATGAACGCTACGCCGTAATCGCCGTTTCCAGTATATATGGCGTAGATTTACTACAAGACAATATAGATGAATGTCGCAGCCGATTGTACGATATTTTTAACGCAGAGTATTCGGCTGTTTGCAAAAAAAATGCCAACAATGATACCAGAGAAGCAATAATCCACATATTGAAACACAACATTGTCTGCGGCGATGCGCTAACCTTAAAAAATTCAGATGGCAATTCGATTATCTTCGCTGAATGGTCTGCCGTAAATGGCTATCTGCTAAAACGCCGTGATTTTGCTTTTGAAGAATTAACCGCACAACCTGATGAGAACTCTTTGTTTTCTTCCAGTAAGACAATAAAAAATGATATGGAACAAATAGTATTTTTACCGCAAACTGTAGCGGAGTTTAAACCTGTTCATTACAGAAAGGTACAACAGTATGAGTGATTTTTATAATAACACATATAACCCCGATGTTCTAAATTGTCTTGCCAATCTCTCAAATGACGAAGTTTTTACTCCGCCGGATATAGTAAATAAAATACTGGATATACTTCCTCAAGAATTATTTAGCAATAAGAATACAACATTCCTTGATCCTACCTGTAAATCAGGCGTATTCCTTCGGGAAATAGCCAAACGCTTATTGGTAAATCTTGAAGACGAAATCCCAAATTTGAAAAAGCGCATAGATCATATTTTTCATAAACAGCTTTTTGGAATTGCAATTACCGAAATGACTTCTTTATTATCACGAAGAAGCGTCTATTGTTCCAAGTATCCAAATGGAAAATACTCGGTTGTTAAATTTGATGATTCTGAAGGCAATATACGTTTCAAAAAGATAAATCATAATTGGCAAGGCGAAAAATGTAAATTTTGCGGCGCTTCAAGATCTGAGTATGATCGTGATACTTCATTGGAAACTCACGCTTATGAATTCATACATACTACCAATCCGGAGGAATTATTTAATATGAAATTTGATGTAATTATTGGGAATCCACCATATCAATTGGATACAGGTGGTTCTGGTCGACAAGCAAAGCCTATCTATCAACTATTTGTCCGTCAAGCAAAAAAGTTAAATCCTCGATTTTTGACAATGATTATTCCTTCACGATGGTTTTCAGGCGGAATGGGTTTAGATGATTTTCGTGATGAAATGCTTAATGATGACCATTTGCTTTCAATAAATGATTTTCCTAATGCAAAAGATTGTTTTCCACAAAATAGCATTAGTGGCGGCGTTTGCTTCTTTTTAAGAAGCCGTGATAATACTGGAGAGTGTTCTTTTTCAAATATCAGGAATGGAAGTATATATACCATAAAAAGGAGGCTTGATGAATTTCCTGTATTAGTCAGATATAATGAAGCAGTTGCTATTTTAAGGAAAGTTCTATCAAAAAAGGAAAATGCTTTATCAGAAATAGCAAGTTCTCTGACTCCTTTTGGTTTGCCTACAAATTTCCGTGGCTCGAAAAGTCCTAAGGGAAAGAATGATTTGATAGTTCATTCGAGTGAAGGGGTATCTTATATTTCACCAAAAGAAGTTGAAAAAGGAAATACATATATTAGCAAATATAAAATTTTGATGAGCAAAACTGGGGCAGAACACGCTGGTGAACCTGACAAAGATGGAAAATATCGTGTACTTACTTCTTCAATGAAAGTATTGAAACCAAAAGAAATATGTACACATTCATATTTTATAATTGGAGAATTTGAGAATTTAGAACCGGCAGAAAATTTACTGTCATATCTAAAAACTAGATTTGTACGTTTTTTGGTTCTACAATCAATGTCTTCAATAAATGTTTCAAAAAGTGTTTTTCAACTTGTTCCAATGCAGGATTTTTCAAAAGAATGGACAGACGAGAAATTGTATGAAAAGTATGATTTATCTAAAGATGAAATAGCATTTATTGAAAGTATGATTAAGCCGATGGAGATAGGAGAATAATTATGCTTGATGATGTTAAAGTTTGGTTAAATAACCAACATATTTGGCTACAGGAAGCAGCGTATCGAATACTAACAAAGACAAGCTTATCAGAAATGGATATATCAGAGTTAATTGAAATAATAAAAAATCAATCTACTACTGAGAAGAAAGAATTCCCAACAACGAAAATTGTACAAGATAATAACATCAAATTGCTTTCTATTGGACCAGTTGTAGGAATTGATAAATTAAATTCGAGGAAACCACTTGAGTTAGGAAAAGATAATCTTTCTGTTGTATATGGACAAAATGGTTCTGGTAAATCAGGTTATGTCCGTATTCTCAAAAATGTTTGTGGGAAACCGCATATTTTACAACTGAAATCCGATGTATATTCAGAACCACCCACAAAACAATCTTGTCTTATAAAATATTTCATTAATGATCAATCTAAAGAAATAGAATGGAATGCAAATACACAACCTATTAGCGACTTATCGACTGTTGATATTTTTGATACAAATAACGGTAATTTTTATCTTGAAAATGAAACTGAGGTATCTTATCTTCCTTCAGAATTAGTATTTTTTACAGAGTTAGTAAATACCTGTGAAATGGTGAAAATTGCACTAAATAACGAAGAACAAAAACTTGTTCCAGCGCTTCCTGAAATTCCTGAAAATTTTAAAAATACTGTCTGTGCTGGGCAATATAAAAATTTACAACACAATACGACTCAAAGTGATCTAGATAAATTATTAACATTTTTAGAAAAAGACGAAAAAGAAATAACATTGTTAAAGCAACGCTTATCAACGGAAGATCCTTTGACGATGGCAATAAAACAAAGAGCTATAAAAGAGCAGATAGAAAACATTAAAATAAATATTGAAGAATTAATAAATGCAGTAAATAATGAATCATTAAATGATATACGTCAAAAACTGGAAAATTTCAAACAAAAAAGAAAAAATGCTGATGAAGGCGCTAATGTACTTAATTCAATTACAAAATTAGATGGCGTTGGAAATGAAACATGGCGAGCATTATGGGAAGCCGCTCGCCAGTATTCAACTATTAGTGCTTATATTGGACAAACATTTCCAAATATCGAAACTGGCGCACATTGTCCTTTATGCCATCAAGAACTTGGTGATGATGCAAAAGAGCGTTTTCAAAAATTTGAATCTTTTGTTCAAGGCAGTCTTGAGAAAGAAGCAAAAGAAGCTGAAAAAGTGTTTTTAGATACTATCAAAGATTTACCAGAGTGCCAAACCGAAGCAGTTTTGACTTCCATGTGCCAAGCCGCTGGACTTGATGATAACACAAGCAAGGAAATAGATACTATTTTCATAAGCTTTAGAGTGGCTCTTGAAAATCTTAAAAAACATAATATACCCGATAATGATTCTATTGATATTCAAATTGTAGATGAATTGATAAAAAAATTATCAGACTTATCAAATAACGCAGAGAAATCTGCATCTCAATTTGAAGAAGATGCAAAATTATTTGATAGAAATAAAGCCCAAAATGAATTACTTGAACTGGAAGCGAGACAATGGATTTCTCAGCAAAAAAAAGCAGTCGAAGCAGAAATAAAACGACTGAAAGAAGTTGAAAAATATCGAGAGTGGAAGAAGCAAGCTGATACAACTAAAATCACAAAAGAAGCAAACGTAATTTCTGAAAAACTTATAACACAGGCTTACATTGATCGTTTTAATGATGAGTTAAAAAAACTTGGAGCTTCTGCAATCACTGTTGAATTGGTTAAATCGAAAGCTGAAAAAGGTCGTAATAAGTATAAAATATGTTTAAAAAATCTAGTTGATAGTAATACAACTCCAAAAGAAATTTTGAGTGATGGGGAAAAACGGATTGTATCTATAGCCGCATTCCTTGCTGATGTTACTGGTCATAATGTAAGTACTCCATTTGTTTTTGACGATCCAATATCCTCGCTTGATCAAGAATATGAGGAAAAAGTTATTGAACGTCTGGTAGAATTAAGTAAAGATCGACAAGTAATTGTTTTTACACATAGACTTAGTTTTCTTAGCATAATTGAAGATAAAGTTGAAAATCTCAATTCAATACATATTTATTGTACTCCATGGGGAACGACTGGTGAACTTGATGATTTTTCCATTGATAAAAAGAGACCTCAAGATGCGATGATTTTTTTAAGAAATGAACGTCTTTCCCAAGCAAGAAAGGCATATAAAGATAAAGATATAAACACATATAATTATGTAATGACAGCTACTTGTAGTGATTTTCGTAAACTCATTGAGCGTTTTGTTGAAATATTTTTATTAGCTGATGTCATCCAACGACATAGAAGAGCTATTAATACAAAGGGAAAAATACAAAATTTAGCAAAAATAAATAAGCCTGATTGTGATTTAATTGATGATATGATGTCAAAATATTCATGTTTTGAACATAGTCAATCAAAAGAGTCGCCAGTAAAACTTCCAACAATAGAAGAAATCGAAGAAGATATAAATAAAATGATTAATTGGCATTCTGAATTTGTTAAAAGGACAATATCAAAATGAAAAAGAATAAAGAAGATATTCAGCACAAACCCCTTTCTCTCAATCCCATAAACGAAATAACTCTTTTCAACCAAATATCAAAAATCATCGAAAAACGAAAAAATCGCGCCGGAATGTATGCCAATCGTGAAGTTACGCTCATGTATTGGGAAATAGGTCGTTATATAGGTTCAGTTTTACTTGGCGGAGAACGCGCCGAATATGGCAAAAAGATTCTTGCGACACTGTCGCAAAATTTAATTGAAAAATACGGTTCTGGCTTTGAATATACGAAAATAACCCGAATGATAAAATTTGCTGAATTGTTTCCTGATCCTAGAAATGTGTCGAAACTGTCGACACATTTAAGCTGGTCGCATTTTATCGAAATATTGCCGCTTGAAACAGAAAAAGCAAGACTATATTACGCAAATGACGCTATTAAAAGAAACTTGGGTATTCGAGAATTGAGAAAACAAATCTCCCGAAAAACCTATGAACGGCGTGAAATTGCCAATTCACAATTTACAGAATCTTCAAAAGTTCCATTCAATGTTTTCAAAGACCCTTACCTGCTGGATACTTTGGGATTAAAAGAGAATTTTCTGGAAGCCGACCTTGAAAAAGCAATACTGACAGAACTTGAAGCGTTTATTCTTGAATTTGGTCATGGTTTTTCATTTATAGAACGGCAAAAACGCATGACAATGGATGGCGATGATTTTACGCTTGATTTATTGTTTTATCACCGCATATTAAAAAGGCTTGTCGCCATAGAATTAAAAATTGGAAAATTTGTGCCTCAATATAAAGGACAGATGGAATTTTACTTGAATTGGCTTAATAAATATGAACGGCAAGATGACGAAAATGAACCAATAGGTATAATTCTTTGCACAAAAGCAAGCCGAAATCAGATAGAATTGATGGAATTGGATAAGTCAGGCATAGCGGTTGCGGAGTATTGGACTAATTTGCCTCCAAAAACGGAATTTGAGAAAAAAATTAAAGAAATATTAATCGAAGCGCAGGAGCGGCTTGAACGCAGAAAATCACTTCCAAAAGATAAAACACAAAAACAACTTGATTACTTCTACGATTCAAAAGATGCCGACATAGAGGATAACTAAACATGAGTAAAGATTTATTTACACAACGTCCTAAAATAACCCCCACAATTTATGCGTATGAATTGGTAGGCGTTCCTGATCATGAAGGCTTAATAAAAATTGGTTATACAGACCGTGATGTTGACACTCGAATTAAGGAACAACTGGGAACAAGCAAGGTAAAACATAGAAAATTATTTGAAGAATCAGCCATGTATATTGATGGCGGGAACTTCAAAGACTATGAGATTCATAATGCTTTAAAAAGAATGAAGAAAACAAGAAAAGAAGGCGAATGGTTTTGTTGTTCTGTTGCAGACGTGCAAGCCGCCTACATCGCTGTTCGGGATAAAACAGAAAACATAGAAAACCGTAACCGTGATTTTAAAATGCGTCCTGAACAGAAAGAAGCGGTAAAGAAAACCATAGAATATTTTGAAAAAGAAAAATCAAGGAAAACAACAAAATTTTTATGGAACGCAAAAATGCGATTTGGTAAAACTTTCGCTTCCTATCAACTGGCAAAGAAAATGGGCTTATCAAAAATCCTGATATTAACCTTCAAACCAGCCGTACAAAGCGCATGGGAGGAAGATATAAAAACGCATATTGACTTTGAAAGTTGGCAATTCGTCAGCAGAAAATCGGAATTAACATGGAAAACCGCAGACAAGAAAAAACCTATTGTTTGCTTTGGTTCATTTCAGGATTATTTGGGTACAAATGACCGTGGCGGAATAAAAGCTAAAAACGAGTGGGTTCATACAACACATTGGGATTTAGTCATTTTTGATGAATATCATTTTGGCGCATGGCGTGATAACGCCAAAAAACTATTTGAAGCCGAAGATGAAGACGAATATGACACCCTTGATATAGATAAATATAAAAAAGAAGAAGCGGCAAATGCCTATGATGAATCATTTCTGCCTATAACCACTTCCCGTTATTTGTTTTTGTCAGGTACGCCATTCAGAGCCATAAACTCAGGCGAATTCATAGAAGACCAAATTTACAACTGGACTTACTCCGATGAACAAAGGGAAAAAGAAAATTGGAAAGAGCCTCCTGAAAACCCTTATTCAGCCCTGCCTCGCATGGTTTTAATGACCTATAAAATCCCGGACAGTATCAGACATATTGCTTCTCAAGGCGAATATGACGAATTCGATCTAAACGAATTCTTTTCCGCAGATGGGAAAAATGAAAAAGCAAAATTCAAACACGAAGACTATGTGCAAAAATGGCTCGACCTCATTCGTGGGGCATATCTTGGTACTTCAACCGACGACTTAAAACTTGGCGGCAAGAAACCTGAAATGCCATTTTCAAATACTAAACTGCTTTCGATACTTACCCATACGCTTTGGTTTTTGCCCAATGTCGCATCATGTTTTGCCATGCGTAACTTAATGCAAAAAAGACATAACACATTTTTTCAGGATTACAAAATAAATGTATGTGCCGGAACAGGAGCAGGTATTGGGCTTGACGCTCTTACGCCTGTAAAGGAATCAATGGGCAACCCGTTAAAAACGAAAACAATAACGCTTACTTGCGGAAAACTAACAACAGGAGTAACCGTTCAACCATGGACTGGTATCTTCATGCTTCGCAATCTTTCAAGCCCTGAAACATATTTCCAATCCGCTTTTCGTGTACAAAGCCCTTGGATAATAGAGACAGAAGACGGCAAAAAAGAAATTATGAAACACCAATGTTACATTTTTGATTTTGCCCTTGACCGTGCTTTACGGCAAGTTGCTGATTATAGTTGCAGGCTGGATATTAGCGAAGAAAGTCCTGAAAAGAAAGTAGCCGAATTTATTAAATTTTTACCTGTCCTTGCTTATGACGGCAGTACCATGATGCAAATTAATGCCGGTGACATTCTCGATATTGCTTACGCCGGAACTTCCGCTACTCTTCTAGCCAAGCGCTGGGAAAGCGCCTTATTGGTCAACGTTGATAATGATACTCTTGCCCGACTAATGTCAAATCCACACGCTATGAAAGCATTGGAAAGCATAGAAGGATTCCGCAGTCTTAACGTAGGAAAAGAACTTCAAATAATTATCAATCTTTCCGAAAAAGTAAAAAAAGCAAAATCAAAAGATGAAGTCCTTTCTGTCGCAGATAAAAAGAAATTAACTGATGAAGAAAAAG
>Ga0268262_10006083_pt1 | contig 11710 bp, 11 predicted proteins | sample TergutNc150P3_FD_190354 | JGI IMG/M metagenome (GOLD analysis project Ga0268262, IMG submission 190354) | Nasutitermes corniger P3 segment gut microbial community from laboratory colony in Florida, USA - Nc150 P3 (SPAdes) (version 2) | ecosystem: Host-associated > Arthropoda: Insects >... | reverse complement strand
GCTGGAGCCTGGAACCAAAAGCACATCGTCAAAGGTAAGCGCGTGGGTAAGTGGCAGTTTCAGCATCGTCGCCTCAATCCAAATCCTTCTCGCCTATCAGAATCTCACATTTTGTCAACAATTCGATAAGAAATTATCGTCCGAATGGCAGTTCCCCCCATCGCATGGTTCTTGGCAGCGATGACCGCCTTTACGGATGTGCTTTCTACAGCTTTGGACAGTCTCGCCATGTCGGTTTCGCTCATTCGTGCCTCCAAGCGAGAATAGACACCGCACACCTGTGCGTGTAACCTTTTAGGGATGTTGGTTCTATTGCTCATTATGCTGGCTCTTCTGTGCGGCTGCACGGCGCTGTTCCGCTCGTTGTTGGCCGGGATGGCCATTGTGCTGGGTCTGCTGGCGTTTCTTGTCTGCCTCTTATTGTTCGGCTGGTGGGCTGTCGCTGCGGGGGCTGCGGTTTTGGGTCTTGGGGTGTTGGTGGACTTCGCACAGGACAGACCGTCTAAATGGGAAATAGCGCGGCGCAACGAGATATTAGCGGAATGGGAAAAGCGAACCAAGTAGCCGCTGTGGTAATGTTGGATGGGGGTGTCGGCATGTCCACGTTCGCGATCTGCCTGATACTGGCCGCGATGCTCGGCGGCGCGGTGGCAGTCCGCTCACTCGTAGCTTGGGGCCTTGCGGTGTTTGGCTTTCTGGCAATCCTTGTGAGCTTCCTGTTGTTCGGGTGGGCGGCTGTGATGGGGGTGGCGGCTTTGCTTGGCCTAGGTTTGGCACTGCATTTCGTGCAGGAAGCCCAAACCCGCGCCGAACTGAAAGAACTGCGGGAACGCGCAAGACGGCGGGACGGCTGGTAGCCCACCACTGTGGGGCCTTGACAAAGATGGCGAGCCAAGAAAGCCTGCATCCCTGAAGCGGCACTAGCCCCCGAAGACAGCGTTGAAGTCCTGGTGCCTTGCAAGGCTCTCCTTGCAGGTCAGGTTCATTTGTATGGGAGTGACGCTGACGAAGCCGTCCATGACTGCCGCAGCGTCGGTGCCCTCGTCCGTTTCGTACTCAGGTCCGCGGTCGCCGCCGACCCAGAAGTATGGCTTGCCCCTGGGGTCAACGCGCTGCTCCATCAGGTCAAAGTATTTGCGCCTGCCTTGGGCGGTCATCTGAATGCCCTTTGGCTCGCACTCGGGGAAATTGATGTTCCAGATGGAGTTAGGGGGCAGGGGAAAGTTTTCCCAGTTGTCCAAAAAGCGTTCCAGCCACTTGGTCACTTTGTCCGGGCCTGCGCTGCGGTGCAGGGAAAACGCCGCGCTCCTGATGCCCTGCAGGCAGCCTTCGAAGGCGGCCCCGACGGTGCCCGAATACAGAACGTCCTCGGCGAGGTTGAAGCCCCAGTTGATGCCGGAGAGTATCCAGTCCGGGGGCCTATCCAAGACGTGGCGGGTGCCCATCAGCACGCAGTCAACCGGCGTCCCGTCACAGGCGTATTTGTCGGGCGCTATCTGATCCACCCGCAGGATGTTGTGTACGGACATGGCAGAAGAAATGGCGGACCTGTTCCTGTCCGGGGCCACCACCACCACCCTTCCGTACTTGGATGCGGTACTCGCCAGCACTTCCAGCCCTTGGGCCAAAATGCCGTCGTCGTTTGTAACTAGGATTAGTCTGTCAGCCATTTTTTCGGGGATGAGTTTAATGGTTCTATGCCTTGTCCAGTGCCTGTTTCAGGTCTGCGATGAGGTCGTCGGCGTCCTCCAGGCCAACGCTCAGGCGAATCATGTTGTCGGTGATGCCCGCGCCGGCCTTCAGTTCTGGCGTCATGTCCGAGTGTGTCATGGTGCTGGGGTGCTGAATCAGTGATTCTATGCCGCCCAGGCTCACCGCCAGCTTCATGTGCTCCGTTGAGTCCAGGACGCGGAAAGCCTCGGCCTCGCCGCCCTTGACGAGGAAGCTCACCAGACTGCCCGTGCCGGTGAACTGCCGCTTCCACAGGTCTATCTGGCGCTGCCCCATGCACTCCAGCCCTGGGTAGGCCACGCGCTCGACCGCCGGATGTGACAAAAGCATGTCCACTATCTTGACGGCGTTCTTCTGCTGGTTCTCCATCCTGAGTTGCAGAGTCCCAAGGGAGCGGTGGATCAGCCACGCGGTGTCGGGGTCGGAAGTGGAGCCCAGTATCGTCCTGTAGAGCTTGACTTGGGACATCAGTTCTTTGCGCCCCATGGAAAGGCCCGCCACAAGGTCCGAGTGGCCGCCGAAGAATTTGGTGGCCGAGTATAGAACAATGTCCGCCCCGAGTTTGAGGGGGCTGGAAAAAACGGGGCCCATCATGGTGTTGTCAACAAAGACCAGTATCCGGCGGTCCTTCGTGGAATACTTTTTGGCTATTGCTGCCACGCCAGGGACGTCGCAGATCAGCATCGTTGGGTTTGCGGGGGATTCCAGGTAGATGACCTTGACCGACGGGTCATTTTTTACCAATGCCTCTATGGTGTCCAGATCGGCGCTGGCGGGGAAGTGCTTGGTGTTGATGTTGAACTGGGGCAGCATGCTCCTGAAGAAATGCTCCGTGCCGCCATAGACGGGGTCGCTGAACACCATGGTGTCCCCGGGCTTGAGGAAAGCCAGGCAGGTGCCGCTGATGGCGGCCATGCCGCTGGAGAACAGGGCGGCCTCTTCCGCGCCGTCCCAAGCCACGGCCTTTTCCTCCAGTATCTCGGTGTTGGGGTTGTTCACCCTGGAGTAGATCAGCGCAGGGCTTTCCCCTGGCTCTGCGGGGGACAGCCCGTAGGCGATTTCAAAGGCCCTCTTGCCGACTTCGGCGGTTTTGAAGAGGAACGTCGATGTGCGGAAAACCGGGGGTATGGCCGAGCCTTCGGAGCGGTGCGGTTCGTAGCCCTTGCTGAACAGGGAAGTCTGGGGCTTCATGTTGGGGTCGCTCGACATCAATTCCTCCGTTGGTGTAGCGGGGCACAGCATCTATACTTACAGAATGTCACGAAATGGTGACAAAGACCATTGATATTGACACATGGCCCTTCTTTTTTGCCAAAATGGTGTGTGCGTCCGCAACGCAACTGCGGACGCCTGCTGGACGAGTTTTGTATTAGGAGTTTCTGTGCCCTACGCGATGCTGGTTTCCGACCCCCTGGCGCCGATACTGGTTCTGCTGGCGCTTCTCTGGCTGGCGGCGAAGCTGGGTGGCGAGGTTGCAGTGCGCCTCAAACTGCCAGCCGTTGCCGGACAGATATTGGTAGGCGTGCTTCTGGCGGCGCTGCCCGGGTTGGTTTCCGGTCTGCCCAGCTTGCCCGACTTCCTAGGCTTTCTGAAGTCACCGGAATTCCTTGATTTTCTGAACTTCCGCGATGACCACAACCAAGAGGCCCATGTGCTGTCCTACATCGGCATCGTGCTGCTGATGTTCATGGTCGGCCTAGAGTCGTCCGTCCCGCAGATGATGAAGGTGGGATGGGCGTCACTCCGTGTGGCCGTGGTGGGCGTCATAGGTCCGATGGTGCTGGGTCTCATCGGGGCGTATTTCCTGCTGAAGCCAGGCACTCCGTTTGCCGTTGATCTGTTCATTGGCGCCTGTCTCTGCGCCACTTCCATTGGCATAAGCGCTTCTGTGCTGAGGGAGAGGAACGCGTCAGACTCTTTGGATGGCAGGGTCGTGATAGGCGCGGCCGTCATAGACGATGTCCTGGGCCTGCTGGTGCTGGTTGCCGTTTCCGGCCTTGCAGAGGCCTCGTCCAGCGGTGGGGCACTGCCATTGGGTCAACTCGGCAGGACTCTGGGTCTGGCCTTTGTGTTTTTGAGTCTTGCCCTGACGTTGGGGCGCTGGCTTTCTCCCAGAATATTCGGGTGGGCGTCGCGCTTTAAGGGCGATGAGGTACTGCTGCCCTTCGCGCTTGCCTTTGCTTTCGTGCTGGCCTACCTTGGGAGCCTCGTGGGGCTGGCCACGATAGTGGGGGCATACGCCGCCGGGCTGATACTGGAGCATCCCCACGTGGAGACGTTGCAGACCAGGGAGCGGCGCACGCTGGAAGAAATGGTGCAGCCTGTTGTGGCGATTTTCGCCCCGCTGTTCTTTGTCCTGACTGGCGCCAGCATTGACCCGTCCGTGCTGGCGAAACCCGAAACACTTTCGATAGCTGGCGTTTTGACGGTGGCTGGGATACTCGGCAAATACATATCGGGCTACGTTGCGGGCCGCGGGTCGAGCGTTCCCATTGTTGGCTGGGGCATGGTCCCGCGGGGCGAGGTGGGCCTGATATTTGTTTCCGTCGGCCGCACCATCAAGATTGGCGGCGAGCCGCTGTTGGGTTCGGAGGTGCAGGCCGGTGTGCTGGGCGCCATCCTTCTGACGACGATACTTGGTCCAATAGGTCTGTCCTGGGTTTTGGGCAGGCACAAAGGCCACGAGTAGGGGACTGACATGGACGCAACCACCACCGCCGTTGTCGCCATTGGGCTTTTGGTGTTTGTGGCCCATGGTCTGGAGGGCGTGTTCGCCCGCACGAAAATCCCGGACGTCCTGATACTCCTGTTCATCGGCCTGTTGCTGGGGCCGGCGACGGGCCTGGTCAAACCCGAGGTTCTGGGAGGGGCGGGGTCTGTGTTCACCACGATGACCCTTGTGGTGATCCTGTTTGAGGGAAGCCTTGGGCTGGATCTGAAAGTGCTGCGGAGCAGTCTGTTGGGCGCCACGAGCCTGACCGTCTGGAACTTTGTTGCGACAATGGCGGTTGTGGCCCCGATGGCCCATGCGATTCTGGGCTTTAACTGGCTCCAGGCCTCCACGTTGGCGGCCACCTTGGGCGGGACTAGCTCGGCCGTGGTCATTCCGATGGTCAGGCGACTACGCATGGGCGAAAAGGCTAGGACCATACTGACGCTGGAGTCTGCGCTGTCAGATGTCCTGGTGCTGGTGGTGACGCTGGCGCTGGTGACGACCCAGCAGGGGGGTGGCGAGCTCGAGGTGGGCAAGCTGTTTGGCAAGATGTTCAACAGCTTTCTGGGGGCAGGTGTGCTGGGCTGCCTGGCCGGGGTGTTCTGGTCTATTGCCCTGCACCGCCTGCACGGCCTCAAAAAGTCCATTTTCACCACCCCGGCCTTCGTGCTGGTGGTCTATGGAATCACCGAATGGTTGGGGTTCAGCGGGGCCATTGCCGCGCTGTTGATGGGCATAACGCTTGGAAATATCGAGCAGATGCCGCCGCACTTCCTGAAAAGGTATCAAAGGGAGCTGGCCAGCCCCTCCGAGACCGAGCTGGCGATATTCGAGGAAGTTGCGTTTCTGCTCAAAACTTTCTTTTTCGTCTATGTGGGCATTTCGATCAAGTTCTCGGCACCGTCGCTTGTGGTGGCAGGTCCGCCGCTCGTGGTGGTCGGGCTTTGCATCGCGCTCGCGCTTTTTGCGGTTCGCATACCGGTGGTCCACGTCAGCCTGATCCCGGGCGCGTCCTTTACGCGCTTTGAAGCGGTCATGTCCAATGCGATGAACACCAAGGGTCTTGCGGCTGCCGTGGCGGCCTCGATTCCATACCACGCGAAGCTGCCCAATGGCGAGGAGATAATGCTGGTGGCGTTCGCCGCTGTTCTGTTCACCATATTGATTGCGTCGGTGCTGGTATTTCTGGCCGAGCGCGGCTGGTTCAACCACCTAAGTGCGCTTTTCTATTGGCGCTACAAGGTCGGCGAGGTTGAAGGGCGCAGCACGGAAAAGCTGGACGCGGAAAAACTCGACGCCCAGACGACCCTGAAAAACATCGACAAGATGAATTGGCTGTAATATAGCCGTTCCCGCAGGGAACTGCACGAACGGGTTTAGTGGCGTAAGGCTCCGACGCTGCATAGGCAGCGTCGGAGACCAACGCCACTTGACCCCGTTCATAGGCTGCGACGCGAATGGAGCGAGCCGCCAGCCACTGAAGAACTGCGCCAGCAACCGACCGCAAGGCGGGGAGCGGAATGGGAGGCGCGACCGAAAACTACCCGAAAAATTGTTAACCAATAGGGGAACCGCGATAGCCCCTTGGCGGATGCGCTCACAACGACCATTCGTCGCCGTTGGTTAGGAACCGCACATCATCGAAGTGTGCCGCCGCTTCTTCCCATCCCTCGCCCTTGCAGCCGAATCGGCCCGTCACTGGTTTGTCCAGTGACCTTGCGCGTGTGGCCACCCGAATCGGCAGTTTTCCTTCGAGCGTCGAGCGGTCTAGCCTTCCTTCGCCTGTGACCACTGCGTCGCAGGCTTTGCATGCGTCATCGAAGCCCAGCGTATCAAGCATGGCCTCCGCGCCGTCCTGCAGTTCCGCGCCGAGCGACTTCAGCTTTGCCCCTAGGCCGCCGGCCGCCCCAGTGTGCTTGCCGGTAGGAAGTCCCAATGCCATCAGGCGGTCGTGCAGGGCGGGCAGGTCGGCGGGCAGCGCCCCTTTTTGGGGCGCGAACAGCTTCACTGCGTCGGGCAGGTCGGTTGTCACGTCGCAGAACACCTTAGTCGGCGGCAAGGTTAGCGGCGGCCAGCCCATGCCGCCGTCAACCGTGGCACTCCCGCCAAGGCCAATAAGCAACTTTGGCGCGGACTGGAGTTTGTACAGCAGCTCCCCCAGACCGTTGCTGGATGCTTTCAGGGGGTTCAGTTCTTTTAGACCCGCCATGCCGATGACCTTGGCACACTCTATTGCAACTGTTTCATTGGGCAACACGAGGATGGGCACCGGCCTGACGCGCCCGAAAGGGTCGGTCGCCGGCATTTCTTCTACGGTGCCCCCCAGTTTGTTCTGGAGACATTCGATGAAGCCGTCGCCGCCGTCGCTCAAGGGCAGCAGCAGGTCGCCCGGGGACGCCAAGAATCGCGCCGCCTCCATTGGCGTCATGGTTCCCTTGAAGGCCGTCGGAGCTATTAAGTGCATGCCGCTTTGGCTATTTCAACTGTGAGGCAAAGGCCCTGAACAGGTCCCTTGCCGCTTTGCCGCCGTTGCCTTCGAGTGTCACTAGGTTTTCAGGGTGCCACTGGACGCCAAAGACCCATCTGGTGGAATCCACGGCCTCCACGGCCTCGATGAGCGGTTTCCCGTTGAACCGCGTCTCGTCGTGCCAGCCGATGGTCTTTAGGACGGGAGCGGTGGCGGCTATCGCTTGGTGGTGGCGGCTGTTGACGTGGACACTTGTTTGGCCGAGTATTCCCCATAGGCGGCTGTCACGGGCGACCGTTACGTGGTGGTGCAGTTCGGGGGTTTGGCTGCTGCCGTGGCGGTGCCTTTCCAGCTCGCAGCCGCAGGCGCTTGGGATGTCCTGGATAAGGCTGCCGCCAAGCGCCACGTTGAGCATCTGTTCGCCCCGGCAAATGCCGAAAATGGGCAGGTTCCGCTCCCACGCGCCTTTGACTAGGGGCATTTCCAACTGGTCACGCTCTTCATCAACGGAGGCCGTAGGGTGCAGCGGCTCATCGGTGTCCCAGTTTTTGGGGTGGATGTCATCGCCGCCCGCCAAAAGCAGGCCCGCCACCCCGTCCCATGAGCCCAGGGAGTCGCCCGGCGTCAGCACTTCAATGCCGCCTTCCCATCCACCGAGGCGGACGGCGGGGATGTATGCCTTCGTCAGGCTTTCCCTGTCCCTGCAAGTCATCAAAAGCCGGTTCACTGTTTTCTCCGCATTGTCATGGTCGTTAGTTGCCCACCAAAACAATTCTTCAGCAAAACAGGGCCGGATTCGCCAAAAAATATTAAAATGTAGCCTTCAGAATCTGGATGGTCTCAAAGAAGGTGTTTGGGTTCGGTTTTTCGGAGGCGCGGGATGTCGGGATCGCTCAACAAAGTGATACTCATAGGGAACTTGGGCAGAGACCCCGAAGTGAAGATGGCCACTTCGGGTCAGCCACTCGCAAGGTTCAGCTTGGCCACCACTGAAACTTGGCGCTCCCAGTCAGGCGAGAAGCAGTCCAGGACCGAATGGCACAATGTAGTGGTCTGGGGCAAGTTGGCCGAAACCGCCGAAAAGTACCTGCGCAAGGGCAAGCAGGTTATGGTCGAGGGCCGCATCCAGTACCGCGAGTACACGGACCAGAGCGGTGTCAAGAAGACCTACACGGACATCAGGTGCGACAACTTTGTCATGCTGGGCCGCATGGACGACGCCCCCAGGCAGGGCGGCGGATCGTATGAAAAACAGCCCGCAGCCTCTGTTTCCCACGACTACGAGGATTCGGCGCCGCCACCCCATTCGGGCGGCGGGTACGAGGACGACGTCCCCTTTTAGTGAATGTCTGGTGCCGTCCTTCCATTGCGCTGGCGCGATTGGGCGATAGCCTTCCTGCTGTTTGCCTTGGCGTGTACGTCTGCGCTGGGCTTCGGCAACGGTCTGCATGACATCAAATGGCATCTCTTCGGGTTGTCGTGCGGCGTAGCCGCCATCTGGCTGGCTTTGGCCATTCGCCAACTTTGGGTTTTCCCGCCCATACTGAGGCGCGCGGAGCGCCTGTGGGCGTCGGGCGCCCCGGTCGCCGAGGTGCTGGTCGTCTGCCGTCCATTGATTTTTGCCGTGGGCGAAACAGGCTACCGCGCAATGATGCTCATATCCTGGGCCCACTTTGCCGCTGGTCGGCGCCGTTTTGCCGCCGATAGCGCGTTTGCGGCCTATCTGTCGAAAAAGCCCTTCTGGTCGAGGGTGCCCTTGCGTGTCTGCGCTGGGCAGATGGCGCGGGGATGGCGCTGGCCATGGGCGCTTCTCACGCGCTTCGCGCCTGATATACCAAGCGTGTGTTGGCTGCGCGTTGAAAGGGCGACTAACGGGGAGCGCGAAGGCAAGGAAACGGGAAACGACAATGAACTGGACAGACTGACTTGGAAGCGGCTTCTGGACTGCGTTCCGAACGCCCTCGATGATCCGCTGTTTTTGGAAGCCTGCATGACCAAGGCCCTGGAGCGCTTGGAGCTCAACATGGGTGGGCAAGTGGCTCCGCGCTCGGGTCCGGAGGCCAGGGCCCTGCTGGAGCAGTCCATGACGTTGCTCATCCGCAGGCACAATGACCCCCGCCTGCCTTGGGATCGCGTCAGGTTGGCCGGCTACCTGCTTAGGGAAAGGCGCACTGAGGCGGTTCTGGCGCTCTGCGGGAGCCTTCCGCCCGCCTTCCGTCCGCCCGACCTGTGGCTAGTGGAGGCGCGGACTTGGGGCGGGCTGGGCGATCTGGGCAGCGCGTGGGCCACCATTGACACTGCGGTGAGGGTGCATCCCACCTCGTACCATCTTTGGATGGAGACCTATCGGATAGCCATGGCCCGCAAGGACGGTGCGACGGCCCGGAGGTCGCTTGACTGCGCTTCCAGGTGCATGGCCATGGTGGGAGGCGGTCCCGACCGATGGGAATACGAATTGGCCAAGTCGGAATACTTCTTCTGGGTCGAGGGCAGGACGGATACAGCCTGGGCGCACCTTTCAAGGGTGCCCGAGGCGTTTGTGGAGAACCAGCGGCCCAGGCTCACTGCGCTGATGCTTCTTTCAAAGGGCGGATTTGAAGAAGCCTACACCAAAATATCGGAGATGCTGAAAGCGAGCCCAAACGACGCCGACCTTAGGCTCATGCAGTCGGAGGCCATGGCGGGGATGGATGCCTGGGAGGCGGTGCTGCCCCACTTGGAATCAATGGGGGACGACGTGCGGGAAAGGCCGGTGTTCTGGTATCTGCGGGGGCTTGCAAACAAGCGCCTGTCGAACCATGCCCAGGGCAGGGAAGACTTGGAACGCGCCGCGTGGATGGAGTCTTTCAACCTTCGCTTCGTGCTGGCCGCGGGTCAGGCTTGCATAGACCTGGACGAGTACGAGCGCGGCGAGCAGCACTGGAGGAGGGCACTCAAACTCGACCCGCACAATGGCGATGCCCTCCTGCATTTGGCCGAGTCTAGGGAGCGGCACGGCGACGTGGCGGCGGCAAAGTCCCTGTTGAGGGAATGTCTCTTGCACCACCCCGATTCACAGGCGGCCCAGAATATGCTGCTGAGGCTGGACACCAACTGATCAATACCAAAGGGGAGCAGTATTCGTCTGTGTGCGCCGCTATTCAACTCGATAAGCGATGGCGCTCACTTATACATGATCAGCGTGTGGTAGCCTTCCATGTGACCGAATACCCCTTGGTCTTTCAGCGAATTGAACTTGATGTCCACGATTTCATAGCCGTCGCCCTGCATTGACATCAGGATGGTGTCAATTTGGTTGGTGTATTTATCCTCGCACCCAAAAAACTCATTCAGCCATTTGCCGAAGCTGTTGATCATGACCACATGGATCTTGCCGTCCTTGGGCTTCAGGTGTTTCTTGATCTCGCCATAGACCGACTCGGCGGCAGATTTTTGGGTTTGTGTGAACATGCCCATGGCACCAGTCCTTTCGTCCAATTGCCCGATGCGCTGGGCAATCAGTCATCTTACACCAAAGGCGGCACCGACAAATACGAAGTGTCAGAGCCGAAAGTGTGCTACCATTCCGAATTAGGGCAACAGCACAAAAGGCGTTTAGGGGAAAGGGGCAATCGTGGTCGCTCACTGTTTGGCTTTGGTTCTGGCAGCCTGCGTGGCTGTCTCGCCGGGGTCACAACGGGACGTGAAGTCTCCAGGCAAGCCGCTCGGCGGGGGTGAACTCACGCTCGAAAAACTGTTCCGTGCGCGCCCCTATGCCGGGCAGCAGGCCAGGGGCGCGTCATTCAGCCATCAAGGCAGGTATCTGGCCTATCTGTGGAATCCCTTTGGCGAGAACGGGACCGACCTGTACGTCCATGACACGCAAACCGGGCAGACCAGGCGCGTCACGTCGCTGGAACTGATGAAGTCATTCGACGCGCCGGAGGCCATCGAGCAATTCCAAAAAAAAGCTGCGGACAGAGACAGGCTTCTGGATGAATTGCAGGCCAAGGCGGAGGCCCAGGCCGCCTACTTGGCAGGCGCGAAGATTGACTTGGACAAGTGGGACATGGCGGCCATCGAGGCATTGAAGAAAGAGGCCGCCGACAAGAAGGTCAAGCTCGAAGCCGAGAAAGAGAAGGAAAAAGAGAAAGCGCAGACTGGCTCTAGCGAGACCGGCGACGGGGACGCCAAAAAGACAGACGATTCATCCAAGCAGGAAAAAGAGAAAGAACTATGGGAGTGGAGGGACGAGCTAAAGAAGAAGCAGGAAAAAGAGGACCCCAAGCCTAGCGACCTGTACCCCGGCGTTTCGGCGCTCAAATGGGGGCACAGCGTTGACGAATTGATCTTCGTGTATCGGGGCGACTTGTTCCGCTACATAGCAGGGACCTGTCAAATTGACCGCCTCACCAACTCGGACAGGGCATACAACATCGTTGGCTACACTGCCGGCGATGACGGCTACATCTTCCAAAGCGAGACCAGCATATACAAAGTTGACTTCAACGGCGGCAGGGTGGCGCAGTTGAACCGCGCCCTCGTCTATGCAGACGACGCCGAAAAGAAATACGGAATCACTGGCACCACGCTCTCCGACGACGGCAACTGGATGGCCATCTACGCCCAGCTACTAGAGGAAGGTCAGGCCCAGAAAAGCCAGAGCGGTAGGCAGGTTCAAATCATGGACTACAAAAAGCGCTTTGCCGAATCCAAGCAGGTGCAGCGCGAGGTTTCGGACGACAAGCTGAAAACCCCGGCGACGGCGGTCTATATCCGCAAGGTCGAAGAATCCCCCACGCGCCAGCCAGAGCCGATAT
>Ga0268262_10006082_pt1 | contig 11711 bp, 10 predicted proteins | sample TergutNc150P3_FD_190354 | JGI IMG/M metagenome (GOLD analysis project Ga0268262, IMG submission 190354) | Nasutitermes corniger P3 segment gut microbial community from laboratory colony in Florida, USA - Nc150 P3 (SPAdes) (version 2) | ecosystem: Host-associated > Arthropoda: Insects >... | reverse complement strand
CAATATATCCACGACAGTCTTCGCTATCGATATATGTTTTTCTATCAGCGTTTGTTTGGTAGCGTCAAGTATGATATTTAAATGTCTGATTTGCGCCAAAATACTGTCGGCAAAAATTTCCATATTGGCGTTGGTTTTTGTTATTACAGAAGCGTTCAGCAGCCTATAGTTGCTGATTAAATTTATCAAACCGGAAGCTATAAATACAGCCAATATAGGAATTAATACTTTTATTTTGAAACTTATTTTTTCACGCATGTTTGCTCAACTTATTTCTTTTTATTTCCCAGATAAGCGGCTTCAATTTCCGCCCAACTGTATTGAGCCATAAACTCGCCGGCGTAAGCGTTGATAGCGTTCGCGTCGCCATTAAGCATTTCATAAAAATCACATGAAATTTTACCCGGCGCAACGGCTAAATGTTTCCATTTTCTGATTATTATGTCTTCGGCATTCAAAGACTTAAGCGTCTTGATTAAATCCGCTACCAAATGCCGGAAGTGACTTCGCAGGGCGGATGAATCTTTTTTGTTCTCCCAAATTACTGCGATAATTTCATTATTACTGCATAAGGCCCCTTTTCGGCTTACAAGATAGGCAAGTAATTCCTTGGTCTTGGAACGGTTAAACAAAACCGGGTGTTCGTCCACAAAAACCTCAAAATTCCCGAAAGTCTGCGCTCGCACTCTTTTACCGGAGCTTTCCGGAACAGGGAAGCGGAGATTTTCCAGAGCCTCTTTAACCGCGTCTTTGGTAACAGGCTTTATTACATAATCGCTTGCCTTAACCGTATAGGAATCCAGAGCGTATTTTGAATACCCGGTTACAAATACGATGTTGATCTTGTTGTTAATTTCCTTAAGTTTTTGCGCGAGCTCAATGCCGTTCATACCCCATATTTCAATGTCCAAAAACGCTATTTCGCATATATTTTCCCGCGCAAAGGCAAGCAGTTCAGACGGCTTGGAGAAACCGTGAACGTCATCATTCGGACAGGTTTCTTTAATTGCTGAAACAAGTTCTTCCAGAGCCAGAACATTATCGTCTATGGCGAGTATGTTCATTTTGCCTGCGCCCCCTGACCGCCGGTTTTGGGAATTACTATTTTAGCGGTTGTTCCCTCGCCCGGTTTACTCTCTATTTCAAGCGAACCGCCGCATTGCGCGGACAACCTGAGACGGACATTGTTGATTCCGATGTGCTGCTGCCCGTCATCGCCGATTTTCCCCTGTTCAAAACCAGCGCCGTCATCTTTAACAATGACCAGATAACCGCCCTCTGTTTCTTTCGTTGAAATGGTAACGGTACCGCCGCCTTCCTTTTTCCCTATACCGTGTTTTACGGCGTTTTCAACAATGGGCTGTATAGTAAGAGCGGGGAGCTTGAAATATTTTACTTGTATGTCATATATTACATTTAACGCTTCGCCGTACATGGCCTCTTCCAAATTCAAAAAGCTTATGGTATGGTTTAGTTCATTTTCAAACGGAATCGGCTCCGCGCTCTCCAGCAAATTCATGTTTCCCCTCAGGTAATTGGAAAAATTTATGGTCGCTTTCTTTGCCTGCGCGGGCTCTTTATCGCACAGTCTTGATATGACGGCAAGGGCGTTGTATAAAAAATGCGGTTGTATCTGGGAAAGCATGATGGAGATACGGCTTTCATTCAATTTATGTTCCGCCTGAAGCTTGCCTTCCATATACATTTTAATGTCCGCCGACATAGAATTCACCGCGTCTTTTATTTTGTCAAACTCGTCATTGTAACTGCCCTCTATCTTCGCGTCTAAATTGCCCTCCGCGATTCTTCCTATCCCTGTAACCAGATAATTAACAGGACGGAGAAGCCCGCCCACAACCAGATAAATAACGATGGTTATGACGATCACCGTTATGAGCAGGAACATTACCGAATCAAGCAAAAGACGGTTGCGTTCCCGGTGAAAATCCTGCTCCGGCAAAAGAGCGACAACGGTATTGCCGTTTTCGTTTTTGTAACCCGCGTAATATTGCTTGCCGTCTATCTTGAGCCACGCAAACCCGTCGCCTGATCTTACTGTTTTATACCAGTCCTCGCCCGATACGGCCGGCAAAATGCCGGACGACAAAATGTCGGATGACAAACCTCCGTTAGGGTACGCTGTTATAAACCCCTTCGATAACACCATACCAAAACCATTTTGCCCTATTTTCGTTTCCTCTATGGTCTTGTAAATGTTGATTTCTTCCTGCAGCTTACCGATTACGCTCGCGTTAAAACCAATCTGGATGAAGCCGCCGTTTTTCCGGGCAATTCCGGTATAATGATTGATGTCACCGACATCGTTCTCGAACACAGATGCGCGCGGTTCCTCGCTCAGTTCGGTCAGGGTTCCATCGGTAAGTTTCATATATACAGTGGTAGGTTCGTATAACTTATAATCAAAGCCTATGTATTTAGGGACACTGCTGGCTATAAGGATACCGTTTGAATCAGCGACGCTTAATTCAATAATATCCAGTGGTTCCGCAATCCGCAGTAATTTCTCGGTGGACATTTCACCGGGTGTGTTGTCCAGTATATCCACGACGGTCTTTGCTATCGCTATATGTTTTTCATCCAGCGTTTGTTTGGTGGCGTCAAGTATGATGTTCAAATGCCTGATTTGCGCCAAAATGCTGTCGGCAAAAATTTCCATATTGGCGTTGGTTTTCGTTTTTACAGAAGAGTCCAACAGTCTGTAATTGATAAATGAGATAATCAGAACAGAAACGATAAATATAGCCAATATCGGGATTAATACTTTGATTTTGAAACTTACTTTTTTTTCACGCATATTTTTCCCGTTTTGCCATGCTTATCATCTTAATATTCTACCAAATAAAAGCGACAAATATGCGACAAACAGGGTTTTTGCCAAAAAACCGGAGAAAGTCTTTGGACTTGCTTACTTCAAATCAAAACCCGAAAACTGCGGAAGATAGTCCTTGTTCTGCGCGAACATTTTTGCGGTCATTTCCTTTATTTCCTGTATGCCAAGCACCGCCGAGGTAAGAGGGTCAAAGGCTATCGCCTGATACACCTTGCGGGGGTCTCCTGAAAGCGAGCCTTCCACCGCCATTTCCTCACAAATGGCGCTTGTATGCACAAGAGCGGCGAGCTGGTTCGGGAGTTTGCCTATTTTAATCGCCTCAAGCCCGTGACGGGAGGCAAGCACCGGCACTTCCACGCAGCAGCCATGCGGAAGATTGTCAATAAGACCGTGGTTAAGCACATTCCCGTTAAATTTGAACATATGCTTGTCGCCGAATACCGCGTTAAAAATATACGCCGCGTATTCCTGTCCCCGGTTCAGATCCACGCCTGGCTCATTGAGCCAGTCTTCAATCTCTTTGTTCCATGTGTTCTTCTTGCCCGCGTATTCATTAAGGATATAGGCGTAAGCGCCAGGATTCCAGCCTGTCCCGTGTATGCAGAATTTTTCAATAAGGTCGGGGCGTTTTCTGAACCATGCGTTGTATTCGGAATTGTGTCCCGATGATTCTGTCGGATAATAATCCAGAAGCAGGAACATCTCGTTCCGCACAATTTCCTCGTTATAAATTTTTGGATTTTTAATAGCCTCCCTGATGAGGGGATAGGCGTTTTTTCCTTTCCAGCGGTAGTCAAGATAAAAAGCCTGATGGTTGATTCCGGCGCAGGTGTAGGTAATCTCCTCTGTCTTGGCGCCTATCCAGCAGGCCAGCATATAGGCTGTTCCCTGCACGCTGTGGCAAAGGCCGGAGATTGTCAGTTTGGGGAATTGAGCCTGCATGGCCCTGCAAAGCATAGCCATTGGATTTGTATAATTCAGAAAGACGGCGTTGGGGCAATACTTTTCAATATCTTTGCAAATATCCAGCATGACTGGAATTGTCCGCAAGGCGCGGAAAATACCGGAGGGCCCCCGTGTGTCGCCAACATTAATATCAACATTGTACTGTTTGGGTATTTCGATATCATGACGCCAAATATCAACATCGCCGGAAAGAATCGTGCAGAGGACTCCGTCAGCGCCTTCCAGGGCTTCGGCGCGGTTTTTCGTGGCGATGACTTTCGCCGGGTAATTTCCGGCTTTCACGTTTTTCTCGACAGCGCGGGTAATGTAATCCAGGCGGACGGGATCCACATCCATGAGCGCGAAGGTCGCGTCCTTGAAAGCGTCAAAAGTTAAAATGTCGCGTACCAATGTTCTTGTAAAACCAAAACTTCCAGCTCCGATAAAAGCGAATTTAGTCATAATAATCTCCTCCCGCAAGATAACGTATTGCTTCAGCGTAGCCCTCAAATCCCAGACCGGCAAATGTTTTTTCGCAGGCCTGCGCCGCATAGGATATGTGACGGAAAGCCTCGCGCTCATGGATGTTCGATAAATGCACTTCTACCGCGGGAATCCCAACCGCCTTTAACGCGTCAAGGATCGCGATGCTCGTGTGCGTATACGCCGCCGGGTTGATCACGATGCCGTCAAAGCGGCCGTAAGCTGCCTGTATCGCGTCCACGATAACCCCCTCGTGGTTCGACTGCATACACTCCACTTCAACGCCGGCTTCATCGCAAATACCATTAATAAATTCCAGCAATGACGCATAATCTTTCTTGCCGTATATGTCCGGCTCCCGCAGGCCGAGCAGATTAAGGTTCGGCCCGTTAATCACAAGTAACTTCATTGAATAACCTCCTCTATCCTGGCGGCCGTCAGTTCAGGCTTCGCTTCCACCCGCACAACGCTATCGCTCCAGGCCTCGTACAAGGGCAGCCGCTTTTCGGCGAGGGCTTGAATCCCAACATTCTGTGAAAGAGGCCGGCCGTCCGTAATGAGCTCTGTCAGCTCGCGTTTTAAATACACGATTAAACAATTCTGCCTGAGCAGATCGAGATTTTCAGGCCGGGTAACAACGCCCCCGCCTGTCGCCAGCACCATGCCGCTTTTTTTGGCTTCCTCGGCGAGCACGCGGGTTTCCAGCTGCCGGAATGTTTCCTCTCCGTCTTCGGAAAAAATTTGGGGGATCTTCTTTCCGGCCGCCGCCTCGATCTGTGCGTCAATGTCAATGAAGGGCCGGCCTGTCTTTTCGGCGAGATGCCTTCCGACAGTGCTTTTCCCGCAGCCGGGCATGCCGATAAGGGCTATGTTCCGCGTTCTTTTGAGAATCTCGCCGTGAATTTTATTTACCAGTTCAGGCCGGGCCGGGCCGGCCAGGAACAGGCGGCTCGCTTTTTCCGCCTGGGCGACAAGCATGACGAGGCCGTTTACACAAGGAACGCCGAGCTTTTCGGCCTCAAGCAGAAATCTTGTCCGCGTAGGATTGTAGATCAGATCTGCCACGCCTGTTAACCGCGTGAACCCCGTTAGGCGCAATGGGCTGTTGCCGTTGTCAGGGTACATTCCGACAGGCGTGGTATTTACAATGATGTCCGCGTCATAGTGCCGCTCGATGTTGCCGTAGTGGTTTTCCCCCCGGCGGGAGATCGTCACAATCTCGCGCGCGCCCAGCCCCTCAAGCGCCGCCCTTACCGCCTTGGCCGACCCGCCGTCGCCCAACACCAATGTCTTTTTTCCCTTCGGGTCTATTCCGCCGTGTTCCAGCATCACGCCGAAACCATGGTAGTCCGTGTTATGCCCGTGCAGCGCGCCTTTATCATCCTTTACGATCGTGTTAACGCTGCCTATTGTTTGAGCCTCTTTGGAAATCGCGGCGCAGTAAGGCATTACCGCTTGTTTGTAGGGGATTGTTACGTTAATCCCGTCGAAGCGCCTTTCTGTCATGAACGAATCAAGGTCGCCCGAGGATACCTCGAAAAGCGAATAATTATATTCGCCAAGATACCCGTGTATCATCGGGGAGAAGCTGTGTCCAAGTTTTTCGCCTAACAATCCGAATGTTTTTTTCATACATTATGATTTTTTAAACAATTTCGGTATAACTGCCCAGATAGTGAAATTCCTCGCACAAATTTTCCAGCTCGCACATCAGCTGGCTGAATTTTTTTGAATATACCGACGTCTCAAGATCGAAATAGAACATAAAATCGAAATCGCGGTCGGGGATCGGGCGGCTTTCCAGCTTAACGACATTCACGCCGAGGGCGTATATCAGGCCAAGCACCTTGTAAAGCGAGCCGGGCTTGTGGGCGGTGGTCACCATGATGCTGGTACGGTCGGCTCCAGGGTATATTTCCAGATTTTTGGAGATACAGATGAACCTCGTGTAATTGTTGCCCCTGTCCTGCACCGAGCTTTCCAGGCATTTCAGGGCATACAGATCGCAGCACGAATGAGAGGCAAGAGCCGCGATGTCGTTCCTGTCAGATTCAGCCACCATTTTCGCGGCTTCCGCGGTATTGGCGACGGTGGTGACTTTCACGTTCTTGCCGAGCCCCTTCAGGTAACCGAGGCACTGCTGAATCGCCTGATCATGTGAAAAAATTTCGCGGATGTCTTCTTTTTTTACGCCCGCTTTAGCGAGCAGGTTGTGATCGACTTTCAGCCGCACGCTCCGCACTATCTTGAAACTGTATTTCATCATAAGATCGTATACCGTGTTAACAGAACCAGACGTGCTGTTTTCCAAAGGCAACAGCCCGTATTGGCAGAGGCCGTCACGGATTGCGGAAAACACCCCGTCAAAGCCCGTGAAAAATAAAATGTTCGGATCGGCAAACAGCCTGTCGCAGGCGATCTGCGAATACGCGCCCTCCACGCCCTGACATGCGACAAGCGCGTGCTGCGGGAATACCCGCTCGGTATTTTCAACCGCATCCGAGATAATTTTGTTGAGATCGGACTCGGCGTTTATAATATTTACCTGATGGGCGCGGCTTATCTCAAACAGCGTCGTATACAGGATATACGCGAAAGAACGAATATCATCACCGGCCTTTTCGCCGATATCAGCTAACTTTTCCCTTTCCCGCGTAAGGTCCAGAGCCCGAAGCCCATGTTCTTTCTTGAACTGAGCTATTTGCCCGGCGATACCCATTCTCTTTTTGAAGAGCGCCAAAAGCTCATCGTCTACCTTGTCTATCTGTGCCCTGTAATCCTGTAAATCCATTATGGTTTCCTTAAATATCAATATACTACTCACCCCCATAGGGGGTCAATTACTCTCTGCCGGCTTCCTGACTGATATAAATGATACAAAACCAGCTTGATTAACAGTCCAAGAAAGCGTCGTATAACGCTATTGCCGCGGCGGCTTCCACGCAGGGCAGGGCGCGGGGAACGATGCAGGGATCGTGGCGGCCTTTTACCTTTAAAACCGCGTTTTCTCCCTTTGACAGGCTGACGCTTTCCTGCTCCATGCTGATGGACGGCGTTGGCTTTAACGCCGCGCGGAACAACAAGGGCATACCGTTTGTTATACCGCCCAGTATGCCGCCTGAGTTATTTGTGCGCGTTCTCACATTTTCCCCGTCCATGTAAAAGCTGTCGTTGTTTTCAGAGCCCTTGAGCCCGGCGACGGCGAAGCCGCTTCCGAATTCAACGCCTTTAACGCCGGGTATGCCGAAGACAATCCCGGCGATACGGTTCTCAATGCCGTCGAATATGGGATCGCCTAACCCAACAGGCAGCCCGATCGCGGCGCACTCAATTATGCCCCCGACCGAATCGCCTTTTTCCTTAGCTTCAAGAATTTGTTTTCTCATCGCCTCGCCCGCTTCGCTCTTTAGCACGGGCAGCGGGTTTTTCAGAATCGCCTCGAATTCCGCGCTTGATACGCCAATTGGATCAAAGGAAGCATCTTGGGCGCTGCCAATCCGCAGTATATGCGCGCCAACGCTGATCCCCAGGCCGCGCAATATTTGCAAGCATATACCTCCGGCGGCGCATAAGGGAGCTGTAAGCCTTCCTGAAAAATGCCCGCCGCCCGCAACGTCCTGAAACCCGCCGTACTTTATGTGCGCGGCGAAATCGGCGTGGGAGGGGCGCGGAATATCCCGCAGCTCCCGGTAATCGGAGGAGCGGGCGTCTTCGTTGCGGATGATTATAGCGAGCGGCGCGCCGCAGGTAATGCCCTCTGCCAGCCCTGACAAAATCTCCGGCGCGTCTTCTTCAGCGCGCGCCGTGGAAATATCGTTTTGCCCCGGAGCTCTGCGTTTAAGGAATGCCCTCAATTCCTCCGTATCAATTTTGATCCCTGCCGGCAGGCCGTCAATGCTCACGCCAATCGCCGGAGAATGCGACTGCCCAAAAATAGATATTCTTAATTTTTTACCATACTGTGATGACATACTTACCGCCTTTCATCTTTCTCTGTACCTCTGCGTGCTCCGCGCCTCTGCGTGAGGTCTTCTTTCTTATAATTCTTCAAACGAGCCTCCAAGCGAACGCAGATCGTCAAAAAAACCCGGGTACGATTTATTGACCGCCTGCGCGCCCTGAATAACAACCGGTCCCTCGCACACTGTCGCCCCAATGGTCGCAGCCATTACAATCCTGTGATCGCCGCAGGACGATACCTGGCCGCCTTTGAAAGCCTTTCCGCCGTGTATGACAAGCCCGTCATCGGTCTCGTCAGCGTTTGCGCCCAGCGCGCGCAGCACGGCGCTTACGGCGGCCAGCCTGTCGCTTTCTTTGGTACGCAGCCTAGCGGCGTTGCGAATAACGGTTTTTCCTTCGGCCCTCGCCCCGACAACCGCCAATATTGGCACGAGATCGGGAATATCGCGCGCGTCAATCTCAATGCCCCGCAGTTTCCCGCCGGATACTGTTACAGTTGAATCGCTTTCTTTAACCTCGATGCGCGCGCCGAATTTCGCGAGAATTTCCATGACAGCGCGGTCGCCCTGCCGAGATCGCAAGTTCAAGCCGGTGCAGGTAACGCTGCCCTCTCCTATCGCGCCGGCGCTCAGCCAGAATGCGGCGTTCGACCAGTCGCCTTCTACACGCGCCCTGCCAGGAGAGCAGTATGTCTGAGCGCCCGGTATATAAAAAACATTGTCCTTAAATTCGGTTTTTACGCCGAATATCTCCAGCATGGCAAGGGTCAGCTCTATATAGGGAAACGATTCCGCCTGCCCTGTTAGCCGCAATTCGCTGTCGCCGCCGAGCAAGGGCAGGGCGAACAAAAGGCCGCTGATGAACTGCGACGATACGCCCGCGTCAAGCGAATACCGTCCCGGCGCGAGCCGTCCTGAGGCGCGAAACGGAACAGAGCCCTGGGGCGACAATTCGGTCCCGTGGCGGACAAGCTCCTCGTACAAAGGGGAAAGCGGGCGCTCGGGAAGCCGCCCTTTCAGGATAAACGAGGCTTCGCGTCCCAGCGCACCGACTATGGGCAGCATAAAACGAAAGGTGCTGCCGCTTTCCCCGCAGTCCAGGGTCGCGACGCCGCTGGCGCTGCGTTTCAGTGGGCTTACGGAATAAACGCCCTGCTCCAGTCCGATTTTCGCGCCCAGCGCGGAAAGGCAGTCAGCGGTCGCCGTTATGTCATCGGAGCCGCCCTCACATTCAACGCTTGTCGGTTTATCAGCTAACGCCGCGCAGATAAGAGCCCTGTGCGCCTGAGACTTGGAAGGAATCGCGCGAACAGCGCCGTTTAACTTTGCGGGCGAAATCCTTACATTGAAGCTCATTTGCGATCGACCTCTTCTTTAAGGCGCTTGCCGTCAAGAAGAAGCGACCTGAGTTTTTGGTAATCTTCCTTCTGCAGCGCGTCCCTGTACTCCTGGAGGGAGGCCAGAAACAGATCAAACTCATGGAGCAGATTGTCCTTGTTTTCCAGAAACAGCTCCGCCCACATTTGCTCGTTCAGCCAGGCCACGCGCGTCAGATCTTTGTAGCTGCCGGCGGAAAATCCATAGTGCTCAAACATGGCCGGGCTTTTAATAAAGGCGTTAGATACAATATGTGGCAGCTGCGAGGTAAACGCGATCATCGCGTCGTGTTTTTCCGCGGTGGTAACTGTAAGCCTGCCGAATTCGGCCGGCTCGAGCAGGGCTTTTATTTTCTCAAGGAACTGAATGTCGTCATACACGGGCGGCACTATGATCATGGACGCGCCCTTGAACATATTCGCCTTGCTGTATTTAAATCCGGAATGTTCGGTTCCAGCCATCGGGTGACCGCCAACGAAGGTAAAACCGTACTGGGCGGCGGCCTTAAAACCGGCGGCGCATACATTTTTTTTTGTGCCGCAGCAGTCGATAACCGTGGCGGAGGGCTGAATGCGGCGCGCCGCCTTTTCAATAAATTCTATCGCCGCCTGCGGATAGATGGCGATCAGTATCAGCTCGCAGCGTGACAGATTCTCGTCGTCAAGAGGCGCGTCAGCGGCGCCTGAAAGAACGGCGATATCCAGTATGCATTTATCGATCTCGCTCGCGTATACGGTGTGACCCGCGGCCTTGTACGCCTTGGCAAAGGAGCCGCCGATTAAGCCCAGACCGATAATGCCAACGTTCATCGCCGCCTCATTCTAAAACGCCGCGACTACTTCGCGTATCTGCCGCACCTTTTCCGCGACATCGGCGAATTGCTCAATTGTGAGCGACTGCGCGCCGTCACAGGCGGCGTTCTTCGGATCGTTATGCACCTCGATGATAAGCCCGTCAGCGCCGGCCGCCGTAGCCGCCAGCGACATGGATTTCACATAACGCGAAACGCCGATAGCGTGACTCGGATCGATTATCACCGGCAGATGGGAAAGCTCCTTCAGCACTGGAATCGCCGACAAATCGAGGGTATTCCTCGTGTAGGTCTCAAAGGTGCGTATCCCCCTCTCGCAGAGGATTACATTGCTGTTTCCTTCCGCCATGATGTACTCGGCGCTCATCAGAAGCTCCTGCAGGGTGTTAGCGAATCCGCGTTTTAAAAGGATCGGTTTTTTCACCTGCCCCAGTTCCTTCAACAGCTCAAAGTTCTGCATATTCCGCGCGCCCACTTGAATCACATCAACCTTTTCAAATAACGGTATATGATCAGCGTCCATTATTTCAGTAACGATGGGCATACCTGTTTTTTCTTTTGTTTTCAGCAAGAGCTCTATGCCCTCGGCGCGCATTCCCTGGAAAGCGTATGGCGAGGTGCGCGGCTTAAACGCTCCTCCCCGAAGGAGCTTGGCTCCAGCGGCTTTAACGCCCTCGGCAACGCAGGAAATTTGCTCGGGCGATTCTACGGAACAGGGCCCGGCGATCATCTGAAAATTACCGCCGCCCAGCTTGAATCCGCCTATATTAATTACCGTGTCCGCGGGATGGAATTTCCTGTTGGCCCGTTTGAACGGCTCGGTGATCCGTTTGACGGACTCAACGATATCAAGCCCTTCCAAAAGATCGATATCCAACTGACTGGTATCGCCGATGAGGCCTATGATAGTCTGATATTCCCCTCTGGAAACATCTGTCTTTAAATTACGCGAATGGAACCACGACACCAAACTATCAATCTGCTGTTCGCTTGCCCCCGATTTTACTACGGCGATCATACCCGCTCTCCTTTTTAATTATTCTAGCATTTACGCCATAAGAAGGGAATAGGGAACTCCCCTATAACTTGACAGAGATACCTGTTACAAGAATAATGAAAATCATGCCCGGATATTCAATGGAGAATTACACAAAGGACACCATTAAGGCTGTAGACGCGAAATTTGAAGCTTTAAAAATCGCCTTTGCCCCCATTACCTTTCAGGCCGTAAGAGCGTTATTGGAATTAGGTCTCCTTAAAATTATTTCCGATGCGGGTGAAGAAG
>Ga0268262_10006081_pt1 | contig 11714 bp, 10 predicted proteins | sample TergutNc150P3_FD_190354 | JGI IMG/M metagenome (GOLD analysis project Ga0268262, IMG submission 190354) | Nasutitermes corniger P3 segment gut microbial community from laboratory colony in Florida, USA - Nc150 P3 (SPAdes) (version 2) | ecosystem: Host-associated > Arthropoda: Insects >... | reverse complement strand
TGGAATCACAATAGTATTTTCTGTTTTTATAACTGACATTGTCTTTGATCGTCTTTGGACCATCGTCGGAGATATGGCGGATGTGAGTGCGTGACAGCGTGTACGGCTTGAGTTCAAAGAAGTCGTCCCCACCCAGCGCCTTGATCGCCGCAAGCATGATGTCCTTGGACTTGGGCGCAGACTGTCCTGCCGCACCGGCCGGCGCCGGTTTTGTGGCGGAGGGCTGCTGCGCCGAGCCATACGCGGACGAAAGGGCGATGGACACGACGATGGACACGGCAAGCACTGCCGACCTTAGCTTCTCGATTTGCATTTGATGCCTCCTTGGGGAAATGTGGGGTTGATGGGTTGATGGGTTGATGGCTTGCTGGCGTGGCGAGCTGCGGAAGCCCGCCTAATTCACAAGTGTATTCTTGCTATTTTTTTTTTTTTTCAATGGTTTTTTTGCCTTGCAGGCAAAAAATTCGGCGAGGCGGTCCAGCGTTGCGTCACTCGACCCCCTGCATAGACATACTGGCTGGAGCGGCAAATCGTTTAGCCAAAATTTGCAAAAAAACTTTAGTCACTTGGGCGCACATCATGTTAGGGTACTCACATGCCGTTGACCGACTACTACAAAACACTGGGCATCCCAAAGAACGCGTCAGAGGACGACGTCAAGAAGGCCTATCGGAAACTGGCGCGGAAGTACCATCCTGACCTGAACCCTGGGAACAGCGAGGCGGAAGCCAAGTTCAAGGAGGTGACGGAGGCGCACGAGGTTCTGTCGGACAAAGAAAAGAGGCAGAACTACGACACCTACGGCGACCCCAATGGCCCCGCGCTGTCCGGGATGCCGGGCGGCCAGCACAAGGGCGGCTTCGAATTCGACTTTGGGGACTTCTTCTCCTTTGGCCAGCAGCGGCAATCCAAGAAGGGCAAGCCAACACCAAAGCGCGGCGAGGACATCCAGCACACAATCCGCATCGGCTTCAGGGACGCATTCCACGGCGTTCAGTTGCCTATACAGGTCAGCAGGACCGAAACGTGCAAGACGTGCCAGGGGACCGGCGAGGCGCATGGCTCAGAAAAACATGCCTGCCGCAATTGCAATGGCTTGGGGCACGTCGAGCAGGGGCACAGTATCTTCAGGACGCGCCACGAGTGCCCGGTCTGCGGCGGCACGGGGCGCAGGGGCCAGGACTGCGCGGACTGCCAGGGCAGGGGGCGGAACCCCCTCCAGGACACGGTGACAATAAGAATACCGGCCGGCATAGATGACGGCGAGAAACTCCGCGTGGCCGGCAAGGGCGAGGCCGGACAGCGCGGCGGCGGACCTGGCGACCTCTTCCTGTACATCCAAGTTGACAAGGACCCAAGGTTCGAGCGGAAGGGCCCGAACCTCTACATCAAACTCCCTATCAGCTTCACGGAGGCGGCACTTGGGGCAAAGGTGGAAGTCCCCACGCCCGAATCCAAGACGGTCATACGGATCCTCCCAGGCACACAGAGCGGCAGCAAGCAAAAGATCAAAAACGAGGGGATGCCCATACTGAAATCTGGCCAAAGGGGGGACCTGATAGCGGAAATCCAGGTGGTGACGCCGAACATCCAAGACGAGCGCAGCAAGGAGCTATTGAGGGAGCTGGCCGAAATCAACGACAAGGAAGTCAGGGCAGCCGAGTGGGGGAAACAATGAGACACGACCCAAAGGCAGGGCTTTACATGATAGGCGTGGTGGCCGCAAGGTATGAGATACACCCGCAGACGCTGCGCCTGTACGAAAGGGAGGGCCTGCTGCGCCCAAGCCGCACAGTGGGCAAGACGCGCCTCTACAGCGACGAGGACATGGAGCGCCTGGAGTTCATACTCAGCCTCACGCGGGACCTTGGGATAAACCTCGCAGGGGTTGACGTGATACTGAACCTGCGCGACCAGATGCAGAGTGCGCAGGCCGACATGCTGGCCATGCTGGACCGATACGAATCGCTGCTGAGGACGCACAACATAGAGCCGCCTGATTCGCCCGTGAAGCCGCCCACCACGGCCGGGCTGGTCAAGCTGCCCAACCGGGGGATCAGAAAACCATAGCGAACCTCTACTCTTCGCTTTCCGAGCCAAGTTGTGCGGAGATGCCTATCTCGTCGGGTTCCTCAATGCCGCTAAGGGTTTGGTTGAGGACTTTTGTCTGGGCGCCGACAATTTTCACTATTGTGTTGTCCACTTTTTGAATCTGCTTGCGGGCTTCTTCGAGGAGATCGCCGAATTTGATGAATTCGGTCTTTACTCCTCGGAGGGTGTTCCATACGTCCTGCGACCGCTTTTCAAGGGCAAGCGTCTTGAAGCCAATCAGCAGTGAGCCAAGCAAGGCGGAAAGTGTCGTTGGACCCACCGCAATCACTTTGTAGTTTTCGCGTAGCTCTTCAAAAAGCGCGACATTCTGCACCGCCTCGGCAAACAAGCCCTCAGTGGGCAAAAACATCAAGGCAAAGTCGGTGGTCTTGGGCGGCGCGATGCAATTGTGGCGAATGTCCTTTGCGGATTCCAGAATTTTCAGTGCCAGTGACTTCTTTGCATCCTCAAACTCTTGCTTGTTGCCAGCGTCGAGTAGGCAATTGTACTCCTCGACTGGGAACTTTGAGGCAATGGGCAACAGAAGTGGCGCGTTGCCATTGCCAGGCAGGTTGATCACAAATTCGGCGAACTTGGTGTCATCAATTTCTACGTTCCTGCTGTACTGATTTGGCGCGAGAATGTCGGAAAGCAGTTTTTCTAGCCGAATCTCACCATAGGTTCCGCGTTCATTAATATTGGTAAACGCATTTTTAAGCGTCTTGGCGTCAGCGGCAAGGCTCCTCATTTCGCCCAGACCCTGCTGAACGCTGTCCAGTTGCTTGCTGACCAGTTCAAAAGAATGTGTCAGTCTTGTTTCAAGGGTTTTCTGTAGCTTATCGTCCACCACGCCCTGCATTTGCTCCAGCCGCTTTTCGTTGCTCTCTTGGAGCAACTTCATCCTGTTTTCAAGCGTGACGTTGATCTTGTCTATGCTGCCGGAGCTGTCGCGTTGAATTGACGAAAGCCTAACATCAAGCCGCTCTTGAAAGCCGTGCAACTGCTTGTTAATTTCCTCACGACCCGACTGAAGCGTTTTGTGGGTCTGCTCTTGAATGGACGACAGACGCGCATCAAGCTGTGCAGACAACTTTTCAAGTTGCTCGTTTGTTTCGGCATGGCTGTCATGCAAAGTCTTGTTTACACGCGTATTGATTTTCTCGCTGCTTTCCACACTGCTCTGTTGAGCCGCAGAGAGCTTGGCATCAATTTGTGTTTGAAACTCGCGAAGCTGCTTGTTTATCTCCTCACGGTTGCCATGCAAGGTTGATTGGACACTCTCTTGGATGCCGGCAAGCCGCTTGTTTATTTCCTCGCGGCTCGCCTGTAGCGTTGCTTGCGTCTGCTCTTGAACTGATGACAGACGCACGTCTAGGCGACTGGAAAACTTTTCCAGTTGTTCGTTTGTTTCGGCACAACTGTCATGCAAAGTCTTGTTCACGCTCACGCTGATTTTTTCATTGCTCTCCACACCACCCTGCTGAATCGCGGAGAGCCTGGCATCAATCTGCGCTTGGAATTCACGGAGATGCTTGTTGTTTTCTTCGCGGTTGCCCTTTAATATTGATTGAAGGGTCTCTTGGATGACACCAAACCGCTGAAATTGCTCAGTTGCACCAATGCCTATTTGCTTGGCAACACTGTCGCGCTGTTCCTCGTTGTTTTGCTTCAGCAGTGCAGCAATTGTATCAATGCTCGTCCTGTTTTTGCCAATGAACAGCAGTACAATGACAAGTATGAGCAGCGCGATGATTACGATGTCGAAAACCAATTGACCGTCCATTGATGCCCTCCAATTTACATTCTTCGGTACGTCTGGGCTGACTGGTCGCCCACTGCCTTGTCGATTGTGGAATCGTGCATGTCACTTCCCCCAGTGCCCATTTCTACTCCCCACACAATTCTAGCGCACTTCGGTCAATCCAGCCAATCCCCAGGTTGCCCGCTATCCCAGTGGCATCGGCAAGGGCCGGCGGGATTCGAACCCACATGCAGACCACTGAACAGCCGCGAACTTCCATGCCTACATTGCTTGACACAGACTGCGCCAAGCCCCCTGCAAGACTGTGCTATCCTTATCGCCTGACCACCCCGGAGAGATGGCCGAGCGGTTGAAGGCGCCTGACTCGAAATCAGGTTATCGCTAACGCGGTACGGGGGTTCGAATCCCTCTCTCTCCGCCAGTTTCAGAGAAAACCAGCCCAGAAAGTTTGGGCTGGTTTTTTTGTTTTGCAACCACCATGCACCAACTCTGAAAACAAGCACCGGCGCGGTCGCAAGCCACTCACGCCAAGCGGCACCAGCCCCTTCATTTGTATGGCGGTTCCGATTCCTCGAGACTTGGAAGTTCACTCACGGCGGCTATCCCAAAGCACCACCTTGTCTCTTTTGACGTTTCGGAAAACTCATGCGACTCTGGGCGACCCGATACCGTTCCATCTGTCACAACGATCTCGTCAATTGCCGCACCCCATTCCTTCTCGCAGTATTCCATCGCTTCGCCGAGTGTCCCGAAGGCTCTAATGAAAGTCGCGTTGGGAGCCGTCCTTGGAGCGTGATCTATTGAGACCATCTGTTCGCAGACCTCCAAGCACTCCTCGGTGAACGCCAAGGTTTTGTCCAGCGGCACCACATTTACACAGTAACTTCGTTGCTCCGATTTCCCTTCTTCGTCTTTTTCGGTCATGTCGGCTCCTTTGGCTTAGGCCCTGATGCCTCTATGGTAGCGCTCCTATCGGCGGAAGGTACCCCACAGAGCACTTGGACCTGCACTGGCGGCACCCATAGACCGCTGTCACAGAAAAACAGTAGAATGAGCGAGTGGGCGCATCGCATGGACTAGACCTTGCGATGTCTGATTGATGCGGCAAACTGCGTGGGTCGGCACTGCGGTTCCCCATGGAGGATCGATGGGTCCCGCTTGGCATAGAGCATCAGGTGGTCTTGGCCGGAATTGAGGAGGCAAGGTGGCACTAGTCAGAAAGGCAGTCATGGCGGGCAGCGGCGCGAAGCACGGTGGCATGAACTCTGGCACCAATAGGAAGGCAGAGAAGCGCTGGCCGCCGAGGCCCCTCTTTGTGCAGTGGACAAACGAGGCAAAGGATGCTCTGGGGTCTGTGACTCTGAAAGAGGTGGCAGAGCGGCTTGGAATCACGAGGATGACCCTGCGGGGCTACCGGAAGCCCAACCGAGACATGCCCTCCGAGGCGGTGCTGATGAGGCTCGGGGAGATACTTGGTCGCGACCACAGTGTACTGCTGGGCGCAGTGCGGTACAAGCCGGGACAGCACCACACCAAACCCAAGAAGACCAAGGCGAAGGGCGCGGCACGGAAAACGAGTGCGGCCAAGAAGTGGACCAAAAGCAACGCCGGCAAGACCGGCAGGAAGCCAACAAAGAAGACTGTAGTGAAGCGTATAAAGAAGCCCGCAAAGAGGTCGGCTGGCCCATGGCGCAAGAGGCGGCTCTTCGTCAAGTGGACTGACGAGGCGCGGCGGACGCTCACCCCTCAGGAGCTTGCCCTGCGGCTAGGCATCTCGGTGGTGAAACTGCGCAACTGGCGCACGGGGGCCAACCCCCGCAGACCGCCAGTTGAAGTGCTGGAGGCGCTGGGCAAGCTGCTCGGGCGCGACCATGCGGAGCTGCTCAACTGAATCCTTGAGCCAAATGAGGCTCTTGCAAAACCCTGTAATGAGGGTGTACATTAGGTTCTGGTTTGGATCGTCCAAGCTGGTTTTCTGCGGATGAATCGTAGGGGCCTTTTTGGGGGCCTCGATAAACAAGTTGAAACACAATTGCCCTAACTGCTGGAGATAGAGGGGCAGATCGAATCCCTCTCTCACAATGGAACCTGTCCCCACACTGCTCTCACTCTTTCTGCTCGCCGCCTTTCTCGCCGGCAGTGTGCCCTTTGGCCTCCTGCTGGTTAAGCTTGCGGGCAAGGGGGACGTGCGCTCCGTGGGGTCGGGAAACATCGGAGCTACAAACGCCGCCCGCGCAGGGGGCAAGTGGCTGGGGGTGCTGACGCTGGCACTCGACGCAGCCAAGGGCTTTCTGCCAGTCTTTTTTGCGCGTCTCTGTTTTGCAGTTGACGGCGGCCCCCTTTCGCTAAGACCAGAGGCCCTCGCGGCATTTGTGGCCCTGGCGGCAATCATGGGTCACATGTTCACGCCCTGGCTGCGGTTCAAGGGCGGAAAGGGCGTGGCGACATCGTTGGGCGCGGCGCTGGCCTTCGGGTCGTGGACACTCTGGATGCTCCTGCCACCACTTGGGATTTTCATCGTCACAGTCGCACTCACGCGCTATGTCAGCCTTGGCAGCATATTGGCCGCCATCGCCCTGCCCCTTTCCCTGCTGGCGGGGCTACTGGCAAACCACCTTTGGACTGCAGGCTCCATGCTGTTCCTTGCCCCCTGGCAGACAATCGCGCTGCTGGTCATATTAAAGCACGCCCCAAACATCGCACGGCTGCGAAACGGCGCCGAAAACCCCCTGTGGGGCACCAAGCGAACGAAAGCCGAAGGGACTGGCAACAATGAATGACATAGCCGTCTTCGGCAGCGGCGCTTGGGGCACTGCGCTTGCCGCAACATGGGCAAGGAATGGACACTGCGTCGCGCTCTGGGCCTTCCCGGAAGAAGCCGGCCATGAAATGCAGCGAACCAAGAGGCACCCGCGCCTGCCAGGGGCAAAACTGCCGCAGTCGCTGCGCGTGGTGACGGACCCAGTAGAAGCATTCGGCGCGGATATATGGGTCAGCGCCACGCCAACGCAGGTGACGCCAGACCTTTGGGCAAAGTTCCTGCAAGACAGAACCGAGCGGCCGAAGTGCCTAATCCACGTCAGCAAGGGGATATTGCAGTCAACGCACGGGAGGTTGTCGGCGGCGCTGGAGCCTATAGTGGGCGTGCCAGTTGGTGTGCTGTCTGGTCCCACGTTTGCCACCGAAGTGTATGCCCAACTGCCGGCGGCGATTGTTCTGGCGCTGCCCGACGCCATTCCCGACGGCGAGTGCCAGCGCCTGCAAGAGATGTTTGCATCGCCTAGGCTGAGGGTCTATCTGTCCAGGGACGTGGTTGGCGTGGAGCTGTGCGGCGCACTGAAAAACGTCCTGGCCATAGCGGCCGGCGTGCTGGAGTCGCTGAACCTGGGTCTGAACGCCCGCGCCGCCTTATTGACGAGAGGTCTGGCTGAGATGTCGCGGCTGGTTGACCGCATGGGCGGCAGGCCGGAAACGGTCATGGGCCTGGCTGGGATGGGCGATTTGCTCCTAACGGCCACCGGCAGCCAGAGCAGAAACAGGACTTTCGGCGAGCTACTGGGCAGGGGCCAAAGCCCCGCTGGAGCTGCAAACAGCATGGGCGAGCAGGTCGTCGAGGGCGTCTATTCCGCGGTGGCCGCAATGGCCATGGCAACGGAACTGGGCGTGGAGCTGCCCATCACGCATGAAGTGCTGCGCCTGCTGGAGGGGCGCGACCCAAAAATCGCCGTGGACGCGCTGATGGGCAGGGACTTAAAGGCTGAATAAGTGGAGCCACTCACTTGACTTGGGGATGACCAGGGGCAAACAGGCAGCAGGGCTTTGCAAGAGCCGCAACACATACCCGTGCTATGATTGGTCAAGGCTTGAAGCGGCTGCGGCGCGTGGCATTTGACCTGACCCGCAATGGAGCAAAGGGGGACTGCGTGGAAAAAATAATCGCACTGCACGTAGAGCAACTGCCTGAAGGCTGTTACTTGGCCACTTCTGATGCCATACAGGGGCTTGTCGCCCAAGGGCAGACCATCGAGGAGACGCTCCAGATAGCCCGCGACGTTGCAAAAATACTTCTCGAAGCCCAAGAGGGCCTGTTGCCGCAACTACCCGAAGCCAGCAACCTCACCGAATACCCGCTCATAGTCGGCGTGTAGCGTGGGACGTTTGTCGGGGTTTTCGTACATTCGCGTAGTGCGGGCGCTCAAGCTACTCGGGTTTGAACTGTTCCGGCAGGCAGCAGGAAGCCACGAAATATGGTTTTCGCCAGCCTCCAAGCGATTCACAACAGTTCCAAACCATTCAGGCGATTTGCCAGAAGGAACGCTCCGCGCTATTTTGAAGCAGGCCGACAAATCCGTCGAACAGTTTTTTGTCCGCGGTCGGCTGAACACCAGATACGCCCATGACCATACTTCTTCCCATCTCCGTCATTCTCGCCGCCGCCCTTGGTCTTTGGGTGGGTCGCATCTGGGGGCGGCAAGCGGGGGCTTCCGCCGAGCGAGACAGTCTTGGGCCGCAACTGCAATCGGCACAGACACGTCTGGCCGTGGCAGAACAGGACGCGCTGCACCAAAAACAGACCATTGAGCTCCAGCGGGATGAACTGCTGGGGGCGAAAGAAGACGCAGCCGCCATGTTACAGGAACTGTCCACAGCAAAAAGCAGGGTGGCGGAACTAGAGGCGGTCAACGCAAAGGACAAGGACGCCTTCGGGCTACAAGTCCTCGAAGTCGAGCGGCTTCGGGACGAACTGCGGGGGGTGCGCCTTGTGGCAAAGGAAGAGGCCGCAGCCCTGCAACAGTCCCTTGTGGCCGCGAAGGCCAAGGCAGCTGAACTGGAGACCGCGGCGGCAAAGGACAAAGAGGCATTCGCGGCAGAGCGCAAGCACTTTGAGGAAGCTCAGTCACAGGCGCAGCAGACCTTTGAGAACCTTGCAAACAAGATATTCGAAAGCAAGAGCGCGTCGTTTGACACAAAGAGCCGCGAGGGCCTAGGCGCGCTGCTGCTGCCCTTCAAGGAGCAACTGGAGTCTTTCAGGAAGCGCGTCGACCAGGTTCACACGGAAAGCGTGCAGGGGCAGACCACGCTGAAGAGCGAGCTGGAAAACCTGCGCCGCCTAAACCAGCAGGTAACGGAGGAGGCATCCAACCTGACCAAGGCACTGAAGGGCGAAAAGAAGATTCAGGGGGACTGGGGCGAGCAAAAGCTGGAGCTTCTTCTGGAGCGGTCTGGCCTGCGGAAGGGCGTGGAATACGTGGCGCAGCACGCTTACAAAGACCAAGACGGCAACAACCTGCGCCCCGACTTCGTGGTGTACCTGCCCGAAGGCAAGCACATAATCATAGACAGCAAGGTGTCACTGGTTGACTATGCGGCCTACATCGCGGCGGAGGAGCCGGAGACCAGGCAGACGCACCTGGCGGCCCACGTCGCGGCAATCAGGGCGCACATCAAGTCGCTATCCGGCAAACGCTACCCCGACTTGGTGGGTCTGGAGTCGCCCGACTTCACCCTGATGTTCATCGCCATCGAGCCGGCATACCTGGCCGCCGCCGAGCACGACCAGTCGCTGTTCCAAGAGGCCTACGACGCGCGCGTGGCCCTAGTGACTGCCACAACGCTGATGCCCATACTGAAGGTCGTCGCCAACCTGTGGACCCTGCAACGGCGGAACAAGTCAACGCAGGAACTGGCGGCACAGGCCGGCCGCGTCGCGGACAAGCTGGGCATATTCGTGGAAAAGATGAAGACACTTGGAACCCAGCTAAACACCGCGCAGAAGACTTACCACGAGACGATGAAGACCCTCAGCGAGGGCAGAGGCAATCTGGTAAGCACCGTAGCGAACTTCGAGGATCTGGGCGTGAAGGTCCAGCCAAAACTGCTGGAACTGGCGCAAGGCGAAAAAGACACAGTGGACAGCGAATAGCGGATAGCCGCCATCAACCAAATGCCTTAAAATCAATGGTCTCCAAGGGGCAAGCCATGCACCTACAGGAAATGATCCTGAAACTTCAAAGCTACTGGGCCGAGCGGGGCTGCCTGGTGGGCCAGCCCTACGACATCGAGAAGGGCGCGGGCACCATGAACCCGCTGACCTTTTTCGGTGCCCTTGGACCCAGCCCATGGAACGTGGGCTACGTGGAGCCCAGCCGCCGCCCAGGCGACGGTAGGTACGGCGAAAACCCGTTTCGGCTGTACAAGCACCTGCAGTTCCAAGTGATACTGAAACCCAGCCCCGCACTGGTGCAGGACATGTACATAGATTCCCTGGAGGCCCTTGGGGTGGACGTGACCAAGCACGACCTGCGCTTCGAGGAGGACAACTGGGAGTCGCCGACGCTGGGGGCATGGGGCGTGGGCTGGCAGGTGGTGCTGGACGGCATGGAGATCAGCCAGTTCACTTACTTCCAGCAGGTCGCGGGCCACGACTGCCGCCCCGTCTCCGCCGAGCTGACCTACGGCATGGAGCGCATCTGCATGTTCCTGAACGGCATAGACAACATCTTTGACCTGACGTGGGGCAACGTCCGCACCGACAAGGGTGTGACCCCCATAAGCTACGCAAAGGTGCGCCAAAGGGAAGAATACGAACTGAGCGCGTACAGCTTTGAACACGCTGACCTGGAACTGCACCAGCACCTGTTCAACGCGTTTGAAAGGGAAGGCTGGCACCTGGTGGGCGATTTGAAGCACTACGTGTCGGGCTACGACCAGGCGCTTAAGATGAGCCACACGTTCAACGTGCTGGACGCCAGGGGGGCCGTCAGCACCACGGAGCGACCGGGGCTAATCAAGCGCGTGCGCGACTTGGCCTGCGCCTGCGCGAATGTGTATCTGGAATTGGAAAACGAGGGCAAAAACGACGAAACGGGCGAGGCGCGGAAATGAGCGACACACAGACACTTCTCCTGGAGCTGCACTGCGAGGAGATACCCGCGCGCTTCCTTGCCCCGCTGGCCAACGAATTCGCGGATTCATTCACCGCCTTTGCCGCCGAACAAAGACTTGGAGCGCCGAAAGTGCAGACAATCTACAGCCCAAGGAAACTGGCCTGGCGCATCGAGGGCCTGCCGAAGACGCAGCCCGACCAGACTGAATCGCAGGTGGGGCCGCCCAAGAGGATGTGCCTTGACGAATCGGGCGCTCTGACCGTGCAGGGGCGGAAGTTCATGGAAAAATGGGGCGCGGACCCGTCCAAAATCCAGTTCGGGCAGCCGGCGGGCAAAAAAGAACCCTGCGCCATCCTGGAAATAATGAGGCCCGGCAGGGCAACGGCAGAGATACTCTCGGAAACCCTGCCCAAGCTCATCGCCGGCCTGCACGTGCCCAAGGCAATGCGCTGGGGCGATTCTGCGTTCGAGTTCGTCCGCCCGATACGCTCCATACTGTGCATATTCGGCACCGGCGTGGTGCCCTTCACGGTTGACGGCGTACACAGCGGAAACACAACCTGGGGCCACCGTCTGTACCACCGCCGCAAAAAGGACCCGCTTGCGGTTGCCTCACATGAAAAATACGAATCCGTGCTGAAGACGGGCGGCGTCATCGCCGGCTTCGATGAAAGGCGGCGCGTAATTGCCGAGCAGCTAAAGGCAAGGGCGGCGGAAGTAGGCGGCCGCCCGGTGGCGGACGAAGACCTGCTGGACACACTGGCCCTGATAGTCGAATGGCCAAACGTGCTGCGCGGCGCCTTCCCCTCGGACTTTATGAGCCTGCCAAAAGAGGTCCTGGTCACCAGCCTGAAAGAGCACCAAAAGGCGTTCTGCGTCGAAAAGCCGGACGGCAAGGGCGAACTGCTGCCATACTTCCTTTCCATAGCCAACAGGGAGGACGACCCCGACGGCCACGTAGTGGCGGGCAACGA
>Ga0268262_10006080_pt1 | contig 11715 bp, 15 predicted proteins | sample TergutNc150P3_FD_190354 | JGI IMG/M metagenome (GOLD analysis project Ga0268262, IMG submission 190354) | Nasutitermes corniger P3 segment gut microbial community from laboratory colony in Florida, USA - Nc150 P3 (SPAdes) (version 2) | ecosystem: Host-associated > Arthropoda: Insects >... | reverse complement strand
AGGCGCCGTTACTTTTACATCTTCACCGGAAGGCATGATCAAGTAAAAGCCGTTTTCCAGAGCGTATTTGACAACTTCTTTTTTGGCGGCCATTGTCGCCATGGCGCAATAGAATTGTCTGGTGTCATGAGTTAAATCGGCGTAACGCCGTACTTTTTCCATACGGTTGATTTGTTCGTCAATATCGTTTTTATCCAATTTTGCCTTTACCTCGACAATCATTGCCTGTGTTCCGTTTTCAAGAAAAGCGTCAAATTCCATTAAAAAATTAAGCTTTTCGTTTTCCCATTCCAGGTTACGGCTTATTTTGCCAAAGGCAAACCCGAATTTATCGAATTTTTTCCGTAAAGCGGGAGTTAAAAAATGTTCCGCTATATCGCCGAACCTGTTGCCCAAATCTCCGACAATGCGCTGTGTCTCTTTTTGGGCTTTCCCAATTTCATCAATAGTTTTCCATACATCATCTATAGTTACTTTCCTGGATTTATTACGGTCGGTTTTTTTGGCTGATTTTGCGTTTTTCTTTGATAGTGTTTTAGTTGTAGTCATATTTCCTCCGTATTTTTTTGCTTATTGTAGAGGGGTTTTGTGAATATGACAAGATGTATGCCTGAGGAATTTACTTGGGAAAGGCAGGGCAGTCTGCGCACCGTAAAAACTTCGGGGGAACGCCGGCTACGGAGCCCCTTGCAGTGTCTCTCGCACCGTCGGTCACCTAAAGGTGCCCTTGCTTATTATTAGGAACTGCGGCACTTTTTGGTGCTCTCAGCGTGCGGCATTAGTTGATTCACACTGCTTACGCAGTGCTTTTTTGGGCTGTGGCTAAGAACCCCGAAAATGTTTTTCCGGCACGCAGCCTGCCCTGCCTTTCCTAACAAGTATTTTATTCGGCATACATCTCTAAAGCGCATAGGGGACATTGAAATAATTAATAAATCACACAATATAGAGCGTGTTTATTCTTTCTTGTAACGCTACGGAATTTGGGTGACAGGCACGTAGCGTATTCAAATTAGATTATGCATGATGTTATGTATGTATGGTTCTTAATTATTACTATCCCATACCATTGTTTCTATTACTGCTGTTGAACAATTATCTTTATTGATAGACATCAATAATAAAGGAGAATAAGTTATTATTGGAGGTGGTACTAGAAACATCCAAACTTGATGCTACCACGGTAAAATTTTTACAATAGCACCAGCAAAAAATTCATAATTTTTATCTATTCTTTCTATTATTTTTTGAATTGTTTTTACAAGATCAAGCGATTTTTCCCCATTAGTTCCTTGCATTTCTTCTACATCCCAACTGTTTTCAGAATTAATATACATATCATATGAATCTAAATCTGTATTTGCATCAAACATCCAACATCCATTTAATACCGCTCCTTTTGGTGTTGCCGAAAAAACAAGTGTATGTTCTATATTACAGTTATAAAAAAGTACATAAAAACAATGAAACATAAATATATTCTTTTTTGTTTTTTCAGAATATGCTTTTCTTTTAAATGCTTTAATTTCATATCCATCTGGTTCAGTTAATATCATTTTTAAATATTCTCTCACAATTCTTGTATTATTTGGATTACCTCTTTTTGCGTTTTCTGGTTTTTCATTCAGATCTTTATTTGCCTGTATTGAAGCACATCCAATGAGATTAAATGTTATTATTATGATAAATAAAGTTGTTTTCATTTTCGAAATACGATTACCCTCTTTTTCATTAGTTTATGTATTTGATAAAGCCATATTGGATGTTTTTCCGGCAATGAAGATTCAACATATATTCTTCCGTTATCGTAAGAAACAATCACAGGATACCTTCCATATTTGACATAAAAAGTACCATCATCTTTTTGTGTTGTAGGATAACGCCTAAAATACGTAAAGACCGAAAATTCGAAGGCTGCCAATTTAATATTGTCAGAAACATCCAATATTACAGGTATACTATCTTTTTTTGTAGTTGTAGAACTCTGTGTGCTTGTGCAACTTATGAAGACTGTAAATATTATATAAAAGAAAATTAATAAATTATACTTTTTTATACACATAATATCCTCCATAAATGTTTGTATTACTAGTGAATACAATAAAATCTATATAATTTATTTGGATTATACCCTCATGTATACTTGACCTTTAAGAGGTAGGTATTTTATTCTTAAAATCTATATCCACATAAGAACCCAAAGCTACTCATTGAAAATGTTTTAACATTATTATTATTTATTCCCTGTGATACACTTTTACCAATTCCTCCAATACCATAGGAAAATGGAATTCCCAATATAACATTATTTGATAATTGGAAAGTATTATTGATATAAATACCACCACAAACAAAATCATACCCAATATCAAGAGTATAAACTCGCCATGGACTTGATAAAGAAGCAAATAATGCTAAGTTTCCTGTCATATCTATGCCCAATGAATACCCAAATAATAATAAAGTGACATTAATTCCACCCCCAAATCTTATTAAAGAATCTTCATCACCACCAATTCCTCTTAAACTTAATGATGGATTTAATAAATTTATACATGTATTTGTCCACCAAGATCCATCAAATCCTGTTTGATACATATATGTATAACTCCAAACATTTCCAATGTCTACATCAAAATTATTATCTGATGAAAATAAATTAGCTGGAGATAATGTCAGCAAACATCCGATGATTAAGATAATTGTTAAAATCTTCTTCATTTTATTTTCTCCTTCCTATAATTAACAGGTATACATGAGGGTATAATCCTCTAATTTATTCATTCAAAATAGTACATAACAACATATATACGTTACACCGTTGTTATTTATAACTTCTTATATGGACGTTTTTTTCTAACTCAACGGCTTTCTTCCCCGCCCCCGGATAAATCGGCGAATGTTCAACCATAAACAGAACTTGAGTTAGCTTGTGAATATAACTCAAACTCTTATCATTCAGCTTCTTCATTCCAGAAGAAAAATCACTGATTCGCCGTTCTGCTTTGGTCATAGCTCCTCATTGACAGAATTATATTGATACAAAAAACAATCCTTTATAAAATATTACTATGTAACATTATAACTAGTCAATAGTAATATTTGTTAAGGTCATATCAGGAAGCCTGTAAGACTCCTCAACTTGTTAGAAATCTGATATGCTTTTTACGGATGAAAGACCAAAATTCAGCGAAAAAAACGAATGTTAACCAGCGAATAAAAATACTCCGAAAAAGTCTCAATTTAACGCAGAAAGAATTTGCCAAGAAAATATGTGTTTCAACCTCATTTCAAACACTTACAGAGCTAGGACAAAAAAAAGTCCTGGACAGGCACATTAAGCTAATAGTTTCCGCTTTTGGGGTAAATGAAGCATGGCTTCGTACAGGAGAAGGGGAAATGTTTGAAAAAGACGTTATTCCCGACTATAAAATCACCGAAACCGTAGAAATTTTTAAGCAGCTAAACCCGTTTTTTCAGGATTTTATCCTTCAACAGCTTCATAAATTGCTGGAATATGAAAAAACATCGAAAAAAGAAGGAAAAAGACGGTAATCGCCGGGTAGAAAAAGCAAAAAATGTCTGTTTTTACTTGTATTAATTAGAAGTAGCGAGTTGAACCTCTAATGTTTTTTTTGCGGAGACTTTGTTTATCTCTGTAATACCTGCCTCTTTCATACGCTTGGCTCTTTCTTCCCATGAAATGCCGCCGACAGGATGCCAGTTGATAAATTCCTCAGGCGTCAATTTCTCACACCCCGGATCAATAACCGAATGTCTTTTTTGAACCGCTTTGATTTTTTCCACTTCTTCAGGGGATAAACCAGTGTCCTTTTTTGCTTTTACCATAATAAATTCGCTTCTCCTCAGGCGTTGCTTCTCTAGCCGTTATTATACGGATTTTTTCACCACGCTCCGTATAAACCGTAAATATAACATCTTTGAATTTTCCCAAAATTTGCCATCGATCCTCTAATCCGCTATGGGTTATATCATACTGCACTATCCGAAAAGGATCATCAAATATCTGCTTGACCGTTTCAATGTCCAGACCATGTTTTTCGGCTATTAACCGTTCTTTTTCAGAATACCACTCAAATTCAAGCATAATTTGATGTATTTAATAAAGAGAATGTTCAATATTTACCTGTACAAGTTGGAATATGAAAAATCATCGAAAAAAGAAGGAAAAAGACGGTAATCGCCGGATAAGAAAGCAATTGATAACGGCTTTTTCATTGCGAAATATAACTTTTTAAAGCAAAAATCTTGTTACTATTAGATTGTTATTATGTCTTTTTATGGTATAGAATGAAATCATGGGAGTACCAACTGTGGAAGAAAAGCAGAAACCGGCAGAAAGAAGCAAAATACAGCGCTTTTTTCACAATTTTGGTAAATTGATTCTTGATGCCACAAAGTTAAGTTTTGGCGGTCTTGTACTTGGAACTATTATTAAAGGTGATCTTCCACAGTCAACATTGCTGGTTGCAGGAATTATTGCTTCAGGGGTTGGAGCAATTATTGGACTCATACTTACAACAATATACGAGGAGAAGTAATATGCAAACTATAATGGTCATTTACGGTTTCTTAGGACCGCTCATTGTGATAGGCATAATCGGCATTTTATACTATGTAATCCATGAAGGTAAAAAGCGAAAAGAGGAACATTTAGGTTAGAATTGTTGATTATTCCTTACCTTTCCCCCATTTTTCGTGATATTTCTTGGTAAATCTCCCTTAATGGCGGTTTACGACGTCTGACCACTTGAAAAGTGGTCAGACGTCGTAAACCGCCCGTAAACGCTAAGATAAGCGACGTTTTAATGTCGCTTATCGTGAATGTATCTGATCGTCTGACCACTTTTAAGTGGTCAGATGGCAGATACATTCTTATAGACGCTCCCAACAAAAAATGTTATCTTATGTAATATGTCCGAGAACAAGCAAAATGAAAAATTAGCGACAATCCGCCACTCCGTTAGCCACATAATGGCTCAAGCCGTTGTAAAATTGTTTCCCGGAACAAAAACAGCTATTGGTCCTTCAATCGAAAACGGTTTTTACTACGATTTTCTCCTGCCGAAGCAGATTACCGCAGATGATCTTTGTGCTATCGAAGCGGAGATGAAAAAAATTATCGACAGCCGTCAGGATTTTGTTAAAGTTACCGTTAGCCGCAAAGACGCGCTTGACCGTTTTGCTTCCGAAGAATTTAAAACAGAGCTTATCAATGAATTGCCGGAAGGCGAAGATATTTCCGTTTACGAAAACCGTGATAAAGACGGCAAAGTCCAATGGAGCGATCTTTGCCGCGGCCCTCATGTAGCAAACACAAGAGAGATAAACTCTGCGGCTTTCAAACTGCAAAGTATAGCCGGCGCTTACTGGCGCGGCGATGAAAAACGCACCATGCTTACGCGCATTTACGGAACAGCTTGGGAAAATCCCAAAGATTTAAAAGCCCACCTTGCGTTTCTTGAGGAAGTTGAAAAAAGAGACCACCGCCGCTTGGGTAAAGAAATGGATCTTTACTCAATCCACGAGGAAGCGGGCGCGGGTCTTATCTATTGGCATCCGCACGGCGGCAGAATGAGGGTCGCGCTCGAGGATTTTTGGCGGAAAGAGCATTACCGCAACGGTTACGAGATACTTTATACGCCTCACATCGGAAAAAGCTGGCTTTGGGAAACATCGGGGCATCTTGGTTTTTACAAGGGAAATATGTACAGTCCAATGGAAATTGACAATCAGGATTATTTCATAAAACCGATGAATTGCCCGTTTCATATCTTAATTTACAACAATAAGGGACACTCCTACCGCGATTTGCCCCTGCGCTGGGCGGAACTTGGAACAGTCTACCGCTATGAGCGCTCAGGCGTTTTGCACGGGCTTCTTCGAGTGCGCGGCTTTACCCAGGACGACGCGCACATCATCTGTACGCCTGAGCAAATGGAAAGCGAGATTCGCGAAGTCCTGCGTTTCAGCTTACAGATTTGGAATGTTTTTGGCTTTAAGGAAATCAAGGCGTACCTCGCGACCAAGCCCGCCGAGTCTGTCGGCGAGCAGAGTAAATGGGACGCGGCTTTGGAAAGTTTGCGTAACGCGATAAACGCCGAAGACCTGCCTTATGAGATCGACGAAGGCGGCGGCGCGTTTTACGGACCCAAGATCGATATTAAAATCAGAGACGCTCTTGGCCGCGAATGGCAGATGACAACAATTCAATTTGATTTTAACGAACCTGAACGCTTTAACATGACCTTTGTAGATACGGACGGCCAGCATAAACGCCCGTACATGATACACCGCGCCCTTTTCGGCAGCATAGAAAGATTTTTCGGCGTGCTTATCGAACACTTTGGCGGCGCGTTCCCCGTCTGGATTTCTCCCGAGCAGGCGGCCGTTATTCCCGTATCGGAAGTATTTATCGATTACGCGCAAAAAACCGCCGCCGCGCTTAAATCTTACGATTTGCGCGTAACGGCGGAACTTGGCGACGAGCGTATGAACGCTAAAATCCGCGACTGCCAAACGCGGAAAATCCCATACATGCTTGTTGTAGGCCAGCGCGAAGCGGACGAGGGCACGGTATCGATCCGTTTGCGCGACGGAAGACAGCTTCCGGCGATGAAAATAGAGGATTTTGCCAAATACGCTCGTGAAAAAATAGAAAGTAAATCTTTAGAGTTGTAAAAAGGTAATCCGCAATGGACAGAACTGTTAAAATTCTTGATTTTTTAGCGGCTAACAAAACTGTAAAAATTAACATGCTTGCCGAATTGCTTAATGTCACGAATGTAACCTTGCGCAAGGATTTGGATGCTCTTGAAAAACGGGGAATAATACGCCGTACTCACGGATATGCCAGTCTGGAAGGCGCGGATGAAACAGGAAAAAGAATAGCGTTTAATTATTCGATAAAACGAAGAATTGCCAAAGCCGCGGTGCAGATAGTTGATGAAGGTGAAACAATTATGCTTGAATCAGGCTCCTGCTGCGCGTTATTTGCCGAAGAACTTGCCCTTGCCCGAAAAAACGCCACAATCATTACCAATTCAATTTTTATTGCCAATTATATTTATAAGCTGCAAAATATAAAAATAATCCTTCTTGGCGGGTATTTACAGCCTGAATACCATGTGTTGGTCGGGCCTATGACCGCAAAATGCGCGGAAAGTGTTTTTTCGGACAAATTTTTTCTTGGGGCCGATGGTTTTGTCCCTTATTATGGGTTTACAGGCGGGGATCATATTAGGGTGGAAACAGCGGGAGAAATGGCAAAACGCGCAAAAAAGGTCTTTATTTTGACTGAATCAGCCAAATTTCAACGACATGGAGCGTATAATATGTTTCAGTTTAATAAAATAACCGGTGTTTTTACGGATGACGGCATCCCAAAAGAAGCCGAAGGTATCCTGCAAAAAAGCGGTATTTTCCTTAACAAAGTGCCTTGTACCGAAGAAAAGTTAAAGTGGCGCCATTTCCCGGAGCAGCTCCCGCTTTTATTTACCGAAAAAGAAGGCTGATGTGCCGTTTTATGCAGATAATAGATGTAACATTTTTTATTTTAATTTAAAAAGCATAAACGCAGGGAAATATGTTAAAAATAAAATTTCAATTTTTTAATATTTCTTGATTACCTATTGGAAATTCATTGAAAAATCGGCTATTATATTAAAGTAAGAGTAGATTTTTAGGAGGTATTATGAAGCGTTACTTATTTATCATAATTTTTTGTTTTATCGGAATGGCGGCTTTTGCCCAGTCGGCGGATATATCATTTTTTCGTGAATATTATTTAAGAGAGGACGGTACATTTAACGATCGTCAGAAAATATTGGAAGAAGTCCGCGCCGCAAAGATGACCGGAATCGGCAGCTTTTATCATGAAGCCCTTAAATATCTGCTTTACCGCGGCGTTGATATTGTAACCAAACAGGACAGATCGATAGCGGAACAATCCGCGGTAATCCTGTGCGAAGGGATTGCGGCGGAAAAATATTCAGCCGCCGCCGCGGATCTTTGGCTGACCGTTGTTTTTTTTGACATTGCGAGAGATAACAACGAAGGTTTTGCAATGCAGGCCGCTCTGATTGCTATCGGGCAGGTGGGCGGTAAAGAATATGTCCCGTATGTTGTTCAGCGTCTTAATAACTTTAACGCGCAGACTTTATCCGATCTGGAAACAAGACGAAGGGTACAGCGGGCTGTTACAGGGTGCGTCAGGGCGCTTGAGTTATTTCATGATATTGAAGGTTACAAGTCGGTATTCTTTGTTTCTGTAGGCGGTTATGAGAAAAGCATACAGGATATTGCCGCTAACGCGCTTCCCAACATGGTTGATGATCCCGGAGAAGTAATAATCGCTATCATTCGCGATCCTTCAAATAACCCGCGTGTAAAACTTGAAGCGTGGAGGGAAATGCTCAAATCAAAGGCTTCTGGTGATTCCAGAGCGAAAGTGGCGTCGGTCGCCCTTTCTACAGGCTGGAGCTATTCAACTACGGATGTTAACTTTCAAACAAATTTAAGGGAAATGAGGAAAGGCGCTATTGACACGATTCGCCAGTTTGGGGCTCCTGATGATTCGGTCTTTGTAAATCTTGAAAAATCGTATATCAATAACTTTGTTAACAATGTTCCTGATAATGACGAGATTCGCTTTGTGCTTACCGCTTTATCGGTAATAAAAACCGATCCTGCGGTTGAGCTTCTCCAAAAAATTCTTCTTGAACTCAATGATAGAAGGCGCAGCGGCCCATGGGCCCGTAAGGAAAGGCAGTGTTTTGAATGGGTTGTTAAAGCTATCGGAGACACCGGAACTAAAGATGAATCAGTAATTAAATTACTCATGAGGCTGCAGCGTGACAGTAATTATACTTTGCAGGAAAGAAATTGGGTTAAAGGCGCGTTGAAGTCATTAGGGTTTAACTTTTAATTTTGGGAACCTCTGAAAACTTCGGTTTTTAGAGGTTTTCATCATTAAACTAATAATTTTTAAGAATATCTAAAAGCCGCTCTTTGTTTATCGATCTTAGAAAATTCGCAAGGCGCGGCCCCTGATCCTTTCCGATTAGCGCCTGATATGCCGCGCCGAAAAGTACTTTGCCGTCTACTCCGGCTTTTTCGGCCGCGGCGTAAACCGCCGTACTGCAAACTTTGTCGTCGCCAAATTCCTCAATCTTGCTGATAACATCGTCCCGCAGGATGCGAACAGCGTTCTTTTCCTGTTCGGAAAGGGCTGATGTTCCCCCGGCGGGCAGTAAACGGAAACGGAAATCTTCAGGCGCGTAGTTTTCTATCCAGTATTTGGCGCATACAGCCCTTGTTTTAAGCGCGGGAAGCTGCTCGTTTTTCGGACCGCCTGCGCTTGCGGCTAAATCGGCAAGCGCTTTTTCAATATCGCCGTCCGCGATTTGAATCAAATTGCACAAATGGCGGAAAGGAATTTGATACGGAGGATGACTGTCTTCAAGACGGGGAGTTTTTCCGTCGACGCTCACCTGTGATAGTTCATAGATGCGTTTTTCTTTTTGATATACGGCCTCGTCTTTCGCCGCTTCCATTTTCCACGCGATGCGTTCGGTTTTATCGTAGTCTTCGTAAATTTTAATTACGTCAAGATCAAATGAAATGAAAAATTCAGTATTCGGCCTGGTTCCCGCAAACAGATAACGGGCGACTTGGGGCGTGTAGATTTTCAATACGTCTCCTATGGTGATCACGTTTCCCGAAGAAGAAGACATTTTTCCGTCAACTCCCTTTTTGCCGATAAAATCGTAGCGAAAAGTTACAGGCGCGTCCCATCCGTACACATCTTTGCACACATGGCGCGCGGTATCAAAACTTCCCCCCTGGCTGTGATGATCCTTGCCGGCGGGCTCAAAATCAACTTTTTCGTATTCCCAGCGCATCGGCCAGTCAACGCGCCACGACAGCTTTATCCCTTTCGCTTTTTGTATGTCAAGTTTTTCCTTGTTTTCGCATGAGTTACAGCGGTAGCTTAAACCCCAATCGCCGTCCCAGCCTTCAATTTCCGTTTCGTCCTTGTTGCACTTTTCGCAAAAAACGCTGACAGGCCACCATTCGCCCTGAATCTTATGATCCTCATCGCGGAATTTATCCAGTATGTCTTTTAACACATCGCGCTTTTCAAGCGCCCTGCGGATGCCTTGCGCGTAACGTGACGCCCTGTAACGTTCCGCCTGAAAAATAAATTCCGGGCAAATCCCGACAACGGGAAGCGTCTCTTCAACGTCAACCTCGTGGTGGCGGGCGTAACTTGAATCCCTTTCCCACGGATCAGGAACCATAGTGATAGGGAAGCGCAGGTATTGGGTAAGCTCGTCCTGCTTGGGCATATTTTTCGGCACTTTGCGGAATACGTCGTAATCGTCCCACGAATAGATAAAGCGTACTTCATGTCCCTTATCCCGCAGGGCGCGGACAACCATATCCACAGAGATAATCTCCCTGAAATTGCCGACATGGACGGTCCCGGAAGGGGTAATGCCGGCCGCGCAGGTATATATTTCTTTTTCACCTTTTTCAAAGACGATTTTTTCCGCGGTTTCGTCCGCCCAATGGCCGCTTGTTGGTTTCATAGTGGGGTTATTATAGTAAGAGAATGAAAAATTGGCAATGGAGCGATTTTTCTTTGACAAAATAGTAATTTTTGTACCCCAAGTGTATAATATTTTATACTATTAATTAGAAAATTATTAAATTTGTACAACTATCTAATAATAATATGCGCTAAATCTATATCCTGTATAGACTTACGAAAAACAGTCAGATTTCACCAAGACTTGGCATAGTTTTTGCTGGTATTATGTCATGGATAAAGTAAGGTTTTTAGATTTGCAAGCTTCCCCAAGTTTTACAGCTTCCTTTGCCGGTACCGGTAAGGACATAAGTGAATTAAAAACCGAAATTGTCAGAAAATCAATACATTTCCTTATTGCTTTAAGTCCCTTTATGGCAGCCATAAACAGGCCGGTTACGGTTCTTTTTCTTATGGTCGGTACTTTGGGTTATACATTGATGGAATATTTGCGTCTTTACGGCGTAAAAATCCCTGTTATTTCTTCTTTAACCAGCATGGCTTCCCGGTCGCGGGACATGGGGCGTTTTGTAATGGGGCCTGTTACCCTCGGTTTTGGCGCTCTTCTTGCCCTGCTTTTGTACCCGTCTCCTGTTGCAAGCATCGCGATTTACGCTCTTGCGTTTGGCGACGGTTTTGCCAGTTTGGTCGGCAAGTTCTTTGGCAAATGGCGCCCCGCGATTCTGTGCGGCAAGAGCGTAGAAGGCTCTCTGGCATGCTTTACCGCGGTTTTTATCAGCGCTTTAACCGTTTCGCATAATATAAACATTGCCTTAATAGCGGCCTTTACCGCCACTGTTGTAGAAGCGTTACCTCTTGAAGACTTCGACAACATGGCAATCCCTGTAACCGTTGGTTTGGCGGTTCAATTTGTCAATTACCTGTAAATATCCTTGACAAGCCGCCGAAAAAGAGATAGATTAAAAGGGTAGAGAAACTTGGCGTAAAGCCAAGTTTATAAAAAAACTTCAGAGAGAGATCTGAAAAGCGCGCGCCGAGCGAGCGTAAAAATGAGGCAAAAGCGGCGTAAATCCGGGCGCAAAAAACACGAAAAAGCAGGAAATATTTTTTCGTAAAGTACTTGACAAAGTACGCGGAAAGGT
>Ga0268262_10006079_pt1 | contig 11716 bp, 15 predicted proteins | sample TergutNc150P3_FD_190354 | JGI IMG/M metagenome (GOLD analysis project Ga0268262, IMG submission 190354) | Nasutitermes corniger P3 segment gut microbial community from laboratory colony in Florida, USA - Nc150 P3 (SPAdes) (version 2) | ecosystem: Host-associated > Arthropoda: Insects >... | reverse complement strand
GGTGTTGCTCGTAGGGTTTATATGTGATCTTGTCACTTTTTCCTTTACTCATACTGGAATTTTATCATTCTTTTTTTCTCTTGGGAATTTATTTTTATAGCTGTCCTTTTACTTATTGGACAGCCCCTCTAAATAGTAAATATCCGTAATAACGCTTGTTCCGATAATACCTTCAACTTTTTCGTTTACTATCAGCATAAAAACTTTATTTGATTTTTCATAATAAGGTTCTCTGCGTTTCAGAATATCAATGACAATATTTGTATCAAACAGAACTTTCATTGATTCTTAAGTCTTTCCGCTTTAGCTTCTTCAAGTGTCATGGAATTATCTGAAAGAATACCGGTAATCCGGTTAAGGGCGGCATTTTTTCTTTCACGGTCTGAGTCTTTGAAAGTCTGCCCTGCCGGTTTCAAAAAAGTAACAACAACATCATAGTTTTTATCGACTGGTACAAGTTCATTAATGGTAACTGTTCCGTCAGCATAAATTCCTTGAACTGCAAACATATAATTATACTCCCTATTAATAATATTATAAGGTTTGATGCTGTTCAAGTCAAAATAGGAATTTCTCTCTACGAAAGGTATTCAGTTAAGCATTATATATTGCATTTATATTCATTTTCTAAGGTTTCTTTTATTGCTTTGGAGACCACTTGTTCTATATTAGACACAATAGAATCCTGCAAATGTTTTAAGGCGTTTTCGGCAATACCGGGCATAGAAAACAACTCATGAGGCTCAATCTCCAAAGCTGCGGCAAGGCGTCCCAGCATGTCGGCGGAAGGGAATTTACGTGCAAGTTCAACCATTACCGGATAATGCGTTGAAATTTCAGTTTTTTCGGCCAATTTTTCCTGTGTTAAGCCCAGTTTAAGGCGGTTTATTTTCAAATTCTTGGCTAATACTTCTTTTATATTTTTCATATACCGGTAACTTTGCCTATTAAGTAAGTTTATTAAACTTCCACTCCGGTAAAGCGCCAGCTCATCTCTACACCATATATAGGGAATGAAACTTTGTTTCATTTTCGATTTACTGTACAGCTGATAAGCCGCACGGTATTAAGGTTAGCAAGGAAATTTTATGAGCGTCTTTGCCTATATGCCCTATGGAGCGGGCGGAATTATTATTCGGGTTGAAACTGATATTCGCAGGGGGATTCCCGGCGTTGATATAACGGGGCTCGCCGTAGGAGCAGTCCGTGAAGCGAGAGAGCGAGTGCGCGCCGCTTTCAGAAATTCGGGCTTCAGTTTTCCGGCAGACAGAATATTGATTAACCTTGCTCCGGCGGGCTTGAAAAAAGACGGAGCCGCTCTCGATTTGCCGATTGCCCTCTCCGTGATGTCTGCCGCAGGACTTGCGCCCGCTTCAGGGAATCTGCTCGTAATGGGAGAGCTTGAACTCTCCGGCAGAATCAGACCGGTGCGGGGAGTGCTTGCCGCAATCGCCTCGGGGCTTGTTGAGGGGATCAGCGAATTTATCGTTCCCGCCGAAAACGCCGGAGAAGCGGCAATTCTTGCTTCAAATAAAAACTCAGGCGGAAAGTGCGCAAGGTTTACAGCCGCCGAAAGTTTACAGGGAGCGGTTCACGCATTGTTTATAAGAGAGGAAAAAGGCTCCCTTCCCGAATCGGACATATCTGTTGATGCTTATACTGCGGCAAACAAGGACAATGCCGCCGCTATTGATGCAGCGGACACGGGAGATTTTTCCGAAGTAAAGGGGCAGGCTGTTTATAAACGGGCGCTGGAAATTGCGGCGGCCGGCGGACACAATATGCTTGTCTTCGGGCCGCCGGGCGCAGGAAAGACAATGCTCGCAAGGCGGATGCCTTCGATAATGGCTCCACTTACTCCCGATGAAGCGGTAGAAGTAACCCGTCTTTACAGCCTTGCGGGACCGTTTTCAAATAACGGTTTTATCAACTGTCTTATAACACGTCCGCCCTTCCGCGCTCCGCATCATTCCGCCAGCGCCGAAGGCATTCTCGGCGGCGGCAGAATTCCCCGCCCCGGTGAAATAACCCTTGCGCACTTCGGCGTACTTTTCCTTGACGAAGCCCCCGAATTCAAAATCAATGTGCTGCAAGCTCTGCGGGAGCCGCTGGAAGACAGAGTGATCAGCATATCCAGAGCCGAGGGACCTGTCCGTCTTCCTGCGGAATTCCAGTTGGTGTTAGCGGCAAACTCCTGTCCCTGCGGACGTCTGGGCATGAAGGACACTGAAACGCAAGCCTGTTACTGCTCGCCGGAAGAAATTAACCGTTACTGGCGCAAGTTCAGCGGAGCGCTGCTTGACAGGGTGGAAATCCGCACCGCCGTTCTTCCGCCGAAAATCGAGGAGATGGGGCTGTCTGTTACAGACAAGTTTCCCGTAACGGACGGACAAACCGGCACGGAAGAAAAGAGCCGTGAAATTGCCGCCCGTGTAAACGCCGCCGTTGAAATGCAGCGCAGCCGTTTCAAAGGGACAGGCATTCGCCGCAACGCCCTTCTTCCCGCCGGAAAAGCCGCGGATTTATGTCCGTTAAGCGAAAAGGCGGCGGGAGCGTTTCATAAGGCAATTGCGAAGCTGGGGCTTTCCGGCAGAGCATATCATGGGATTTTACGGGTAGCCAGAACAATCGCCGACCTTGAAGGCAGGGAAACCATTGAGGCTGAACATATCCTTGAAGCTGTTTATCACCGCCGTCTTGGGGAAGACCCTTGGGAGATTTTGTCAGTCTGACGCCAAGAGATTATTATGTTAAATTACTGAACAATCTCATGAAGTTTCGCCATAGGCATATTGCGAGTGATAAGGTATAATAATGATAGTTTAATATCAGGGAGTTTAAATTATGATTATATTGACTTTAAATTGCGGTTCGTCATCGGCAAAATATCAGGTATATGACTGGGAGAAAAAAGATATTCTCGCTTCAGGCATTGTGGAGAAGGTAACCATAGGCGGTTCTTTTATCAGCCATCATGCGAAGGGCAGGGAGGAAGTCGTTTTTGACAATGACTGCCCCACCCATACGCAGGCGATTGAGCTTATCATTAAAACGCTGACAGACAAGGAAACGGGCGTTATCAGCGATATGTCCGTAATCAAGGCTGTGGGGCATCGTGTGCTTCACGGCGGCATGAAGTTTATCAAGAGCGTGATAGTTGACGATGCGGCAATGGCCGCTTTCAACGAGGTCAAGGACTTGGGGCCGCTCCACAACCCCGCAAACATCATGGGAATAGAAGCGGCAAAGAAAGTTCTGCCCCATGTGCCGCACTGCGCCATAATGGACACAGCGTGGCATCAAACCATGCCGCCCGAATCCTATCTGTACGCAGTACCGTCAGAATGGTACGAGAAATATCAGGTTCGCCGCTACGGTTTTCACGGCACAAGTTTTCTTTACACCGCAAAACGAGCGGCAGTTCTTCTTGGGCAGGACCCCTTCAAGACAAACCTGATTATCTGCCACATCGGGAACGGCGCTTCAGTTAATGCGGTAAAAGACGGCTGCTCCTTTGACACGTCGATGGGCATTACTCCGCTTGAAGGGCTTGTAATGGGCACTCGTTCCGGCGATATTGACGCCGCCCTGCCTTTCTACGTTATGCGAAAAACAGGAATGAGCGACACCGAAATGGAAAATGTCCTTAACAAGAAATCGGGGCTTTTGGGAATTACCGGAAAATACGCCGACAGACGGGATATTCAGGCGGCGGCGGTGGCCGGCGACAAGCAGGCGCTGCTTGCGCAGTATATCGAGGCGCATCGCGTCAAAAAGTACATCGGCGCTTATCAGGCTGTACTCGGCAGAGTGGACGCCCTTGTCTTTACCGCAGGCGTCGGCGAGTTTGCGTGGTTTATGCGGAATAAAATCCTTGACGGCCTAGAAGGCATCGGCATTGTTTATGATCCCAAGAAGAACGAACTATCGCATACAAGAAACACCGAAACCATTATCAGCAAGCCGGAATCGAAAATACCGATTTACATCATTCCTACGGACGAAGAACTTGTAATGACGGAAGACGCTTTTGCGCTGATGAAGGGAACTTACGACATACACACCAAATTTACCTATTCCTTCCAGAGCAGGGATTATGTGAACAAGGGACGCGCCGAAGGGTTAGAGCATGATCTTGCAAAAAATCCCGCTATTGCGGAAATTATTGCAAGACCAAAATAATTTGGTTATATTGTATACAGGTACAATTTGAATTCTAAAGTTGAATTGCTTTGCATCGGCAACCCTATTGTCGATATTTTTATTAATATTGATAATTCTCTTGCCTTAAAATACGGCATTACGGATTTTGTTCAGCATATAAGCGTTGAACAGACGCAGTCTATTTTTCGCGAACCTTCTGTTGATTTTAACTCAGCGGTAAAAACCTCCGGCGGCGGCGCCGCCAATGTGGCGAAGATAGCCTCAATGCTTGGAATGAACGTTGTCTTTTCAGGCTATACAGGAAAAGACGAGAACGCAGGAGTTTTCAGGCAGGAAATGAGCGAGGCTGGAGTTACTTCGGTTCTGACTCAATCAAACGAAAACACCGGAGTTTGTTTTGTGTGTAATCTGGGAAACGAAGTCCGGTTTGCGGCGTGTCCCGCCGCGGCGCTTGAACTGACCGAAGCCGATATCGGAGATGAACTGATAGACAATGCCGAAGTTGTTGTATTGGACGGATATATTCTGGACCGCCGTTCTCTTGTGCAGCATATTTTGATGAAGGCAAGCCACCGGGGAATACCTGTCGCGCTGGATGTCGCTTCAATTACGCAGGTGAAAAGCAAGGCGGAAGAAATACTTACGTACAGCCGCAGTTTTCCGTTGTTTATTTTTATGAATGCGGATGAAGCGATTACATTTTTTAACACAATCAGAAAAACAAGAGATGAGGATTTTCCGACAACAGAAAAAGAAAAGGAAGAAATGATTCTGAGGGATGTTTGTCCAATGCTGAAAATAATTACAGACGGCGAGATATATCCGGTTATTGTTGTAAAACTTGGAGGGCGCGGCGCTGTGGTTATTGCCGGCGGCAATGTGTACCGTGAAGAAACTTTTGCGATAATTACGCGCGACAATGTCGGAGCGGGAGACTCTTTCTGCGCCGCCTTCATTGCCGCCTGGATACGGGGCAAATCACTTTCGGAGTGCGCCGCTCTTGGTAACAAAGTAGCAAAGGAAATACTGCAAACGCCTGGCACGCATATCAAAAGCGGGAAACTTAAATCGTTCGCAAAGATACTCGGTAATTAGAGTCTGTCTATAATATGGACACATTACAGTAAAACAGTGTCCGCTATTTTTTTTGCGGCTGTTTTATCCAGTAATTCTTCTATAATCGCTACTGCAAATTCACCCGCTGTTCCCGCTCCTCGGCTGGTGATAATATTACCGTCAACCGCAACACGATCATCCGACCATTTTCCGTTAGTTACTTTTTCTTCCATTCCCGGGTAGCAGGTAAATTTCTTCCCGGACAAAAGTCCGAGAGGAGCGAGTACAAGAGCGGGTGCGGCGCAAATTGCGCAGATCAATTTTCCCGCAGCCGCCATGTCCTTTAGGAGCGAGCCTGTCTCTTTTGAAGCCGCCAGATTTGACGAGCCGGGCATTCCGCCGGGAAGAATCACCGCGTCCCAGCTTCCTCCATGCTTAACGAGTTCGGTCAGCGTAGTATTGGCGGTCATTTTAATACCGCCCCACTTGCTTGTTACAGTCAGGCTTTCTGAAATTGACGCGGCAGTAACTTCTATTCCGGCGCGGCGCAGATAGTCGATTGGCGTTACCGCTTCCACATCTTCAAAACCGTCAGCCAGCAGAACAATTGCTTTTTTTGCCATTTTTTTCCTAATGGTATTTTACGGCAAAAATAGTTGACACACAATACAAAAAAAAACTGTTAAGAAACACTTGACAAAAGAAATAAAATTCCTTATTATTGAATAACTATTCAGTCAAAGGATAAAAGCAATGCCCAGAACTAAAGAAGCATTTGAGGTTATGAGAGAAACTACCCGGCAAAAGATAGAAGCGGCGGCGTTGTCGTTGTTTGCAAGGAAAGGTTTGTCGGTAACTATTGATGAAATCGCAAAAACGGCAGAGTTGAGCAAAGGGCTGCTATACAGTCATTATCCGTCCAAAGAAGCTTTAATTAATGAATTGCTTCGGCAGGCGGCGGTTATTTCCGGCACAAGAATAAAGGAAATTGCAGACGGGAACAGCAGCGCTGCCGCAAAAATAAAGCAAATAACCGCCATGATGTGCGAGATGCTGTCCGTCAGCAATATTGGTATAGATTACTTTATGTTCACGATCCAGGCGGGAATGAGCGATTTCAAGATGCCGGAAGACGGACTGTATACGGCGGATATGCCGAATCCTGTTGAAAGCCTCGCGCGGATAATTTCAAAAGGGCAGGCGGAAGGTTCGGCTGTAAACGGCGATCCGGTACAGATTGCGATTGTTTATTGGGCAGCGGTACAGGGGCTTTGCTGTTATATCATAACCGGCATACCGTTTTCGCCGGTTCCCGAAACATTATCAAGAATTATTTTAAAGGATTAGTTGTCACTGTTTCACGTATAAATGCAATTAAGGAGATTTTTATGAGCAGACAGGTTATTGTAATCGGCGGCGGCGTTGCGGGGTTATCGGCGGCAATTTACGCCGGAAGGAGCGGCTTTGATGTAACACTCTGCGAGCAGCACAGTATAGTCGGCGGTATGTGTACAAGTTGGAGGCGCAAAGGCTATTTGTTCGAGGGCGCAATACACTGGCTGACAGGTTCCAGTCCAAAAACACAAGTGTATCAAATGTGGAAAGAAACAGGCGCGTTAGACGATAATATAAAAGTTTATCTTCACGAAGTGTTTCGTTCGATCGAATGGGAAGGGAAAACCCTCAACCTTTACCGCAGCATAGATAAAACGGCGAAACATCTTCTTGAGTTTTCTCCCGCCGATAAAAAGGAAATCCTAAAACTGGTAAAAATGGTTAAATTATTTACCCGGATGCAAATGCCGGTTATGGATATTAAAGGCGTTAAGGCGCGGAATCCGAAACGCCTGCCGCTCGGTTCCATGTTTAAAATGATGCCGGCGCTTCCGATATTTTCAAAAATGAACAAATTAACCTGTAATGAATATTTTGAACAATTTAGGCATCCAGGCGTGCGGAAACTGCTCAAATTTATTCCCGAAGGTTATTCCGCAAGCGCGGTAATTTTTACGCTTGCCACACTGGAAACTGGAGACGGCGGCTATCCTGAGGGCGGTTCCCTTGCGATGACGGAAAGAATGGCGCAAACTTTTAAGAATCTGGGCGGTAAACTCCTGCTTAACACAAAGGTAAATAAAGTTGTAATCGAAAACGGAGCCGTTACCGGAGTAAAACTGGAAAATGAAACTCTAAGCGCCGATGCAGTAATCGTTACGCAGGAAACTATTGCGGCGCTTGACAAGTTATTCGACACTCCTCCGAATGACGCGTGGCTGCAGGAACTCCGTGAAAAAACAAAACCTGCCGTGTGTACTTTTATCAGCATGGGTGTCCGCGCGCAATTGCCTGAAATCATACAGGAATGGCAGCTTGACGAGCCGATCAAATATGCAGGGAAAGATGTTACTGAAATCGGATTTAGCAATTATGCCGTATATGAAGGTTACGCGCCGAAAGGCTGCACCGCTGTTACTACGGCGCTCATGGGCGACACTTATGATTTCTGGAAAAAGGCGAAGGAAGAAGGCCGTTACGATAAAGAAAAACGCGCGCTGGCGGAACAAATAAGCCGCGCATTTTGCCGGAAATACCCCCAGGCGGAAGGGAATATCGAAGTTATTGACATTGCCACGCCCTTAACCTACGAGCGTTACACAGGGGCATATCACGGCTCATGGATGACAATTCAGGGACCCGGAGACAAAGTGAAAACCTATCCCGGGTTTGTACAAAGTGTTAAAGGCTTGTATTTTTCCGGACACAGGATTATACCGCCAGGCGGACATCCTTCCGCGCTTGCCGCCGGACGAATGGCGGCGCAAATGGTCTGTCGTCAATTTGATACGGTGTTTGTATAATAGAATTCATGGTTATTAAGCTTGAGCAAAATCCGGCGCAGAATGACATTGAAGTAATAATAAAATATCCGCACAAAAACAAGACTGTAGAGCGTATTGTCTCATTTATAGAATCAACCGGTATACAGATACCATGCTATTCAGATGACGGTATGGAATTAATCAGCGCATCAGGTATTTACTATATTGAGAGCGTTGATAAAAAGACAATTGTCTGCGGCGGGAAAAAGAATTATCAGGTTAAGGACCCTCTGTATAAAATTTACAAAAAATTGGAAAATACCGGATTTGTACAAATTAACAAGTATTGCATTTTGAACGTTAACAAACTGGAAAAAATAAGACCGCTTGGCAGCAGTCATATGGAAGCCGTACTGACAAACGGAAAATGTTTGTATATAACAAGAAAATATCTTTCGGATATAAAGCGGATATTGCAGGAGGAAGAATAAAATGAAAAAAATTATTATTAATATCATGTTTACAACCGGCGCTTCATTGGTTATTCTGGCTGTGTTTTTTGTCATTATTAATGAAAAAAGTATCGTTGTTAAATCTGTTCTTGAAATATTCGGCGCTAATATACTGATTAATCTCGGACTTTTTATAAGGCATAGATTTGAAATACGCAATGTAATTTTGGAATTTATGGCTGATGTCAGCTATATAATCGTTATTCTAACGGCATTTTGGGCGATATTTAACTGGCATACCGGAGTACCGCTTTGGTTTCTTTTTATTACGGCGGTTGTGATCTATATATTTGCAACAATAACCGCTATCGCAAAAATCCGCAAGGAAACGAAAGAGATAAATGAACTGCTGCAAAAACGCAAAGATAAAAACGCGGATAGTGCATCTTAGTAACCGAAATTTGCATCTTGGTAATTTTTTGTTTACATATTATAAAGCTGTTCTTATATTAAAACATAACAGGAGATGTTATGTTTAAGAAAATATTTTTTATTTGCGCTTTACTCTGGGTAGCGGCTAATTCTTTTGCTGACAATGTCAATACAGCTATTAGGATTAATAACGTGAATATTAACGGCGGTTTGGTATATGTGGCTGTATACTCAAATGAAAATGATTATAAGAATGAACAGGCTTTTTTCTCTTTTATTCTGGAATCGACTGACGCCGTACTGACTTATAATCTGGAACTGCCTGAAGGCGAATACGTAGTGTCTGTTTTTCAGGATAAAAATAAAAACGGGAAATTGGATACCGGTATTTTCGGGATACCTTCTGAACCTGTGGGTAAAACAAACTACAGCCTCAAGGGATCACCGGGTAGTTTTAACAAGTTAAAAGCAGCGGTAAATAACAATTCGGCAACATTGATTGTAAACATGGGGAAAGTAAAATTATAATAAAAAAATATCGGCTTCCCGTAATAATGTTTCTGTTGTTTGAAACTATAGCCGTTACCCTATGGCTGGTTTTGGATAATCCGTTTTATCTTTTTAATTTTTCGTATATCGGGTTCTTTGTTTCGCTTGGTATCGGTTTGATGGCAGCCCGTCATAAGAACGCAAGGATATTTATCGAGTTTTTTATCGGGCTGTATATGCTGGTCTATTTGGGAATAATACGCCGTGAAAATATGCAGATAGAAGGCTTTTTTTATTATGCGTCTATCGGCGTATTCGAGGCCGCTCTGATTCATTATGTTGTCGCAAAAATAGCCGGTCCGTTTTTTTTCGGCAGGGGCTGGTGCGGCTATGCCTGCTGGACTGCAATGATTTTGGATTTACTGCCGTATAAAATCCCCAAACAGGAACGGGTTAAAAAACTCGGATTTTTAAGAATAGGAATCTTTATTGCATCATTGGCGTATTTTTGTTTTGTATTTGTTTTCAGGAAGGAACAAATAGAGCGGATAATGTTTATCAGTTTTATAGTCGGGAATATAATTTATTATGCCGCAGGAATTTTGTTCGCGTTCTTATTCAGGGACAACAGGGCATTTTGTAAATATTTTTGTCCTGTTACCGTTTTCCTAAAACCTTCAAGTTATTTTTCCTTATTAAGGGTTAAGGTCAACGGCGAAAAATGCGTTTCCTGTAAAAAATGCCTTAAGCTCTGTCCGATGAATGTGGATATTTTGAATAATAATTACAGCAGGAAAAACGGCACGGAATGTATTCAATGTATGAGTTGTGTAATGAATTGCCCCGAAAAAGCATTGTCATGGTAATATTACGCGCCGCGATGCGTTTAACGGTTGCGCCGTTCCTCTTCTGACTTGCATTCAATGCACATAAGGGCGTATGGAATTGCAATAAGCCTGTCCTGCGGAATCCGCTTGCCGCATTTAATACAATGTCCGTATTTATCCTGTTTTATGCGCGTAAGCGCGGCATCTATTGATTTAAGCCGTTTTAATTCCTGAGAACCGATAGCTTCAATCATTTTCCGGTCAATATCATCAGACGCAACATCAATTGGGTCTTTTGAGTCCATCCCTTCCATTATTTCTCTGAAATCCTGATTACTGGCTATCAAATTGTCGACAATTTCAGCTTTTAGAGCCAAAAGGGACGTTTCCATCTTATCAATAAATTCCTGATCAATAGGCGGTATTTTTTTCTTCTTTTTTCCCGTAGCAGCCATTGTATCCTCCCTGCGGCGGTCTTTGCTACATAAACTTATATAAACTTGAATAGTATTACCGCCTGAGCGGTTTTTGTCAAGGGAATTTGTCGAAAATTTATTTAATAAGTTATTATTTTTCGGAGTTTTATACAATTTGAGTATTATTGGATATGATATTATATGTATTAGACCGGGCAACCGCTGATTATATTACGCTCCGCGTTATTACCGAAATACCGCTGTTATTGGCATGAATCCGCAACCGGCGGTACTTGCCGCACAATCAGGCAAACAACATACACTTCCCATGGCGGACAGTATACATAGAAATTATCATAAAAGGTATAAATATCAGAAAGAAATTGTGCGTTCCGTTATAAATTCCTTTTGGATTCAAGACGCATATTGTTCCAGTGTTCTTCACATTCTCTGTCCATTTAGATTAATATTACAGTTTTCCAATATATCATTTATGTTTCCATACATCAATTGTTTTGATCCCCAATTTATCATAGGCATCTGGTGGTCTATCTTCCATATAACCGTTACTTGTCAATAAGTTATTTTCACTTCCTGTGATAGCCACAATAGACGCCTCCTTAAGCCAACGATTTGCATTTATTTTAGTAAAAGGCTCTTTTTTTATCTTTTTCACTTTAAGCTCATCAAAAAAACTTTTTGCAGTTGGATTATGATCTAAAACAATTTTTCCGGAAGGTAATCTTTTTTTTGCTTTCTCAATGTCTCTAAAACAATGACATTCTCCAATAAGTTCTTTTGCTTTGGATGATATTCTTAAATTTTTAAATTCACCAATAATCCGAGTAACATCCCTGACCATAAAATGCAATATATGATCAATATGTCGATCATTGCCCCATTTGTTTAATCCTTCATAAATATAGAGAATAAATGAACCTAACCCCTATCAGTAAACAAAAGAATAAGCACAAGATACAATGGCAAGGAGAGGGAAAATGGCAAAGAAAAACAAGGAAAGGCGGTCTTATACGAGGGAATTCAAGACCGAGGCTGTAGCG
>Ga0268262_10006078_pt1 | contig 11720 bp, 5 predicted proteins | sample TergutNc150P3_FD_190354 | JGI IMG/M metagenome (GOLD analysis project Ga0268262, IMG submission 190354) | Nasutitermes corniger P3 segment gut microbial community from laboratory colony in Florida, USA - Nc150 P3 (SPAdes) (version 2) | ecosystem: Host-associated > Arthropoda: Insects > Digestive... | reverse complement strand
TCAAAAGCAGGCTATGACATAAGCAGTTCGTCAAAGACAGTTACAATTTACTATGCTGTAACTGTTGCTTTTAACACTTTAACCGCTAACGGCAGCACAACACAGACTACTACGCAGTTGACTCTTAAATTTAACAAAGAAATCGACGGTCTTACCGCCGATGATATAACGCTCAGCGGCGTTAGCGGCGTACAAAAAGGTACCCTCAGCGTTTCCGACTCAACTTACACATTGCCAATCAGCGGTTTTACAAGCGGCGGTACTTTAACCGTAGCGGTTTCTAAAACAGGCTATGCCATAAGTGGTTCGTCAAAGACAGTTACAATTTACAACTATATAAAACCCTCTGTTGATATAGTTATTACTTTAACAGGTTTAGATGAATGGGAACTAACAGATCAGAGCGCACAAGCTGTTCACAATACAAATAAAACATTCACTGTAACCGGAACTTATAGTACATACAAATGGTATTTGGATGGTGCGTCCGTTGGAACTTCATCAACCTATACCTTTAATAAACCTGAAGGCGTATATCAACTTGTTGTTGTTGTTACAAACAGTAACGGGGATAGCCGATCAGGACGTTGCTGGGTTACGGTAACGAGATAAGGAGAAAATTATGAGAAAAACAACATTATTACAGCGTATATTTAAGGTTTTTGCAGTATCCGCCATAACTATTTTATTCTTTGCCTGTATTGATGAATTTAAAGTTCAAGAACAGCAAAACAAAGCAAACGTCTCCTTCTCGGTTACGGATAACTCATCGCTAACCGTATTGCCGCAAGTCTCTCTTGAGAATGTCGCCTCGTATAAACTACTTGGCGGAAAAACCGGCGAGACAGAGGCAGTGCTTGTAGAGTCATTTACCGGTACCGGAACTTCTGTAGCATTAGACCCCGGAACATGGAACTTTACTCTGAACGCTTACAACAGTTTAGGAGAACACATACTGCAAGGGAAAATCCAAAACAAACAGATCAATTTAAACGGATCTAATCAGGTAAGTTTTTCATTAACCGTTATAAAAAGCGGTGCAGGCTCAATACAGATAACGCTCAACTTTCCAGTAGACGCCGGAATTACAAAAATCAGCGTAAACGGCGATGTTACCTCTGAAGATTTTACTTCTATTACCAATGGCGCTTTTGTTTATACCAAAAATAATTTAACTGCGAAAGATTATTTAATCCATTTTAATTTTTATCGCGGGGATATGCAAAGGGCTGTAGTTTCTGAAATGGTTTTAGTACGGAATAATCTGACCAGCAGTAAAACTATAACCCTTGTAGGTGAAAATTTAAAACCGCTTCCTACCTTTGAAATAACAATCGATCCTGCTATTCTTGGAATAAATGAATGGGAATTGATAGATCAGTCTACACAAGCCGCTCATAATGAAAACAAAGTATTTACAGTAACCGGAACTTATACCGCATACAAATGGTATTTAGACGGCGTGTCTGTGGGAACTTCATCAACTTATACCTTTAACAAACCTGCCGGTATATACCAGCTTGTCGTAGTTGTTACAAACAGTAACGGAGAAAGCCGTTCAGGACGCTGCCGTGTTACGGTTAGTCAAGCGCCGGTCATTAATCAAATTTTTAGCGAAGATTTTGAAGGAACCAATTCGTTTACCATTGTCAACGGCTCATACACAAACAAATGGTATGTAGGAACCGCTACTAAGTACGCAGGTACAAAGTCCGCCTATATTTCCAATGATAGCGGAACCTCAAACGCTTACACCCTTACGTCAGCCAGTACGGTACACATGTATCGTAATGTAACATTCCCGTCTTCTACCAGTCCATATACGTTAAGTTTTTACTGGAAGGGACAGGGCGAATCAGGTTATGATTATTTAAAAGTATTCCTGATAGAATCAACTGTTACGCCTGCCGCGGGGAGTCAACCTTCCGGTACAACATTAGGGACATATGTTTTAGGCGGTACCGACTGGAACTCTGCAACCGTTAGTATACCGGCGACAAATTCCGGTACTACAAAACGATTGGTGTTTACATGGGTAAATGATAATTCACAAGGTACTGCGCCGCCGATTGCTGTTGATAATATTGTGCTTACCGGCGGCAGCGGAACATCAACGCCCGTGAACTATACCGTTACCTTTAACGTTAACAACGGAACCGGCACAGCGCCGTCCGCTCAGACCGTTGCATCCGATACCAGTATCACCCTTCCCAGCGGAAACGGGTTAACAAGGAGCGGTTATACATTCGGCGGCTGGAATACCAGTTCCGCCGGTACGGGAACCAATTACAACGCCGGTTCTTCTTATACGCCTACGGGAAATGTAACGCTTTACGCCAAATGGTTAACAAATTATACCGTCACCTTTAACGCTAACAGCGGAACCGGCACAGCGCCGTCCGCTCAGACCGTTACCTCCGGCACCAGTATTACTCTTCCAAGCGGAAGCGGACTGACAAGGAGTAACTATGCTTTTGGCGGTTGGAATACCGCTAGTGACGGTACAGGTACTAATTATGATGCCAGTACTTCATATACGCCTACAGCCAGTATCACGCTTTACGCAAAGTGGAATTCAACCTTAACATATACCGTTACCTTTAACGTTAACAGCGGAACCGGCACAGCGCCGTCCGCTCAGACCGTTGCCTCCGGTACCGGTATTACTCTTCCAAACGGAAGCGGGTTAACAAGGAGCGGTTATACATTCGGCGGTTGGAATACCAATTCCGCCGGTACGGGAACCAACTACAACGCGGGGGATTTATATACCGTTACTGCTGCTGTCACACTTTATGCAAAGTGGAATAGTACCGGCGGTGGTACTCCCACCCCTGACGGAAGCGAAGCAAATCCATTCCCATTGACCGCAGATACATGGCTCAACGGCAATATTACATCTACTACTAGTACTGTTTGGTATTCATTCAGTGTTACCTCAGGGACAACATATCGTGTCTGGTGGAATGATGCTGATGAAGGCAACAGCTCAAAAACCGGAGATGTTGCTGTTAGTGCGCGGTACGCAAACCAAACAACTTTCATTTTTGGCGGTGCAAATAACACCATTGACAGAGGTTATAATACGGCACAGTCGTTTACAGCAAATCAAACCGGTACAGTCTATATCAGGGTGATAGCATATAACAATAATAGCCAATACTATGGTACATTCGCTGTAGTATACAGCACCGGTACCACAAGACCTACGGTACCGACCGGAACTTCTTCAGCTCCATTCCCATTGACTTTGAATACATGGGAAAATGGTACTCTTACAACATCTACTACTACTCTTTGGTATACATTTCCTGTTACATCCGGGACAACATACTATGTCTGGTGGAATGACAAAGGCAACGGCGACGGCACTAAAACCGGAGAGGTTGTTGCCGGCGCAAGTTACAATACATCAACATTCTTTTTTGGCGGTAATGATCAAAGCATTGACAGTGGTTATTCTACGGCACAATCGTTTACCGCCAGTCAAACAGGTACGGTTCAAATCCGTATTACGATACGCGGCGGTAACAACGCAAACGTCGGAACATTCGCTGTAGTATACAGCACTAGCAATACAAGACCATAAATAGCGGCATTGAGATAAGGAGAAAAAACTATGAGAGTAACGACATTATTACAGCGGGTTATAAAGATTCTTGGAATATCCGCTTTAACGGTTTTATTATTTGCTTGCGCTGATGTGCTTGATGAAATTAATATTGGGAAACAACAAGACAAAGCTACAGTATCCTTCTCGGTTACGGATACCGCGCTAACTGTATTGCCGCAAGCCTCTCTTGCGAATGCCGCTTCTTTTAAACTACTGGGCGGAAGAAACAGCGCGGCGGAAACGGTACTTGTAGAGTCATTTACCGGTACCGGAACTTCTGTAGCATTAGACCCCGGAACATGGAACTTTACTCTGAATGCTTACAATAACTCAGGCGAACATATATTACAAGGAAAAGTCCAAAATAAGCAGATCAATTTAACAGGGAGCAATCAGGTAAGTTTTTCTCTATCCGTTATAAAAAGCGGCACAGGCTCAATACAGATAACGCTCAACTTTCCCACAACTGCCGGAATTACAAAAATCAGCGTAAACGGCGATGTTACTTCTGAAAACTTTACGTCAATTACAAACGGCTCTTTTGTATATTCAAAAAATGGGGTTGCCGCAGAGGATTATTTTATAAACTTTGAACTTTATAGCGGGGTTACGCTACAGTCTGTAGTTTCTGAACTTGTAGTGGTACGGAGCGGTCTGGTCAGCAGTAAAACCATTACCCTTGTAGGAGATGATTTAAAACCCGTGCTTACCGGAACTGTAAGCATAACAGGAGCGGTTTTGGTGGACGAGACATTGGCGGCGGATGTAAGCGCTCTTAACGGAACAGGCGCCATTAGCTACCAGTGGAAACGCGGAAATACCAATGTAGGTACTGACACCGGTACATATAAAGTGCAAGCAACTGATGTCGGTGGAACTATCACTGTAACCGTAACCCGCAATAATTATATCGGAGAAATTACCAGTTCACCGACAACTGCTGTTCCCGCGCTTGTCTCAGTCACATTAAACAACGTAACGCAGGACGGCAGTTCAGCATCACAGACCACCACATTGCTTACATTAAACTTTGGTTCGTCAATTCCCAATCTTACCGCAGACAACATAACCATTAGCCATAGCGTTTCCGGACAGGATGTCGTTAAAGGCGTTCCTACCGCTTCCGGCAATAATTACACTTTACCGATCAGCGGATTTACAAGCGACGGTACCTTGACCGTCTCTGTCGCGAAACCGGGATACAATATCACAGGTTCACCAAAGACAATATCTGTTTATTGTTATACACCGCCGCTTACAGGGACTGTTGGTATAAACGGAAAACTTGTGACGAATCAACAACTCTCGGCAAATACTACCAACCTTGGCGGCAATGGAGCAATTACTTATCAGTGGAGGCGAGGAACAACTGCTGTTGGCACTAACAGTAGTACTTATGCTGTGGTAGCCGCCGATGTAAGCTCAAGCTTTACCTTGAGAGTAACCCGCGCCGGGTATTCAGGATATATTGACAGTTTACCGTTGATTTCCGGATCAGTCAGCATAACCGGAACTGCTCAAATAGGGCAAACATTAACAGCAAGCACAACTTCTCTTGGCGGAAGCGGAGATATTACCTATCAGTGGAAGCGTGGAAGCGACGTTATCGGGACTAACAGCAGCACCTATACCATACAATCCGCTGATGAGGGATCAACCATTACCGTAACCGTAACTCGTGCCGGTTATACAGGCAGCGTTACCAGTTCTCCAACAGCGACCATAACCTTACCCGCCCTATCCGGAAGCGTAAGCATAACCGGAACTGCGCAAAAGGGACAAACATTATCGGTAAGTACCTCTTCCCTCGGCGGCAGCGGAACCATTTCTTATCAATGGAATAGGGGAGGAACCGCCATCTCCGGCGCAACCAACAGTACATATATCCTGCAATTAGTTGATGTAAGTTCTACAATTACCGTAACTGTTACACGTGCCGGTTATTCAGGCAGCGTTACCAGCGCGGCAACAGAGATTGTAATCGGTTCCGCCAACGAAACACAAATATTCTTGCTTTTCAGTACAACAGTTGAGAGTTCCATTACTACGACAAATACAACGAATAGATATGTGGTTACATTAGCTCAACAGGGTACATTAGTTTTAAGTTTAACCAGTCCCGGCGGCACTGGCTCGTTGCCTAACAAAGGCGCGGATGTAAAATGGTATAATTCCAGCTATACGCTGATTAGCGGCGGTACAAGCAGTGGTTTTACCTTCCCGTATAACGAAACCAAGAGCGACATGGCAATAGGTACATATTACATCGAAATCGTTGGACGGTCGGGTGCCGGCAATACCGGTAAATATAACATTTGCGTGGATTATACTAAAAATGAAGTTGAACCAAACAACACAACCGCAAATGCGCAACTATTGGTATCAGGTTTAACCATAAATGGTTCTATAACTTCTTCGGATGCTCTCGATATGTTCAAATATGTCTTAACAGAGCCCGGAAGGTTGACTGTGTACGCAAAGCGCGGTACCAACAACGATTTTTATGTAAGGTGGTATAAGCCTGATGGTACGCAGATTAAATATCAAGAAGTTTATGCTAATGATTACAGCGATTATACGGATCTAGAAAAAGGTACTTATTACATCGGAATTGCGCAATATGGCAGCACTACCGGAACATATACTTTAAGAGGTGATTTTGTCGCGGCGGAAAACAATGAAGCAACAGCAACAACAGAACCAAGCAACAATACACTTGCAACTGCACAATTATTAACGTCCGGTCAAACTGTAAAAGGTTTTATAAGTTATCAGGATAGTATTGATATGTACAAATATGTTTTAACAGCACCCGGTAGATTGACTATGATTGCAACTCGTGAAACCAACAGGGATTTTTATATAAAGTGGTATAAGCCTGATGGTACGCAGATTAAATATCAAGAAGTTTATGCTAATGATTACAGCGATTATACGGACTTTGAGGCAGGTACTTATTACATCGGTATTGAGCAATATGGCAGCGTTACCGGGACATATACTTTAAAAGGCAATTTTGTCGCGGCGGAAAACAATGAAACAGAACCAAACAACACACGCCAAACCGCGCAAGAATTAACATCCGGTCAAACGGTAAAAGGTTTTATAAGTTATTATCAAGATGATATAGATATGTACAGATATGTCTTAACAGCGCCGGGAAGGTTGACGTTAACTGCAACTCGTGTAACCAACAACGATTTTTATGTAAGGTGGTATAATGAAGATGGTACGCAGATTAAATATCAAGAAGTTTATGCTAATGATTACAGCGATTATACGGACTTTGAGGCAGGTACTTATTACATCGGAATTGAGAAATATGGCAGTGTTACCGGAACATATACTTTAAAAGGCGAGTTTGTCGCGGCGGGAAACAATGAAATAGAACCAAACAGCACGCGCCAAACCGCGCAATTATTATCAACATCCGGTCAAACTATAAAAGGTTTTATAAGTTATCAGGATGGTATAGATATGTACCGAGTTGTTTTATCATCGCAAAGGTCATTGACGGTTGTTGCAACTCGTGATACCAACAAAGATTTTTATGTAAGGTGGTATAATGAAGATGGTACACAGATTAAAAGTCAAGAAGTTTATAATAATGACTACAACCAATCTGATACCTTGGCTGCCGGTACTTATTACATCGGAATTGAGAAATATGGCAGTGTTACCGGAACGTATACTTTGAAGGTTACATGGTAATTAACCTGTTACGGTAACCGTAATTGACAGCGCCGTCATTAAATTGACGGCGCTATTTTTTTACCTTTTCCGCATACTCCATATCGCTTCCTGTCATCCAATTATATATATTTATCAAGTTGCTTCTAATAATCCGGACCTGTATAGTTTTCTTCGGGAGCCCATTCTCGGCTTTTCCATTTTTGTTCCTCGTCTTGCCGCAAATACTCAAAAAGGATTTCTCTGCTTTCTTCACGGCTTCCGGTGCGGTCATTGGTGTTTATATCCATTGATATTGACATCAAGCTTAACTCCAGATTGCGTTTAGCGTCCATCCTTCTTGGGTCTGTTCTTAAAGCATCTTTGAACGAATCGGCGGCGGATTGATAATCGCCTTCTTCAAAAAAGATTACGCCTGAATTGTAGTAGTTCCTGTATCTTAACTCTCTGTGCTCGTTGCTTGGAAATTTTTCAAGCAGTTTATGAGAATCTTTGTATCGGTTTAACGCCGCCTTCCCCTCATCAAGCTGATAAAAAGCAAGACCCAAACCGTATTCGGCGTAAGGTGCGGATTCCTCGTAATTCAGCGCTTTTAAATACGGCGTGACGGCTTCGTCGTATCTGCCCATCACGTTTAAATAGTTGGCTTCAAGCAGAAGAATTTTTCCTTCGGAACATGAAGATAATAAAAACAGTGCGATAATCGAAAGTACGGATAATCTTTGCAGGGGCTTTCCTTGCGGTTGGCGAGTTGTAAATTTAGACGCTCCGTAAGCAATAAGGGCAAGTATGATAAACAGCGGTCTCCTTTGCTTCGGCTCCTGCTTCTTGTTTCCGACGCCTGTTTCCTGCGCAAGCGAAAGAATTTGAGAAGAAAGAGAAGATGCCGCATCCTCACGCTCTCCGTCAATGTAAATGCCGCCTGTTCTTTCGGCGGCGGATCTCATTGCGGAAGAGTCTCTTCTGCTCAGCACAGGCGGAGATTCAGGATCGTTCTGCTGCGACAATATCTGCCGTCCTTCATCGCTGCCTACGGCGATGGTGTTCAGTATGATATTGTCACGTGTACAGCGATTAACTGCGTTTCTTAAAACGCCGGAATGAGCTTCGCCGTCCGAGATAAGGACTATTACTTTCCTTGCCGGGGATGAGGCTTGGAAAGAATCTGCCGCCGTGTCAATTAATGACTCAAGGTTTGTACCTCTTCCCGTCATGGAAGATACATTCAGCGACTCAAGGAAAAGCAGAACGACATCGCTGTCATAGGTTAAAGGAACAGCCAAAGTTCCTTTGCCTCTGCCGATAGCGGAAGCAAAACGCGCTCCGGAAACTGCCGTTATGCTTTCTCCGGCGATTGCAGTACCTCGCTCAAGACGGGACTGAAATCCCGAGCGCCTTGACTGAGAGTTTGTTTGCACATCACGTATATCCATACTGCGTGAAATATCAACGGCAAAAATAACATCTATCCCTTTTCGGTATTCCATAGGCGCGTAACCCATTCCCCATTTCGGCCCGATGAGCGCAATAACGGAAAACAATAAAAATAAACCGAATAATATTTCAGAGAGCAATAATTTCATTTTAAGATCGTTATTGAATATCATATTACAGCCCTCAGTAAAAATCGTCTTATTACTTTAACTCCGGCAAGCAAAATAACGGCGGCTAACAAAAATTGAAAAGAAACCGATGTCATACGGTTTATGACGCGCGATCTTTGCACTGTAATTTCAGCGTCGTCTATCTGTGAAAAGGCGGCGGCAAAAGCATCGGCGTTTACGGCGGTTATAAAAGTGCCTCCGCCGACGGAGCTTAAACGCATCAGGCTTTCCGCATCATACCGGGAATCAAAAATGCCGACACGCCGTATTTTTGTGCGCGGATCGACATAATCTATCGGCACTTCCCCGATTGAACCTACGGCAATGACCCAAAATGATATGCCAAGTTCCCGAAGCAAACCTGCCGCAGTTTCCGGGTGAATAGAACCGGCGTTGCTTTCTCCGTCCGTTATCAGCACGGCGATTTTTCTTTTTGCCGCCGATTTATCAAGATGGTAAGCGGCAACAGCTATTCCCATGCCGAGAGCGGTTGTGTCGCCCATGTCTCCTATGCTGAGCTGTTCCAGACGCATTTCCAGCGCCTGCCTGTCTGTCGTAGGCGGAAGAAGCAAGGCGGCGTCATCGCCGAAAGCGACAAGCCCTATACTGTCCGTAGGCCGCTTGTTCGCAAAATCTTCTATCAATTTTTTGCCGGCGGTAAAACGGTTTTTTCCGTCCATATCGAGCGCCGCCATGCTGGGACTGATGTCTAAAACAAAAATAATATCCGCACCTCGGTTCAGCCAAACAATCTCCGATGTTTTCATTGAAGGACCTGCCGCGCTGAAAAAAAGCAAGAACAATCCTGCGTATTCCAAAAATTTAAGCAGTCTGACAATGCCGTTTATGTGCGAAGTTTTAAAGGGAGTTCCGCCGGGCGCACCGAGAGGAATAGCCGCCACAAAAGGGTCTTTCATACGAGAGAAAATAACTGCGGCAAACGGAATGATAAAAAAAGCGCAGATAAAAATAAATATGTTATCAAAGCCGAAGTTCACGCCGCCCTCCTTGCTTTTTTCTCGTTCTTTTCATTTTTTTCAAGAGCGCCGGTAAACAGACGCAGTTCCGATAACAAATGAAGTATCGCTTTAATATCAATGTCGGAGCCGGAAAAACGCAATTCGTCGCATTTGCGGAAAAAGCTTCCAAGGAAGTAAGCCGTGTCCTCCTGCGTCGCAAATAAATCTTTCGGCAATGCCGTAAAATATTCTATAAATTCACGGGCTGTCATGGCACGGCAGTCTTTTCCGATAAGGATAGAAAGAAAAGTTTTAAATTCATTTGAAAGTTTATCAAGTATTACTCTTTTTTCAACGCCTTTAGATAACGCCCTGTATAAGCGTTTTTCCGTATTTTTCATATTTTTAAAAAGCCGCAGGCGTTTCCATTTTTTGCGAATTCTTTTAATTGCGGCTCGTCCCTTAAAGATAAACCAAAATATAAACAGAATAAAAAGAACAAAAATCGCCATTGAACCGTAAAGCATTATCGCCGTCCCCGGCATTGAAAGAGCGGCGGCCGGTGCGGAAAGCACGGGCTCCGAACGAACATCTATCAATGAATTTACGTTGATTGTTAATCCGAAAAAATATTCGTCTCCTATTTCTACGCCGGGCAATGACAAAACGCCCGAGGCGAACGGAGTAAACTCGATTATTAACCTGCTTCCGGTGGTGCGGCGGCGTTCCAGAATTATTCTGTGAATATCGACATTCGGGTCTGACGGCATTAAATCTTTATCGTAAGCCGTGATAAAAAAATCTTCATCTTTATCCGATGCCGGAAGAGGCAGAATAAGAGACGCAGGGTCTCCGACATATATTTGTCTAGGGATAAGATACGCATTTCCGGCTTGCGCGTACAGAGAGCTAATTGTTAAAAAAATAAATAAAATAAAAAAGGAATATTTTTTCATTTCTTTTTCCGGTTTCTGTATCTGCTCGTGCGGCTGCTGAAAAATTTTACCAAGGCGGAAGGAGCGTCCGCAGTTGTGGATATTTTTAAAAACGCCGCTCCGCTTTTTTTGCACCTAGATTCCCAAGTTATATTTTTTTCTTCCAGCCAAGACGCCCAGCTTTCTTTAAAGGAATCAAGTCCGGCAGGCGCTTCCATTCGCGCGCCTGTCTCGGGATCTTCCAGCGTTACAAGCCCTTTAAAAGGAAGTTCATCGGGATCTGAAATTTTTATCGCTATTACGTCGTGCTTGCGGCAAAGGGTATCCATCTCATGTTCCCAGTTAATGCTGTAAAAATCCGATATAAGCACGACGAGGGATCGTTTTTTTAAAAGCCTCTGCGCTCCTGTCAATGCGGCTCCTATATCACTGCCATGCGGAGACCTGCGCGGGATGATATTGTTCTGATACTGCATTGCGGTCATTACGATAGACATTAAAGACTTGCGTCCTTTGCGAGGCGGAAAAACTTTTTCGATATCTTTATCAAATAAAAACGCTCCCAACCGCTGCCCCGTATGCTCCGCAGAAAAAGCGATTAACGCCGCACAGATTAACGCTTGTTCGTAAGGACTTAACCCCTGATGAGCGATGTGCGTTCTGTGCATGGAAGGAGAAACATCAAGTAAAAGCAAGATAGTAAGCTCTCGTTCCTCTCGGTACATTTTTACAAACGGAATGCCGAAGCGGGCGCTGGCGTTCCAGTCTATCGATCTTATATCATCGCCCGGCTCATAATGCCGAGCTTCGTCAAATTCCATTCCCTGTCCTTTAAAGATAGAGCTGAAATTTCCTGCGATCATTTCTTCGGCTAAGTTTCCGGAAAAAAGAGGAAGGTTTATAATAGTCCGCAATAAAT